>JACCEC012585143.1_pt1 | contig 12365 bp, 11 predicted proteins | sample 7450121 | NCBI WGS metagenome assembly JACCEC01 (sample SAMN15323455, study PRJNA562643) | freshwater metagenome | isolation source: river surface water | place: USA:Blue River Watershed | collected 2017-08-18 | reverse complement strand
CCGCGCACGAACTCGTCGACGTGCATGATGGGCGTGCCCTCCGGCGCATGCTCATTACACGGCCATTGAATGCTGCCCACGCGGTCGATCTTGTCGAACGACACGCCGTGGAAGGTCGGCGTCAGCCGCGCGATCTCATCCATGATCTCGGACGGGTGCGCATAGTTCATCGGATAACCGAGCGCATTGGCCAGCAGCTGCGTGACCTCCCAATCCGAATACCCTCCCTTGGCCGGCATCACCTTGCGCACGCGCGAGATGCGGCGCTCCGCATTGGTGAAGGTGCCATCTTTCTCCAGGAAGGACGAGCCCGGCAGGAATACATGCGCATACTTCGCGGTCTCGTTCAGGAACAGGTCCTGCACGACAATGCATTCCATCGATGACAGCGCTTCGGCCACATGCTGCGTGTTCGGATCGGACTGCACGATGTCCTCGCCCTGACAGTACAGCCCCCTGAAGCTGCCATCGAGTGCGGCCTCGAACATGTTGGGAATGCGCAGGCCCGGTTCGGGGTTCAGCGTCACGCCCCAGCGCGACTCGAAGCCCGCGCGCGCCGCTGCATCGGAGATGTGCCGGTAACCCGGCAGCTCGTGCGGGAACGAGCCCATGTCGCAGGAACCCTGTACATTGTTCTGGCCGCGCAGCGGATTCACGCCCACGCCCTCGCGGCCGATGTTCCCGGTGGCCATCGCGAGGTTCGCGATACCCATCACCATCGTCGATCCCTGCGCATGTTCGGTGACGCCAAGGCCGTAATAGATCGCCGCATTGCCACCGGTCGCGTACAGGCGCGCGGCGTCCCGCAGCAGATCAGCCGGCACACCGGTGATGTCCGCCATCGCTTCCGGTGAGTTCTCGGGGCGCGACACAAAGGCTTTCCAGTCGCTGAACGACGATGCATCGCAGCGCTCAGCGATAAAGGCCTCATTCAGCAAGCCCTCGGTGACGATCACATGCGCGAGCGCGGAGATCACGCCGACATTCGTGCCGGGCCGCAGTTTCAAATGATAGTCGGCCTGATAATGCGCGCCCTTCACCATCTCGGTCGTGCGCGGATCAACGACGATCAGCTTCGCGCCCTGCCGCAGTCGTCGTTTCATCTGCGAAGCAAACACCGGATGCGCGGCGACCGGGTTCGCGCCGATCACCATGATCACGTCCGACTTCATCACGGAATCAAAGGTCTGGGTACCGGCGGATTCGCCCAGCGTCTGCTTCAGGCCATAACCGGTAGGCGAATGACAGACGCGCGCGCAGGTATCGACATTGTTGTTGCCGAACGCCGCGCGCACCAGCTTTTGCACCAGATAGGTTTCTTCATTCGTGCAGCGGGACGAGGTGATGCCACCAATGCTGTCGCGGCCGTGCTGTTGCTGGATGCGGCGGAACTCGCTGGCCGCGTACGCAATGGCCTCGTCCCAGGACACTTCCTGCCAGGGGTCGGTGATCTTCTTGCGGATCATGGGCTTGAGCATGCGGTCGCGGTGGGTCGCATAGCCCCAGGCAAAGCGGCCCTTCACGCACGAATGCCCGTGATTCGCCTGACCGTCCTTCCACGGCACCATGCGCACGACCTCGCTGCCCTTCATCTCGGCCTTGAAGCCGCAGCCCACACCGCAGTACGCACAGGTGGTGATCACGCTGTGCTCGGCCTGTCCGATACGGATCACGCTTTTCTCGGTCAGCGTCGCCGTCGGGCAGGCCTGCACACAGGCGCCGCAGGACACACACTCGGACTCCATGAACGCCTCGTTCTGCCCTGCCGCCACGCGCGAATCAAAGCCGCGTCCGTTGATGGTCAGCGCGAACGTGCCCTGCGTCTCTTCGCAAGCGCGCACGCAGCGGTTGCAGACGATGCATTTCGAGGGGTCATAGGTGAAGTAGGGATTGGATTCATCCTTCTTCAGCTCGAGATGGTTCTTCCCCTGATAGCCGTAGCGCACCTCGCGCAGGCCGACCAGTCCGGCGACGTCCTGCAGCTCGCAGTTGCCATTTGTCGGACAGGTCAGGCAGTCGAGCGGATGGTCGGAGATGTACAGCTCGAGCATGCCGCGCCGGAGGTCCGCCAGCTTCGGCGTCTGGGTCCTCACCTTCATGCCCTGCTCGGCCGGGGTGGTGCAAGACGCCGGGTAGCCCTTGCGCCCCTCGATCTCGACCAGACACACACGGCAGGAACCGAACGCCTCGAGCGTATCGGTCGCGCACAGCTTGGGCACGTTGATGCCGGCTTCCGCGCTGGCGCGCATCACCGAGGTACCCCTGGGCACGGTGACGGCGACGCCGTCGATCTCGAGTGTCACGGTCTCGGTGGCATTGCGTTTGGGCGTGCCGTAATCCAGATCATTTAGCGAGTTCATGCAGCCTCCCGGGCGTCGTTCTTGCCAGATGTATGTCGGACGATGCCGAAGTCTTCAGGAAAATGGTCCATCGCGGACAGCACCGGAAACGGTGTCATGCCGCCCATCGCGCACAGCGAGCCATTCAGCATCAGGTCGCACAGGTCACGCACCAGATGAATCTGCTGCTCGCGATCTTCGCCGGCGATCACCTTGTCCAGCGCTTCCCTGCCGCGCGTGGAGCCGATGCGGCAGGGCGTGCACTTGCCGCAGGATTCGACCGCGCAAAAATCCATCGTATAGCGGGCCTGTTTCAGCATGTTGACGCTGTCGTCGAACACCACGATGCCGCCATGACCTAGCGTGCCGCCGAGAGCGAGGAAAGCTTCATAGTCGAGGGGCGTGTCGAACTGCGACTCGGGAAGATAAGCACCGAGCGGCCCGCCGACCTGCACTGCGCGTATCGGCCGCCCGCTGCGGGTGCCGCCGCCAAAGTCGAACAGCATCTCGCGCAAGGTGACGCCAAAGGCTTTCTCGACCAGACCACCCTGTCTGATATTACCTGCCAGCTGGATCGGCAGCGTACCGCGCGAGCGCCCCATGCCAAAGTCACGATAGAACGCGGCGCCGCGCGCTAGAATGATCGGCACGGTCGCCAGCGAGATCACATTGTTGATCACGGTCGGCTTGCCGAAGAGACCGGAGATCGCCGGCAGCGGCGGCTTCGCGCGCACGATGCCACGCTTGCCTTCGATACTCTCCAGCAGCGCGGTCTCCTCACCACAGACGTACGAACCGGCACCGACCCGCACTTCCAGCGTGAAGGCCTTGCCCGCGCCGCAGAGGTTGGCGCCCAGATAGCCGGCCTGCTCTGCGGTGCGGATCGCTTCATTCAGCGTCGCGATCGCATGCGGATATTCAGAGCGCACGTAGATGTAGCCATGGGTCGCGCCCACGGCCAGACCGGCGATCGTCATGCCCTCGATCAGCATGAACGGATCATCTTCCATCACCATGCGATCCGAGAAGGTGCCGGAATCTCCTTCATCGGCATTGCAGACGATATATTTTTGCGTGGCCTCGGTATTGCGTACGGTGTTCCACTTGATACCGGTCGGGAAAGCCGCGCCGCCCCGGCCGCGCAGCCCGGAGTCCGTCACCTGCTGAACGATCTCGGCATCGGTCATCGTCAGCGCGTTCCTCAGTCCGGCATAGCCCTCGTGCGCCAGATAGTCGTCCAGCGACAGCGGGTCGGTGATGCCGACACGCGCAAACGTCAGTCGCTCCTGATGCTTAAGAAATGGGATGGACTCGGTCTTGCCCAAGGCCAGCGGATGCGGCTGGCCCTGCAGAAAACCAGCGTCAAACAGCGAAGCGACATCGTCAGCCGTCACGGGGCCGTACGCATGACGTTCGCCATCGACTTCCACCTCGACCATGGGCTCGAGCCAGAACAGGCCGCGCGAACCATTGCGTACCAATTGCAGATCGATCGCGCGCGCGCCCGCTTCGCGTCGGATCGCATCGGCCACCTCATTGGCGCCGAGGGCGAGCGCGGTGGAATCCCGGGGAACGAATACACGGACACTCATCGCGTGCTCCTTGCCTTGTCGGTCAGCGTTGTCAGGCGCTCGACGGTCATGCGGGCATATACGTCATCATTGATCATCACCGAGGGGCCGCAGGCGCACTGACCGAGGCAATACACCGGCTCCAGCGTCAGCGAGCCGTCATCGGTGGTCTGATGAAAATCGCAGCCCAGCGCCTTCACTGCCTCTGCCGCGAACGCATCGCCGCCCACGGCCTGACAGGCCTCTGCGCGACAGATCTGCACGACGACCTTGCCGGCAGGCTGGTCACGGAAATGGTGGTAGTAGCTGATCACGCCATACACCTCGGCACGCGTGAGGTTCAGCCGGTCGGCGATGCGCGGGACCGCGCTGGCCGGGACATAGCCCTCGGCTGCCTGCACCGCGTGCAGGATGGGCAGCAGTGCGCCATCGGCATCGCCGAGGCGGTCGAGAATGGCGTCGAGGGTGTCGACGGTGTGGACATCGGGCATGGGCTCCCCCGGAGTACGGTGATTTATGCAAATGAAAGCCGGTAAGCTTCCGCTGCACAGCCTGTAGTGCGTTGTTTGTACCGATACTCGACCCGGCCCGTCTGGCTGTCAATAAGTGATTTTTTACCTATTTATGATCAGGTGCGACGGTGTGTTTTCCGGCGGACACCGGTGACGGCGCTACACTGGCGGGCGTTGCCTGAGCGCCCACCGCCTGACTGCCCGATCTCGCCAATGAAGCTTAAAGAACGCCATTACGTGTACGTGATCGAACTCTCGACCGAGGTGTTGTACGAGCCGAAGTTCAGGAAGGCTAATCCCGATTACCGCTCGGGCAAGCCTTGTGTGTACGTGGGCATGACCGGGCTGGATCCGGATCTGCGGTTCGACCGGCACAAGGCCGGCATACAGGCGAACCGCTTCGTGCAGACCTATGGCGTCCAGCTCCTGCCGGAACTGTACGAGGAGCACAACCCGATGCCGTATGAGGATGCAAAGTACATGGAGGTGGATCTGGCGATCCGGCTGCGCGAGGCCGGCTATGGAGTCTGGCAGGCGTAATGCCCGACCGGTACTGAGCCACCGGCAGAGATGGCTTTTACGGCAATCAGTTCGCCGGGCGAAACCACCCATCAGAGAAAAAATACTGTATATTTGTACAGCCTTAAGCACTCCGCCATGCCGGAGCCACCACCGCTTTTAGAAGGAGGTTCGGGATGTACTACACCATGGAAAACCAGTTCAACGACCTCGCCGGCATCGACCCGCGACATCACTGGCTGCGCGGCACGGATGTCCAGCATGTCTGGCGCAAGCATGGCTGGGTGCCGCCCAGCGAATACCGGCTGGATTTCCAGCGGCACGCGGCATCGGCACAGCAAGCCGTCGAGCGCAAGTAAGTCCTTGCTCGGGAATCAGTCGCTCTTGCAGATCAGCGACAGCGAACCGCGCTGGGGATGATTGTCCTTGTGGCCGAGCACGACGGTCTGCTTCTCATTGCCCTGACAGACCAGCGCGATCTGCGTGTCATCCAGCCCGAAGCAGCGCATCCACGCATTCGACTGTTTTGTCGCGGCATGCGTGCCAGCCGCGACCTCGCAATGCGACCAGCCACTGAAAAACTCGATATTGAACAGCTGCGGCTCGTCGGACGTCAGCGGCACGACGCGTTTTTCGCCCGGCTTGCTGAAATCGGCGATTTCCAGCAGCGCCGCCGAATGAGCCGCACTGGGCAGTCCGAGCGTGAGGCCCATCGCGCCGACCAGTAACAGACCCGACAAGACTCGGGGAAACCTCACACCAGACATACGACCGCCTCAGGGGAAAAAAGAAAACGCGCCAGTGTACCGGCATCGCGTCTGATGGTGCCAATGGTGCCAATGGTGCGGATGGTGCCGATGGTGCGGATGGTGCCGATGGTGCCCACCGCGCTTGCCTCACCCGGCCAGCGGCGAAAACGCAATCTCAGTCACACCCAGCGGACCGCGAAGTTGTACGCGCAGCCTGGCCTGCGGCGCGCTGGCCAGCGTCACAGCGCCGGCAAACCCGATCGATGACAACAGCCGCTCCACCCGGGCCGGCTGAGGATGCAGGAGCGTAAGCGACGCCAGCGAACATCCCTGATCGGCCAGCATCTGGGCCGGGTGCTCTGGCGTGTCCCACTGGATCAGCATCGGCCCGGCATCGTCGAGCGGCATCCGGCCATCCTGCGTCAGCGCCATCTGCCAGCGCAGCGCGCCGCGCGAGAGCGGCTCGGGACTTCCCATCGGTTCGGAGGCCGCCGACAGCGATGCCTGCAGATCGTCAGTCCGCGCGACCCAGGCCAGACACATCGGCTGCGTGGCACTCAGCTCATCCAGCCGGAACCAGCGACGACCGGCCGGCGGGGCGGCGGTCGGATCGATCGCGATCACCTCGAGGAACTGCCGCTCTCCCAGACGCAGCAACGCGTTCTGCGTGCCCATGCGCGGATGCTTGCCGCCGACCGCCATCGATACGCCCAGCCTTTCATTCAGCAACGCCACACCCGCCTCCAGCGAATGAACCGCTACCGTGATGTGATCGAGCGCGCTGGAAGGCATGATGTATCGGGATACCGGGACGTTGTGATGGCTCAGGGACAACGCGAGCGGATTGCCTATGCTCGCGATTTCTGTCTGCACAGCAAGAGCTTAACAGGACACTGGATGAGCACCGCCCCCGATGCGCCGCGCGAAGTCCGGTCTGAGCCGGTGTTCGTCACGCGCGGGCTCGGCAAGACCTACACGATGGGCGACACCACGGTCGTGGCGCTCGCCGGGGTGGATCTCGACATTTATCGCGGTGAGTTCATCGTGCTGCTCGGCCCCTCCGGCAGCGGCAAGTCCACACTGCTGAACATCCTCGGCGGGCTGGACCGGCCGGGCAGCGGCAGCGCGCGGTTTGCGGATCACCAGCTCGACGAGGCCAGCGATGATGAACTCACCCGCTACCGGCGCGAGCATGTGGGCTTTGTCTTCCAGTTCTATAACCTGATCCCCAGCCTGACCGCGCGCGAGAATGTGCAGCTGGTGACTGACATCGCCACGCACCCGATGCCGGCCGAGGAAGCGCTGGCGCGCGTCGGGCTTGGCGAGCGTCTGGATCACTTCCCTGCGCAGCTCTCCGGTGGCGAGCAACAGCGGGTGGCGATCGCGCGCGCCATCGCCAAGCAGCCGGAGGTACTGCTGTGCGACGAGCCCACCGGCGCGCTCGACTACCAGACCGGCAAGCAGGTAATCGAGGTGATCGACCAGATCAACCGCACGATGGGCACGACGACCCTCGTCATCACGCACAACGCGGCGATCGCTGGCATGGCCGACCGCGTGCTGCATCTGGGCGATGGACGCATTCAGCAGATCGCCGTCCCCGAGCGCAAGCTGAGTCCCTCGGAGCTGTCCTGGTGAAGGCGCTCGACCGCAAGCTGCTGCGCGACCTGCGGCTGATCTGGAGCCAGGCCGCGACACTGGCGCTGGTGGTGGCCAGCGCGGTCGCGGGCTTCATCACCACCTACAGCGCGCAGGATTCGCTGGCCTGGTCGCGCGAGCTGACCTATGCGCGCTATCACTTCGCGGACGTGTTCGCCGAACTGCGCCGCGCACCGCTGCCGCTGGCCGCGCAGATTGCGCGCCTGCCCGGTGTCGCTCAGGCCGAGCCGTCGGTCAGCCTGCTGGCGCAGATCGACCTGCCCGGGATTGCCGATCCCATCACCGGGCGCATGGTCGGCATCGATCCCGAACGGCTGCCCGAACTCAATCGCGTCTTCCTGCGCAGCGGTCGCATGATCGGCCATGCCACCTCGGGCCGTCTGGACGTGCTGGTGTCGGAAGGCTTTGCGCGGGCGCGCCGACTGCGGCCCGGTGATGAGCTTGCGGTGCTGTTGAACGGCAAACGGCAGGCGCTGCGGATCGCCGGTATCGCGCTCTCGCCGGACACCATCTTCGCCGGGCTGATCGGCGCGCCCGACCTGCGCGGCTTCGGCGTGTTCTGGGCGGATGCGAAGGCACTCGCCCGCGCCAGCGACATGGAAGGTGCGTTCAACCAGCTCGCGATTCGCCTCGCGCCCGGCGCCTCGGAAGCGCAGGTGATCGATCAGGTCAGCCGCCTGACCGCGCGCTACGGCGGCCTGCGCGCGGTTGGGCGCGGCGAACAGATGTCGCACAAGATGCTGGATGCAGAGATCCGCGAACAGCGTGTGCTGGGCACGGTGCTGCCCTCGATCTTTCTGGCGGTCGCGGCCTTCCTGCTGAATGTCGTGCTGGGGCGGCAGATCACGCTGCAGCGCGAGCAGATTGCCGCGCTCAAGGCGCTCGGCTATGAGAACAGCGCAATCGCTCTGCATTACGTGAAGCAGGTCACGCTGATCGTGCTCGCCGGTGTGATCGCCGGCACCCTGATCGGTCACTGGCTCGGGCAGCAGCTGAGCGGGCTGTATCAGCAGGTGTTCCACTTCCCGGCGTTTCACTACCGGGTGCGTGCCGAACTGGTGCTGATCGCCTTCGTCATCACGCTGATCACCGGCACGGCGGCGGCCTGGGCCGCGCTGCGCGCGAGTATGCGCCTGTCACCTGCCGAGGCGATGCGCCCGCCCTCGCCCGGCGTGTACCGGCGCTCGTTCGTCGAACCGCTGGCGCAGTGGCTGAAGCTCTCGGCCGGCCTGCGCATGATCCTGCGGAACATGCACCGCCATCGCTGGCGCAGCGTGCTCACCATCGCCGGCGTATCGGCCTCGATGGCCGTGCTGATCGCCGGCACCTTCTGGCGGGACTCGATTGCGCTGCTGATCGATACGCAGTTCCGTCATGCGCTGCGCGGCGATGTCTCGGTCTATCTGATCGAGCCGCGCCCGGCGATGGCAGCTCAGGCCTTCGCGCACCTGCCCGAGGTCAGCGCGGTGGAAGTGGCGCGCCATGTGAATGTGCGTCTGGTCAGCGGTCAGCGCGAATGGCGCGGCATGATCCAGGGGAAGCCGGAGGCGCCGGCACTGCACCGCATTCTGGATGTCGGACGCACCACCTATACGCCACCGCAGCACGGACTGCTGCTGACGGACCGGCTGGCCGAGCGGCTGCGCGTGGCGCCCGGTGACACCGTGCGCATCGAGGTGCAGGAAGGCGAGCGGCGCGTCGGCGAGGTGACCGTCACCGGCACGGTGCGCGAGATGATGGGCATGAGCGCCTACATGGAACGGCGCAGCCTCAACCAGCTGCTGCGCGAGGGCGACGTGATGAACCAGCTGACGCTCGCCGTGCGGCGCGGCGACGAGCCCGCGCTGCTGAGGACACTGCGCGAACTGCCGCAGGTGTCGATGGCGATCAGCAAGGCCGTGCTGCTCGCCAATATCGAGAGCATCACCGCGCGCAACCTGCTGATCACCAGCACCGTGCTCACTCTGTTTGCCACTGTGATCGCGGTCGGCGTGGTCTACAACCAGGCGCGGATCGCGCTCGCCGAGCGCGCGTGGGAACTGGCCAGCCTGCGCGTACTGGGCTTCACGCGCGGCGAAGTCTCGGCGCTGCTGCTGGGCGAGCTGGGCATTGCAATGGCCGCTGCGGTGCCGCTCGGGCTGCTCGCCGGCTATCTGCTGGCCTCGACGATCGTGCAGATGACCAAGACCGAAGAATTTTATTTCGCGCTGGTGATACGCCCGCCCACCTATGCGTATGCGGCGCTGTGCATCCTGCTGGCGGCAGTGTTCAGTGCGTGGATCGTCAGCCGGCGCATTGCCGCGCTGGATCTGGTGGGCGTGCTGAAGACGCGTGACTGAGCATACGCGGATGAGTGTACGCGGATGAGCTGACGAGAAGACAAGGACAACGGGGCAACAATGATGAAACAACGACTCCTGTACCTGCTGGGCGCGCTGATCGTCACGGCGGTGATGGTCTGGGCATTCAGCCCCCGGCCACTGGAGGTGGAGACCGAGGCGCTGCGGCGCGGCCGCTTCGAGCGCAGTGTCGAGGACGATGGCTGGACCCGGGTGCGCGATCGCTATGTCGTGTCGGCGCCGCTGGCCGGTCAGCTCGCACGGATCACGCTGCGCGAAGGCGACACCGTGCAGCGCGGCGACGTGATCGGCTGGCTGCGCCCGGCATCGCCGACCCTGCTGGACGAACGCAGCGTGCGTACCCAGCATGAGCGCATCCGGGCACTGGACGCACAGGAGCGCGCCGCCGATGCCGTATTGAAGAGCGCGCAGACGGCGTTACAGCAGGCAGAGGCGGATGCCCGTCGCAGCGAACAGCTGCATGCGCGCGGCTTCATCGCGGCCGCGCAGCGGGATGCGACGCAACTGGCACTGGGCCTGCGCGAGCAAGCGCATGCGCGCGCGTCGCACGAGGCCGAGGCCGCGCGCCACGCGCGGGCCGAGGCACAGGCGATGCTGCGCCCGGCCAGCGGCAGCGATGCGCGCGCTGCGTGGCCGGTGCGCGCGCCTGTCAGCGGCCGCGTCTTGCGACTGCCGCAGCAGAGCGAGGCCGTGGTCGCCGTCGGCGCGCCGCTGATCGAGATCGGCGATCCCGCGCAACTGGAAGTGATTGCCGACCTGCTGACCGAGGACGCCGCGCAGGTGCGCGAGGGCATGGCGGCGCAGCTGCTGAACTGGGGCAGCCGGGCGGCGCACGTGCCACTGGCAGCGCGCGTGCGCCGTATCGAGCCTTCGGCCTTTACCAAGGTGTCTGCGCTGGGCGTGGAGGAGCAGCGCGTGAACGTGGTGCTGGATCTGGTCTCGCCACCGGCGCAGTGGCAGGCACTGGGCGACCGCTTCCGTGTTGATGTACGCATCCCTGTGCAGGCAGCAGACGATGCGCTGATGGTACCGGTAGGCGCACTGTTTCCGCAGCGCGGACGCGATGCGATGTTCGTGCTGCGCGAGGATCGCGCCGTGCTGACGGAGGTCGAGGTGATTGCACGCAACGGGCGCGAAGCCTGGCTGAAGAGCGAAGGAAAAAAACCGCGGCAAGACCCACAGCAAGGCAAACCACAAAACCGGCAAGCCCCGCTGCCACCCGGTACCGAGGTGATCGTCTATCCGCCGCCCTCGCTGCGTGACGGCGACAGCGTGACGCGCCTTCGACGCTGATCAGCGTGCCATTCAGTGTGCCAATCAGCGTGCCAGATAGCCGCCATCGACCGGGTAGTAGGCGCCGGTGACGAAAGACGCCCGGTCTGACGCCAGCCAGAGTATCAGCTCGGCCACTTCCCCGGGTTGCCCTATCCGTCCGATCGGATGCGCGGCGATCATGGTCGCCTTGACCGCATCATCCTCCTCGAACTTGCGGATCATTGGCGTGTGGATGAATGCGGGGCCGACCGCATTGATGCGTACGCCCTGCGCTGAGTACTCGAGTGCGCTGGTGCGGGTCAGTCCGACCACGCCATGCTTGGCCGCGGTATACGCCGGCGCAGTCGCAAAACCCACCGCACCGAGAATCGACGAGACATTCACGATCGCGCCGCCGCCCGACGTCAGCATGGCCGCGATCTGCGCTTTCATCCCGTAAAAGACCCCGGAGAGATTGATCTCGATCACCTGCTTCCACATGTCGATCGGATACTCGGCCGTGGGTACGGTCAGTCCGCTGATCCCGGCGTTGTTTACCGCAATGTCGATCCGCGCATGACGCTGCACCACCTGCTGCACCAGGGACTCCGCGTGATCCGGTCGGGAGACATCGGACAGCACGAACATGGCCTCGCCACCCGCGTCCCGCACCTGCCGCGCAGTCTCCTCGCCACCGTCACGGTCGAGATCCGTCGCGACGACTCGCGCGCCCTCGCGCGCCATCGCCAGCGCGGTCGCCCGCCCTATGCCTGAAGACGCGCCAGTCACCAGCGCTACCTTGTTCGTCAGCATCGCTATCTCCTGCGGAAAGCACACTCTGTGGTTCTGATGCGCGGCGTGCGCGAGACTTCCGCCAACCGGGCGACAGCGTGATCCGCGACAAGCGCGATGCATCCGGCATTGCGCAATGTCAGTCATGCCGGTACAGGTGGAGAAAAGGACGTCGGGACGTCGGAAACGGACGATGAGGGAAAGGGATGATGTGAAGCGAGGAAGGGAAACAACGAAGGCGGTGACGACGGGTTCCGGTCAGCGCCGGAACCCTGCCTGCGACCCGCCCTGCGGGCAGCAGGCCTGAGCAAGACGGAAGATCAGTTCTGCTTCTCGGGTTTACCCGTCATGTCGGCCTTGGACGACTTGCCCTGATTCTCCTGCTTGGCGGGCTTGTCTTTCTTGTCCTTCTTGTCTTTCTTGTGCTGCTCATGCGCTTCAGCCTTCTGGCTGCCCTCGGCCTTGCCCTCGTGATGCATCGCAAACGAGGTCAGGGAGAAGAGTCCCAGCGTGATCGCGGCCAGTAGTGATTTCATGTAAACCTCCGTCGGGTGAATGATCGGGTGATGGTGGGGTGAAACGCTGATCAACTTACTGCGCGCCTACCGCT
>JACCEC013181273.1_pt1 | contig 12369 bp, 6 predicted proteins | sample 7450121 | NCBI WGS metagenome assembly JACCEC01 (sample SAMN15323455, study PRJNA562643) | freshwater metagenome | isolation source: river surface water | place: USA:Blue River Watershed | collected 2017-08-18 | reverse complement strand
GGCTCACGCAAGTGTCCGCCGAACGCTCCCAGGAAAATCGGCCTCGAATCACGCGCGATGCAGCGATTCCATGCGCCCTCAGCTTTGGAGAGCGAACGGCTTCGATGATTTTCTCCGCAAGTATTTCAGGGTGCACTTTGGCCCATTCTCCATAATTGCCGTCGGCTTGCTGATACCAGTTTTGCCAGACCGGGCATTCAATCGGAGCCAGTTCGTACGGCACGGAAAGATGAAGCTTCGGGATGGCTGCAAGAAACTCGGATTGTCCGCCAAAATCGCAGCACACCGCGGGAAGTCCGCACGCGATTGCCTCAATCAGCGGCAAGCCCCACCCCTCGCATCGGGAGGGAAATAGGAAGACGTCGGATTGCCGGTACAAATCAACCATTTGAGCCTGGCTCAGAAGACCCGATACGAGCTTCACGGGGAGGTTCGCGTATGGCTGCGCCAGCGCCATGAATTCGGGATGCATTCCCGAACCCCGGGGGTTCACCCAGTCAGGCTTCATCCAGAGTTCCATGTGTCGCTCCTGTTCAGATGCGATACGGAAGGCCTCGAGCGCCTCCGCGTAACCTTTGCGGCTTTCATATTTCCCGACCATCAGGATGCGAACCGGCCCTTCCTTTTTCACCAAAGAACGGCCGAAAGGGTGGAACGCAAACGGGTCGACCCCCTCGGGCGCCACAAAAATCCGATCCTCAGGGAGTCCGTATCGCACCATGCAGTTTTTGCCCCAGGCGCTGGGGGTAAAAATGAAATCAAAATCCTCCAACCACTTCTCGTATCCCGGAGAGGGCCGGTTGGATTCAAAAACCGCGTAGTAGATGCAAATCCCGCTCAGACGTGCTGCAAAAGACTCAGGAAAAAAGCAGATGTTGACATCCATTTCGTGGGTGCTCGCAACTGCTGATTCCACCTCCGTGGGGGACGCATGATTGAAAAACTCGACGCTAAACAAACCGCCTTCATAGCGGCGCAGGCATTGGTAAAGCGACTGGCTGTGCACTCCAATACCAGCGTTGCTTTGAACCCCGAATAGTCGAATCCGCCTCATTTACGTAAATCAAAAGTGAGTGAGCACAATCAACGCCACGCCTCCGCAAGGCAGCGCTCTTTGATTGGTTTCGAACGGGCTACACCTCCGTTGGCCGCTCTGCATCCCGGTTTTTACCCAAGGCACTTCTGGAAGGACAAAACGCCTATCCCCGCTCGCACTGATTTCTTACCGGTTTCTCTGATTGAATCCGAGAATTGCGGCCGCGAGTGCTGGCCAAGCACTCCGCATTGCCGCCGGTGCTGTGCAAGCGTTTCTTGGCGCCGCTCTGATTTTGCTTTTGTGATATCGACGCAGTGTTTCTGGTGAAGGTCGTGGTGCGCTTCAGGGCGGGATCTTCTTTTTTTAATTTTGCCGAACCCTTAATGCTTCAACTCCATCGCAGTCAGGAAAAACGCTGCGATGAACCCGGCGATTGTTGAAATCGACACCACGTCGCCGCCTTCCTCGTAGGCGTGCGGCAACATCACTTGCGCAACGAGCGCCAGAATTGCGCCGCCCGCAATCGCCTCGAACAAGCCCAGCACTTGCACTGGCATCACTGGAAGCAGGAGGTTTCCTGCTGCGGCACAACCCGCCGCGATGAACAGGAGTGATCCCCAGAGCGTGTAAATTTTCAGATTGCTGTAACCAGCTTGGCGCATGGTGTGCGCACTGGCCATGGCTTCAGGAAGGTTGGCGAGGAAAATCGCGATCAAGAGGGTCGGGTTGAATTTTGCGAAACCCACGAAGGTCGCACCGATCACAAGCGAACCGGGGATCGCATCAAGGATGTTTCCGATCCAGATCGCCATCGGGTTGCCGCCACCGTGCTCGGCGAGGGCCGCCTCGACTTCGCCAGCGCTCAACTGGCGGATGCTGGCGGTTGCCATCTTCGCCCAGGTGGCGCTATCAAGCATGCCCGCCTGTTGCTTAATGCTGTCCATGGTGCGGTGTTCAGCGAGATCCTTCACAGCCGCCTTCATCTGCGGTGACACCTGGAGCAGATGATCAAAATCCTCCTTCTCGATCCGCATCGCATCCACAGGCGCTTCTGCTAGCACCGTCGCGTTGCGGACGCCGGTCCCAAGCAGGGCCATCTCACCGACAATGTCGCCACTCTTAATTTCTGCGATCCTCTTTCCATCACTCTCGGTCGCTGCGTCATTGCGGATGAAAACCCCCAGTTTACCGTCCTCCACCAAATACATCGCATCGCCGGGATCTCCCTGCTTGAAGAGGTACTTGCCCTGATCCAGATGGAAGTCACGGATGTATGGAAGCAGCCCGTCGATTTCCGAAGGAGGCAGCGAGCGCAACAGCGCGTTCTGACCGAGGCGCTGCAGCAGGCCGGCGCTTTCTTCGCGCTTGAGATCCAGCGCGAACTGGCGAGCCGTCGTCTTGTGACGCGCCGCGCCCCCGTGGCTGGCAACAAGGCGGTTGCAAGTGAAATACACCAGTCCGCCCGCCAGGAATCCTCCGGCGACAATCCCCCACGACTGCAGATTGGAAATGCCTTCATGCACCAGATGCTCGGTGGTTCCGTAGGCGAGATCGATCGCCAGGGCGTTCACCAAAGCCCCCGACCCGAACGCGAGAATGTTGGCAATGAGCTTCTCACTCGCATGGAAGGTCAGACCCAGCCACGCACCGATCACGACGGAAACCATCGCCGCCACGGCCAACCCAGCGGCCATCAAAACCCGGGTCGCGGACAGAGCCATTTCACCATCGGCGGGCGTCGCTGAAGCTAATAATATGAACATAAAATGAGTTTGGTTAGAATTCGGCCATTGGGAGCAGCATTTCCCGTGCCTGCCAGGTGCGAGCGCCGCAAGACCCAATGCCGCGGACCCTGCGGCAGAGCGCGTGGATATCCGTACCGGCCTTGCAGTTGCGCTGTTCCTGCCCGAGGACATGCGTGCAGCGCGAAAAGCAAGTTGCAGCGCATTTGAGAGCGTAAAAAAACACCCTAAGCGGGGCCCGCGCATGCGGTATACTTAAAATAACATGCGTTTGTTTCCCGCATTGAGCCTCGTTCTGCTCGCCGCCACCCCAGCCCAGGCAGATCCCGCGCATCCGCTCAGTTTCGTCCACGATGTCGCGCCCGTTCTCACAAAAGCGGGGTGCAACGCGGGCGCCTGCCACGCGAAGGCCGGCAACGGACAAAACGGGTTCCGCCTCTCCCTCTTCGGCTACGAACCTGAGGAGGACTACGAGCACATTGTCAAGGAAGGGCACGGCCGCCGCATTTTTCCGAACGCGCCTGAACAGAGTCTGCTGTTACTGAAGGCGAGCAACGCCACGCCGCACGGCGGTGGAAACAAGCTTCCGCAGGGCAGCACGGGGTATCGGCTCATCGCGGAGTGGATTTCGCAGGGGATGGTGTACGGCAAGGAGTCCGATCCGCGGCTCACCCGCCTTGAAGTTTCGCCTGCATCCTCGACAAGGCCCATGCACTCCACCGAGCAGCTCAAGGTGCTGGCGCACTTTTCCGATGGCCAAACCCGCGATGTGACCAGTCTCGCCATTTACGAGCCCAACGACAAGAGCATGGCGACTGCGAGCGAGACTGGGTTGATCCGTTTTTTGGACCTGCCGGGTAACGTGTCTGTAATGGTGCGCTATCAAAATCTGGTGGCTGTGCATGCTGCGTCTGTGCCTCTCGGCGCGCCTGTGACGAATCTTCCGAGCGCGCGCAACTTCGTGGACGAGCTTGTATTCTCGAACCTGAAACGGCTTGGCATTCCGCCGTCAGAACTTGCGGACGATTCCACCTTCGTACGTCGAGTCACTTTGGACATCACCGGCCGTCTCCCGACGCCGGAAGAGGCCCGCGCGTTCATGGAAAGCAAAGCTGCCGACAAGCAGGACAAGCTTGTCCGCTCGCTACTCGACACGCCTGAGTACGCGGATTTTTTCGCCAATAAATGGGCTGCGATACTGCGGAACAAGCGCATTGATAAAGGCACGAAGGCGAGCTTCGCGTTTCATTCCTGGGTTCGCGACGGAATGCTTGCGAACAAGCCCTATGATCAGATGGTGCGCGAGCTGCTGGCCGCCACAGGGGATCCGGTGTCGAACCCGCCTGTGGCTTGGTACAATCAGGTGAAAACACCGGAGCAACAACTGGAGGATGTTTCGCAGCTCTTCCTCGGCGTCCGGATGACCTGCGCCCAGTGCCACCACCATCCGTTCGAACGCTGGAGCCAGCGGGACTACTCCGGCCTCGCAGCGTTCTTCAGTCAGATCGGACGCCGGCCCACCGCAACCGCAGGGCAGTCTCTGATTTTTCACAAACGGGGCATCGCCCAGGCCGAGCACAAGAAAACGAAGGAACAGGTCAAGCCGGTCGGGCTTGGTGCCGAGCCGAAAGAAATTTCACCGGACGAGGATCCCCGAATCCAGCTTGCAGACTGGATGAGTGCCAAGACCAATCCGTTTTTTGCGCGGTCCCTCGCGAACCGGTACTGGAAGCACTTTTTCAACCGGGGATTGGTGGAGCCCGAAGACGACATGCGCGAGTCCAACCCGCCCTCCAATCCCGAACTGTTGGATGCGCTGGCCCGTCATTTCATCGAGAGCGGATACGATTTCAAAAGCCTGATCTTTGCGATCACGCGCTCCAATTCCTACCGGTTGAGTTCGGCGGCGACGTCGCAAAATGCGGCGGATCGGCAGAATTTTTCACACTACTATCCGCGCCGCCTGAACGCGGAGGTGCTCCTCGACAGCATTGACCGCGTTGCAGACACAACAACGGATTTTTCAGATCTGCCGTCGGGAACACGAGCGATTGCGCTTCCCGACAACAGCTACAACAAGGCCTCCTACTTCCTCACCGTTTTCGGGAGGCCGGAGGGAGACAGCGTATGCGAATGCGAACGGGTTCAGGCGCCGAATTTATCCCAAAGCCTGCACCTCATGAACGCGGCGGATATCAAGACGAAACTCAACAAAGCAAGCGGCCGCGCCGATCAGCTTGCGAGGGCGGTCAAACAGGATCAGGAGAAGCTTAGGGAGTTGTACATGATCACCTTCTGCCGCGAACCGAAGGAGGCGGAACTCTCCGCTGCGCTGGCGCATTTGGACATCCAGCGAACCAATGCAGAGGGAGCACCACTGGATGCACTCGCGAATAAAAAGATCGGCTACGAGGACATCATCTGGGCTTTGTGCAACACGAAAGAATTTCTCTATAACCACTGAACGTGCCCTCAAAAAATTTATGAACACCCGGACCCTTCCCGCCGCACTCACAGCGCTCGCCATGGGATTCGCCTGCGTGCCACACACCGACGCCCAGCTGGTCATTCTTCCAGCGCCGCGCCTGCTGACAACCATGCCGATGGGTGTGAAAGCAGGATCAACCGTCGAGATTACCGTCACGGGGGAAAACACTGAGGAGGCGGAGCTCCTTTTTTCCTCCTCAAAACTGTCCGCCGCGCCGTTGAAAAATCAGGACGGCACGGTAATCCTGAACAAGTTTCTAGTGAGCGCTGCGGCGGACGCAGTGCCTGAAATTTGCGAAGCGCGTCTCATGACAAGACGCGGTATTTCATCCGCACGTGCCTTCACTATTCACACACTCGACGAGGTCGTGCGTGAAAAAGCCAATACAACGGTGCAGACGGCAATGCCGGTAAAACCCAACAGTATTTGCAACGCCACGGCCACAACGAAGGCGGTTGACTATTACTCTCTTCAGGCGGCGAAAGGTCACCGCTATGCGATCGAGTGCGCCACCTCCGGCATCGACTCCAAACTCACACCCGTGCTTATTGTAGCGGATGCTTCCGGTCGCGACCTTTTGGTGAACCGACGCACGGGTTTTATTGATTTCACCGCGCCCGCTGACGGGACATATCTGATCAAAGTGCACGGCCTCACATTCCAAGGAGGTGCCGAAAATTTCTACCGGCTTGTGCTGCAGGAGTTGGGGGCGAACGATTCTGTGACGTATCACCCGCGCACAAAGCCGGTATCCGCAGCGTCCCTCCCGGGACTTGATCACACGCCTTCGCTGTTGATCCGTGAGTCGGAACCAAACAATGCGCAAAATCAGGCGCAAAAAATCACGCTGCCCTGCACGATTGACGGTGCGTTTGCCACGGCGGGCGATGTAGACACCTACGAGTTTGAGGCGAAAAAAGGCGAGATTTGGTGGGTGGAGACCGTTTCAGAAAGACTGGGCCGCCCCACGGATCCGTTCGTGCTGGTGCAACACGTCGGCAAAGATGAGGGCGGTGCCGAGAAAATCAAAGACCTCGTCGAGTTGAACGACATCATCAGCCCCGTCAAACTTTCCTCCAATGGTTACGCATATGACGGGCCGGTCTACGACGTTGGTTCAGCGGATGTGCTTGGTAAACTGGAGATCAAGGAAGACGGCGTTCACAGGATTCAAATCCGCGATTTATTCGGAGCCACGCGGGCCGAGCCGCGGAACATTTACAAACTGATTGTGAGAAAAGCAGTGCCGGATTTCGCGCTTGCTGCGTGGGCTCTGCACATGGAGCTGCGCAACGGTGATCGGAACGCAGTTTCAAAGCCGATCGCTCTGCGAAAGGGGGTCACCATGGGGTTCGAAGTGGTTGCAGTGCGCAGGGACGGGTTCGACGGGGAAATCACCCTCAGCATGGAGGGACTCCCGAAAGGCGTGCATGCGGCCGGTCTTCGGATCCCTGCAGGAAAAAGCGTCGGCACGATTCTCATTACTGCGGACGATGACGCACCCCGGGGACTGTCGCTGGGTAAGATCTACGGACACGCCAGCTTGAACGGTGCGGCTGTGACGCACGATTGTCCGACGGCTTCGACGGTTTGGCCCGTGCGTGACGCAAGCCAGGAAACGCCTAGTCCCCGGTTGATGGCGGACACACCTGTTTCGGTCGGCGGGGATGAAATCACGCCGCTGAGCATCCGCCCGGTTGAAGACAGAGTTTGGGAGGCAACCGAGGGTGAAAAGCTCGTCATTCCGCTCAGCCTGGTTTGGCGGGGTGAATTTTCCGGGGGCGCCATCAAGCTCAAACCGCTTGGCTTGGACTTTGCCGGCATCAAACCCTTCGACGTGGCGGCGAAAGCCGCGCAAACCGAGGTGGTGATCGAGCCTTCGGCATCCAAAATCCCGCCCGGCGAGTATGCTTTTGCAGTGCATGGCGGTTATGTCTCGAAATATCCGTCGGTTCCATCGCCACAAAAGCCTGCGCAACTCGCTGCGAACACGACCGCAAAAAACACGGATGCACCAAAGGACGCGAATGACGTTAAACCCGCTGCACCGGTTCCTGCAGCCGAGGCACCGAAAGACATTGTGGATATTGTTTTCTCCGAACCCATCAGAGTCAAAATCAAGCCTGCCCCTGCCAAGTGATGCGACGCCCGAGTCTCAAGCCGCGTGAGCGCAGGCATCCAGCCGTCATGGCTTGGGTGTGCGCCGCATTTTTTACCGCAACGGACGCACGGGCGCAGGACCTTGATTTTTATAAAGACGTTTTTCCGGCGCTGGAATCGAACTGCGTTTCTTGTCACAACAAGACAAGTGCGAAGGCGGGATTGAACCTTGAAAGTCCTGAGACCATCCTCAAGGGCGGTGACTCCGGACCGGCTCTCAAACCGGGTAAAGGCGCGGAGAGTCTTATTGTGAAGTCGGCCGCACACCAGACGGACACGGCAATGCCCCCCAAAAACAACAAGTCGGGCGCCGTTGATCTCAGCGCTGTACAACTGGAGCGACTCTCCAAATGGATCGATCAGGGTGCGAAAGCTTCCGTGAAGGAAAGCAGGCAGGTCGTGTGGAAACCGCTTCCAGCAGGAGTCAGTCCGATTTATTCGGTGGCGCTTACCAGCGATGGCAAGCTCGCGGCGTGCGCACGAGACAGCCGCGTGTTTTTATACAATCTCCAAACCCAGAAGTTGGTTGGGCAACTTGCAGACCCGAACTTAAAGGGGAAGGAGGCTGCATCAATCGCGCACCAATCCGTTGTCCAATCCATCGCGTTCAACGCAGACGGCAGCCGGCTTGCAACGGGCGGATTCCGCGAGGTGAAAATCTGGAGGCGCGAAGTTACATCAGGAAGCATCCGCGCCCTTGCCAGTGCGCCGGCACAGCCCGACGAAAACGAGCTGCTTACGCCTGACGGAAAATGGGTGGTGCATCTCGTCCAGAGCGGGGAGGTGGAAGTGTCGGAGGCCGCATCAGGGAGGCCGGTGCGAAAATTTCGAATAGATGAGCCCGCGGGGCCGAAGGTCCTGAGGATTTCACCGGACTCATCCTTGCTCCTCGTCGCGTCGGAAAACGCCGCCGGCGGGATATGGTCGCTCACCAGCGGATCCCGGATTTCTTTTGCAGATCCCATCCCGCCTTCGACCGCTGCAAACTTCAGTCAGGATGGGAAAATACTGTACGCAGTGACGGGAGGAAAAAACGTCCAGATTTTTGAGATCTCCCCCGACTCCGGAGTTTGGAAAAGCGCACGAACCTTTCAAATCGAAAGCGATGTGTCCATAAGGTCTGTGCATCGAGGACCCAGCCCCGAGACGCTCTTGGTGCATCTGGGCGAGAAACTGTTGCTGTGGTCGATTGCTCAGCAGAAACAGGTGCAGGAATTCAAGTCGGGAACGATCACCTGCGTGAGCACTTCAGCCGACACAAAGCAGGTCGCTGTGGGATCCAGCGACGGTACGGTGCGCGTTTTTGATGCCGACTCTGCAAAACAACTACACGAGTTTCGCGGTACCGCAGAGACCGCCGCGAAGCTGGCGGCGCTGGAGTGGGCAAACAACCGCGCCGCGCTCGACATCGCATTCGAGAAAGGGGTTTTGGCGAAGCTCGAAACGGAGAGTAAAGACCTCGAGAATCACGCAAAAAAAACGGGCGATGCTGTCGCCGCTGCGAAAAAAGCTCTGCCTGAGAAAACCAAGGCGCTTGCAACTGCTGCTGAATCCACGGCAGCTGCAAGAAAAGCAAACGAGGAAGCGCAGGCGGCGGAAGCGGACGCGTCCGACGCAAAAGCAACCGCAGCGCTTGCAACAAAGCGCAAAGAAACGGCCGCCAAGCTCGACGCAGCCATCACAGCCGAGAAGTCAGCGGCAGCGGCATTGGCTGCGGTCGAAAACGCAATCCGCGACGGAGATGAAAATCTCAAACGCATTGAGGCGGGGAAGGCGCGTAACACCGCCTCGGTGGCCGCCTCAAACGCAGCGATGGAATCAAGCAAAGCGTCGCAGACGGCGGCTGCTGCGAAGATCGCGGAACTCAAAAAACCGGAGGCGAATCCAAGGGCGGCCTGTGTTTCTGTGAAAATTTCCGCGGACGGAAGCATGGTCGCCGCCGTCTTGAGTTCCGGCTCCATCCAAGTCTGGTCAACAGCAACAGGCGCGCCCATGGAGGACATGTTCACGGGCCGCACGGTTGCGAGTGCCGAACTGCAATTCACCGCGGCCAGCCGTTTTGAGTGTATCACGCCGGAACACTTGCTTGTTTGCACTTCGCTGCCCCAGCGGTGGGTGCTGGAGCGGGTGTTAGGAAAGCCCGGTGGCGATGAATCCATTTCGGAAAGAGCTTGTGCCGTGCGCTTCAGTCCCGATGGTAAAACACTCGCGGTCGGCAGCGGGGAATTCTCGCGAAGCGGGGACGTACACTTGTGGGATGTGGACTCCGGAAAATTATCGAGGGTTTGGCGTGAACGTCACAAGGACGCGGTGCTTTCACTGGATTTTTCTTCCGATGGAAGATGGCTTGCAAGTGGAGGCGCGGACCGCCTCGCGAAGGTTACAGAGATTACCACTGGGAAACAGCGTTACGCGCTCGAGGCGCACACGCACCACGTGATGGGCGTGTCCTTCAGGGCTGATGACAAGACGCTCGCCACTTCCGGGGCTGACGGAGTTGTGAACGTGTGGGACATGGAATCAGGTGAACGCAAAAAGAAGATCACCGGTTGGAGTAAGGAGGTCACCGCACTGCAGTACATGGGGGCGACGAGCCAGCTTGTTGCGTCCTCTGGCGACAATCAGGTGCGGATTGTTTCAGACGATGGCACGGAGGTTCGTGCGATGACGAAGCTGCCCGAGTTCATGCAGTCAGCCGCGAGCGCTCAAATGGCCAGCGTTGTTGTGGCGGGCGGCGAGGACAGCGCTTTGCGCGTATGGGATTCAGCCTCCGGCAAAGAGCTCATTACTTTCAATCAACGTTAGGCTTCTCTCAGCTATCCTTTCCACCTGTTCATCGATAACATTCTTAATCACTCCACCCCCCAACGCCTATGTCGGAGCATTCAAAAATTCTATCAACCTGCCGCGGACCGCTGGATCGGCGTGGTTTCATGCGCATCGGACTAACGGGGTTCGCCTCGCTTGGCCTCCCGGGCCTGCTCCGGATGCGCGCCGCGGCTCCTTCTAAAACAAATGCCCAGCGGACTGCGGTGATCATGGTTTGGAAGCCGGGCGGCTGCTCGCACATTGATACGTACGATCCAAAACCGGATATCGGATCGGAATACCGCGGTCCGTTCAAAACAATCCCCACAAAGGTGCCGGGGCTGCATTTCACCGAACTGTTGCCGATGCAGGCAAGGATTGCGGACAAGTTTACGGTATTGCGTTCGATGAACCAAAAGGCTGCCGGCCACCCGGCGGGGTCGATGCAAATGCTCTCCGGCGATCCGGACACGCGCGACAAGCCCAAGCCGAGGCTGCCAGATTGGATGTCTGTTGCCGCATACTTGCGCTCAAAAGAAGGGTCTCGCGTTAATCCGCTGCCAAACTACATCGGCGTGTCTCCTGTGATTGAATATAACGGCCCGACCTACGTGGGCGCCGCATACGCGCCCTTCGCAGTCACCGGCGACCCGAACCGGCCGGAGTTTGAGGTGCCGAACATTGGTTTGAGCAATACATCGGAGGCTAGCCGGTTGAGCGACCGGATTGCGCTTCGCAAGGCGTTGGACACGCTTGAAAGAAATTTCGACACGGTCGGTGAGCTCGGGGCGCTTGACCAGTTTGAGGCGCAGGCCATGACGCTTCTCACAAATCCCGCCGCCCGCGACGCGTTCGACCTCTCGAAAGAAGACGCACGGACGCGAGACCGTTACGGGCGCAATCGCTGGGGGCAGCAGTTGCTGCTCGCCCGCCGTCTTGTCGAAGCCGGTGTGGAAATCATCACCAGCAGCCTCAGCGGTCCGTTATGCGGGCGTGTAAGCAACTGGGACGACCACGCCGTAAACCATCACGTTTTTGATGCGCTACGTTTCCGCTCGGTGGCGTATGACCAGGCTGTGTCCGCATTGATCGAAGACATCTATGCGCGCGGTCTCGACAAGCGGGTGCTCGTGGTCGTGACTGGTGAGTTCGGGCGCACTCCAAAAATCGAGTACAGTCCGAGCACGGGCATCGGAGATGCAAGCGCAGCTGCCGGAACCATCCAGCCCGGCCGCGACCACTGGCCGCGCGCTTTCAGCAATATTTGGGCGGGCGGCAACATCCAGACAGGTGGAGTCATTGGTGCCACTGACAGGCGTGGCGAAGACGTCATCGAAAGACCATGCGGCCCACATGATTTTCTGGCGACAATCTATCATCACCTCGGCATTGACGGTGCAAAAGTTGCCATTCCGGATTTCAACGGCCGCCCGACGCCTATCGTAGACGACGGGCACCCGATTCCTGAATTAATGGGACGCATCACCCAGGCGTGATCTCGCCTCATGCGCGGGCAGCCCCTCGCGCCGTGCCCAGAAAGATGCGGCGGGCGGCTTTCTGCCTCTGGCAATGCAGGTCCGTGTAATCACGCCACGTCGCCTCAATGCGCGCCCGGATTTTTTGCGTCTCACAGAGCGCCTCCCCGGGCTGCTCCACAATCGGGCAGACCGAACGGGATGCCTCGACAAACGCAATTTCTAAACGCTCAAACTCGGAAATGGTCTCGCGCAAAGTGTCCGTGAAATCGGCGACTGCATTCGCACGCATGGATGGCAAATCATGAGTAATCCGTTCGATTTTCTGGTCGGCCTCTGAGCATGCGTGCAGAAACTCCTCAAACTTTGGAGAGCGCCCGTTCTGAGAAGTCATCCGTTCAGCCGCCCGTCTGGAGCGCGCAATCCATCTGCGCGTCTGGTTGGAAAGGGCACCAAGTACGGAAAGAATGGAGGCGTCGAGTGCTCGGACTGCAGAGAACGAAATCAGGAACCACTGTAGAACCAGCACTGAAATCGCAACACCTATCGCAATGGTCTCACTTCCGGAAAAATCAACGGCTGGCGCTTCGGCAGACATTTACCTGAATAGCTTTTGGTTCACCACGAGTTCAACGGTCTTTGGGATTTAGTTTATGTAGC
>JACCEC012209136.1_pt1 | contig 12370 bp, 9 predicted proteins | sample 7450121 | NCBI WGS metagenome assembly JACCEC01 (sample SAMN15323455, study PRJNA562643) | freshwater metagenome | isolation source: river surface water | place: USA:Blue River Watershed | collected 2017-08-18 | reverse complement strand
TTCAACCACGGGGTGATGCCGCCGGAGGGCGTGACGTAGCCCGCCGCCAGGCTGGTGCCCATCGCGATCCCGAGCACCGCGCCATCCCCGAGGCTCATCGAGCCGGCGAGCGCCGTCACCTCGCCGTCATTGGCCACCTCAAAAGGCACGCCGCCCCACCGCTCCTGGAGGGTGAAGAACATCCGCCGCACCTGCGCGTCGAAGGCCGCCGGGGGCACCCCACGAAACAGGGAGGCGACCCGCACCTCGTTGTTCACGTAGATGCCCGCGGCGCTGCCGCCGATCGCGTCCACCCGCGGCAGATGGCGCGCCGCCCGCGTGAGGGAATCGTGGATGCCCTCGAGGTGGTAGGCGGGATCCTGCTGGAAATACGGATCCCAGGCGATCTCCTCCGAATAGACGACCCGGCCATCGATGACCGCAGCGGCCTTCCGGTCGCTCCCGCCCAGATCGAAACCGATCCGGCAGCCGTCGAGGTGACGCCCGACCGGAAGGGCGGCGACGGCCTCCGCAGGCAGGTCCGCCAGCGGAGAGGCTTCGACCCGGAACGGGGCCCGGTAGGTGCGTTCGCCCATGAACGCGCGATCGAAGGCCCGCGCCCCGCCCGGCGCATATACCGTCGCGAGGTGGCGGGCGACTTCGTCGGCCCCGCCGACGGAGACGTGGCAGCCGCCGCGTTGCCACAGGAGGAACTTCAGCAGGCGCTCGGCGTAGAGCAGGGTCAGCGCCGCCTGCGGATGGCCCGCGCCGAGCACCCGGCTGTCGTGCCGCGAGACCGCACCGCCCGGGGAGCGGAGCACGAGGGCAAAGGGTCGGGCCCCGGGATCCGCGGCCACGAGCGCGCGGTAGGCGCGGTTCCAGAGGGCGGCCGGGACGAATTCCCGCTCGAGGGCGGGCCGGAGCGAAGGGGCCAGGGCGAGCATACGCGGCGAAATCAGTCGAGCCGGGCGCGGGAGAAGCCCTCGATGGCCTCGTAATCGGCCAAGCCGAGCTTGTCGTAGTTGGCGGCCAGGGCGCGGTTCTGCTGCTCCGCCTGCTGCCAGGGTTCGCGGAGTCCCGCAGCGACGGGGGTCTGGCTCCGCTGGGACTTGTGGTGAAACACCGCCTGGATCTTCTGCGCCAACTCACGCGGGCTCAGCGGCACCGCCATCTCGATTTCCGCGGCCTCCCACGGCTGCTCCACGCCGCGGTACGCCCAGACCCGGCAGTGCTTGGTCCATTCCTCGGTGACCACCTGCCGCCACGCCTGACGGATCAACTGGTAACCGACCGCGGTGATCGCGGTGGGATCGTCCCGCTCGCCCGTCAGGAAGATTTGGTTGGGGGTCAGTTCGCGCAGCAGGCCGACGACCGCCGCCACGTCCTCGGCGCCGGGCGCGAACTGGCGGTAGCGCCCGCGCTCGTAGAACCCGAGGTCGAGGAAGCGGGCCTGCGCCGAGGCGTAACCGCAGTCCCGCAGCGAGGCGCGCGCCTCCCCGCGGCGCAGAAGTCCCTTCAGCCGGCGGATCGAGGCGGAGTCCGCGGCGAAGGCGGCCTTCGCGAGGAGCTCCTTGCGGGTGGTCCGGGCGAACTCCGCCACGGGGCCCTCGGAGCGCGCGAGCGTCTCCGCGATGTCGCCCACCAGGTCCGCCGCCATGACGGCTTCCTCGTCCGGCACGGCGAGATTCCCCGAGGTCAGGTAGACCACGGTGACGTCGTGGCCCTGGTCCTTGAGGCGCCGCAGCGTGCCCCCCATCCCGAGGACGTCGTGGGAAGGCTCCGGGCTGAAGACCACCACGCGTTTCGGGAAGGGCAGCGCCCGCTCCGGCCGCGAGCTGTCGTCGGCGTTCGGCTTCCCGCCGGGCCAGCCGGTGATGGTGCGCTGGATTTCGTTGAAGATGCGGATGTTCAGCCCGTAGCTCGGCCCCTGCTCGGTGAGCAGATCCGCCATCCCGTGCTCGCTGTAGTCCTCGTCCAGCAGCTTCAGCACCGGCTTTTTCACCGTCTGGGACAGCCACATCACGGCGCGGCGGGCCAGCGCGGGGCTCCATTCCACCGGCGTGACCAGCCAGGGATGACGCACGCGGGTGAGCGCGGATGCGGCCGCCTCATCGAGCAGAAAACGCACCTGCGGGTGCCCCTGCAGGAAGCTCGCGGGGAGGGCGTCGGACGGCGGGGCCTCGACGGCGGCGGCGACGACCCCGGCCTTGGCCTCGCCCCAGGCGAGCAGCACGATCCGCCGGGCATCGAGGATGGAGCCGACGCCCATCGTGATCGCGTGGCGGGGCACGTTGGCCTCGCCGAGGAAGTCGCGGGCCGCATCGCGGCGCGTGAGGCTGTCGAGAGTAACGAGGCGGGTGCGGGATTCCCGGCTGGAGCCGGGCTCGTTGAAGCCGATGTGGCCGGTGCGGCCGATGCCGAGCACCTGCAGGTCGAGGCCGCCGGCGGCGCGGATCCGCTCCTCGTAGCGCCGGCACCACGCGAAGACGTCGGCGCGCGGGATCGTGCCGTCGGGGACGTTCACGTTGCCGGCCGGGATGTCGAGGTGGTTGAAGAGCTGCTCGTGCATGAAGCGCCAGTAGCTCTCCGGATGCTCGCGCGACAGCCCGTAGTACTCGTCGAGGTTAAAGGTGATGACGTTGCGGAAGCTCAGGCCCTCCTCCCGATGCAGGCGGATCAGTTGCCGGTAGAGCCGCACTGGGGTGGACCCCGTGGCCAGGCCGAGCACGGTCGGTTTGCCGGCCCGATCATGGCCGCGGATCAGGTCGGCGATCTCGCCCGCGAGCCGGGCGCAGGCTTCGTCGGCACCCGGGAAGATCTCGGTCGCGATGCGCTCGCGCTGCTGGGATTCGCTGGAGGTGGGGATCATGGGGGCGGAAAGACTGGCGGGGGTCCGGCGGCGGGAGCGGGCGGCAAGGCGGCGGACGACGCCCTCCATCGCCTCGGCCTGCGCCTCGAGGCTCCGCACGAGGGCGAACTGGCTGCGGGCCCGGTCGAGGTTGTGGCCCTCCCGATGAACGCGAAAATAAGCGTCCCCTTCCAGGTGGTCGGTGAGGAAGCGCATCCCGATCTCGAGCGTGATGAGGCGTCCCGCGAAGGCGAGTTGCCCGATCTCGGCGTCGTTGAGGAGTCCGCCCGTGCCCGCCAGGTAGCCCTCGACCAGCGCCTCGAAGATCTCCGGCCGCGCGTGCACCCGGGCGAGGTCGCGCTCGTCCTCCGGGGCGGCGTTCGTCGCCGAGCGCACCAAGTCCCCGAAATCGTAGAGCGCCAGCCCCGGCATCACGGTGTCGAGGTCGATGACGCACAATCCGGCGCCGGTCCGGTCGTCGATCAGGACGTTGTTCAGCTTCGTGTCGTTGTGCGTGACGCGCTCGGGCAGCTCACCGCGGACGTGCAGCTCCAGCAACCGGTCGACCAGCGGTTCGCGCGCCCGCACGAAGGCGAGTTCCGCGGCGACCCCCGCCGCCCGGCCGCGGCGATCCTCGGCCGCGGCGCGGATCAGGGCGTCGAAGCGGCGCCGCGTGTGGTGGAAGTCCGGGATCGTCTCGCGGAGGCGTTCGCCCGGCAGGTCGCCCAGCATCCGCTGGAACTCCCCGAACGCGCGGGCCGCCTCGCGGGCCATCTCCGGGTCGCGGATTACATCGTGCGAGGTGGCGTCCGCGATGAAGACATAGCAGCGCCAGGCGCCGGTCGCGTCCCGCAAGAGGTTCTCGCCGCCCCGGGTCGGGATCAGCGTCAGGACGCGGCGCTGCGGATCCGGCCACCCTGCGGCGAGCGCGCGGCGCCCGGCGTGGGCCGTGACCCGCGCGACGTTGGCCATCACGGCGTCGACGTCGCGGAAGACGTGCTCGTTGATGCGCTGGAGGATGTACCGCGTGGCGACGCCGGACTGCTCGAAGGTGACCGCGAAGGTGTCGTTGATGTGGCCGTTGCCGTGGGGCGCACCGCCGCAGTAGGTGCCGCCCAGCCGGAAGGCGGCGGCGACCGAGCGGAGGGCGGCGGCGTCGATGGTCGCGGAGGACATCCCGACCATCCAAGGCGCCGCGACGGCCGGCGCAACACGCGTTTTCGGGTCACGCCGCGAGCGCGTGGCAGGCGAGGAACAACTCCTCGTCGTCGAGGGCCGGCACGCGGGCGAGCTGCGAGCGGACCGCCGGTTCCCAGAGGGAGGCGCGCAACGGCGCGAGCAGGCGCGGGGGCAATTCCGGCTCGGCCACCTTGCGCAGGATGGCCAGCGCCTGCCGACTGGCGGGTAGGCCGAGCCATTGCAGCAGCCCGAATCCCCCCTCGCGCCCGTAGACCGCCGAAATCTCCGCCCACGCCGCGGCGCCCCCGCCCCGGAGCTCGGGGTGAGCGGCCAGGAAGCCGGCGAGTACCGGCGTCTGCTGCAGTTCTCCCATCAGCTCCGGGCAGCGGAGCGCCACCAACAGCGCCGCCATCCGGCCGTGCGTGTAACGTTGCAACAGGCCGCGCACCTCGGGCGGGACGAACTCAAGGAACCGCCGCCACGACGGGCCGCTCACGCCCAGCGCCGCCGAAGCCAGCGCCGCGGGTGAGGGATCCTCGGGCTCCCACCGGCCCGGGATCACTTCGCGGTGGAACGCCGCCTCGGGCCAGGCGGTCACCCGGTGGCGGTAGCCATCATGGATCCAGTGGAGGGAGGCGGGGATGGGCTCGGAGCCGGAAGCACGGCGGGGGGAGTTCATGCCCGCAGCGTACCACCCGGCTGCGACATAGCTTCTCCCAGCCGGGAAAACCTGTCCGGCTCCCGCGATGCCCGCCCCGTACCACTCCTCCCGGCCCCCGATGGAACGGATGCTGCGGATCCACGACGAGCTGCGCCGCGGCGCCCTGACCAACTGCACCAAGCTGGCCGCCACCCTCGAGGTCTCCCGCAAGACCATCGTGCGCGACATCGCCTTCATGCGCGACCGGCTCGACCTCCCGGTCGAGTTCGACCCGCTGATCAACGCCTACCGCTACACCCACCCCGTCGCCGCCTTTCCCACCGTCAATGTCACCGAGGGCGAACTGCTCGCCCTCCTGGTCGCCCGCAAGGCCCTTGAGCAGTACCGCGGCACCCCGTTCCACCGGCAACTGGAGGCCTCATTCGACAAGCTCACGGGCGGGCTCAAGGACCGGATCTCGTTCTCGCCCGCCGACGAGCTCCAGTCCGTCTCGTTCCGCAACACCGGACTCGGGCGCGCGGACCTCGCGGTCTTCAACGCCCTGAGCAGCGCCGTCCTGCACCAGCGGACGGTGGAGTTTGACTACCGCAAGCCGGGGGAGTCCCGATCGACCCGCCGCCGCGCCGATCCCTACCACCTCGCGCACCGCGAAAACCTCTGGTACCTCGTCGCCCACGACCCGGAGCGCGCGGCGCTCCGCACGTTCGCGCTGCCGCGCATCGGGGGTGTGAAGGTTCTCCATGCTCGCTTCACCCGTCCGGCCGATTTCTCCCCGGAACGCTTCTTCGCCTCCGCGCTCGGAGTGCTCGGCGGGGCCGGCAACTTCCGGGTCGCCGTGCGCTTCTCGTCGGCCGTGGCCGACCGGGTCCGGGAGCGGGAGTGGCACGAGTCCCAGGAACTCAAACCGCTGCCCGACGGCGGCATCGAGCTCACCCTGCGGCTGGGGGCCCTCGGCGAGGTCGCGGGCTGGATCCTGTCCTGGGGGGCCGACGCCGAGGTGCTGCGCCCGCCCGAACTGCGGCGCCGCCTCGCGGCCACCGCGGCCGCGCTCGAACGCCGCTATTCCGCTGATTCCGCGTGACCTTTCCGCGCTCCGCGCGTCAGGGCGTGTCGCCGACACTCTGGTATTGCAGCCCGTGAGCCTCTCGGCGTCCCTCTTCCCACCGCCCACCCCTTCCCCCATGGCCAAATCCAAAAGCTACACCGGTCTCGTGCTCGTCCTCCTCCTGCTCGCCGCGGGCGGCGGCGGCGCCTGGTATTTCCTCGGCACGAAGACCGAGAAGAAGCCCGAATTCCAGACGGTGAAGGTGGCCAAGGGCGACATCGTCCAGTCCGTCACCGCCACCGGCGACCTGCAGCCCGTGGTCACGGTCGACGTCGGCGCCCAGGTGTCCGGCCAGATCAAGGAGGTGATGGTCGACTACAACTCGAAGGTGAAGGCCGGCGACGTCCTGGCCAAGATCGACGAATCCACCTTCATCCAGAGGTTGCGTCAGGCCGAGGCCGACCTCGAGTCGACCAAGGCGAACAACCAGCTGCTCAAGCTGAACGTGGAGCGCACCACCGGCCTGCACCGCCAGAACCTCGTCTCCCAGGCCGAACTCGACAACGTCCTCGCCCAGCTGGCCCAGTCCAACGCCCAGCTGCTCACCCGCGGCGCGGCGGTGGAGAACGCCAAGGTCGACCTCTCGCGCTGCGTCATCACCGCGCCGATCGACGGGATGATCCTCGACCGCCGCACCGACAAGGGCCGCACGGTCAACGCGAACATGAACGCGCCGGTGCTGTTCACCCTGGTCAACGACCTCACGAAGATGCAGATCAACGCCGCGGTCGCCGAGGCGGACATCGGCACGATCGCCGAGGGACAGGAAGTGAAGTTTACCGTCGACGCCTTCCCGAACCGGACCTTCCCCGGGAAAGTCCGGATGGTCCGCAACGCCGCCAGCGTCCAGCAAAGCGTGGTCTCCTACGCCACCATCATCGACGTCGCCAACGAGGACCTGCGCCTCAAGCCCGGGATGACGGCCAACGTATCCATCATCGTGCAGCAGCGGTCCAACGTCCTCCGCGTCGCCAACGGCGCGCTGCGCGTCCGCGTCCCCCAGGAACTCCTCGCCCCCGCGGCGCCCGGTGAGGCGAAGGCCGGCGGCAAGGCCGGCGGCGCCCCCCAGACGATGACCGACGAGGAGCAGATGACGGCCGTCTTCGGCATCATCCGCGCCGTCGGCTGGGAACGAGGCACCCCGCCCTCCCCGGAGCAGATCGAAAAGGCGAAGACCCTCGCCAAGGAAAAGGGCCTCGACCCGGACCTCGTCGCCGCCCGCATGGCGATGGGCGCCGGCCGCAAGGGCGGTTCCGGCGGCGGTTCCGGCGGCCCGGGCGGCCCGGGAGGTGGCAGTCGGGGCGGCGGTTCCTCCCGCGGCCCCTCCAGCGGGGGCGGCGCGGGCGAGCGCGGCTTCAACAACACCGTCGTCACGCGCACGCTGTACACCTTCGCCGACGCGGAGGCCATCGAGAAGCGCCTGCGCCCCGTCACGGCGCGGCTCGGCGTCTCCGACGGCTTCTTCACCGAGGTGCTGGAAGGCCTGAAGGACGGCGACACCGTCATCACCGGCGTCATCCTGCCGGGCGCGGCGCCGGTGCCGCAGGGCCCCCCGGGCGGCTCCTCCAATCCCTTCAGCGGCCGCAGCAGCTTCGGCGGCAGCAGCCGCGGCGGCCCCCCGCGCTGAGCAACCCGCGCGCCGGCCCCATGTCGCCCGTCGTCAAAATCCAGGACCTGCACAAGATCTACGAGTCCGGCGAGGTGCCGGTGCACGCCGTGCGCGGCGTGAGCCTTGAGATCCAGCGCGGGGAATTCATCGCCCTGATGGGCGCCAGCGGTTCCGGGAAATCCACCCTGATGAACATGCTGGGCTGCCTCGACCGCCCCACCCGGGGCACCTACGAGCTCGACGGCATCAACATCGACGAGCTGGACCGCAACGAGCTCGCGGACCTCCGCAACCAGAAGCTCGGGTTCGTGTTCCAAGGGTTCAACCTCCTCGCCCGCACCACCGCCCTCGAGAACGTGGAGCTGCCGATGCTCTACGGCCGCCACCGCAAGGTCTCGATGGAGAAGATCCGCGAGCGGGCGATGCACTGCCTCGAGATCGTCGGGCTCGCCAACCGCTTCGACCACTTCCCCAACCAGCTCTCGGGCGGCCAGCAGCAGCGCGTCGCCATCGCCCGCGGCCTCGTCAACGAACCCCAGGTCCTGCTCGCCGACGAGCCCACCGGCAACCTCGACTCCAAGACCTCCGTGGAGGTCATGGGCGTGTTTCAGCGCCTCAACGAGCAGGGCATCACGATCGTGATGGTCACCCACGAGCTCGACATCGCCAAGTACTGCCGGCGCAACCTGATCCTCCGCGACGGCGTCGTCGTGCGGGACGAGCTCGTCGCCGACCGCACCATCGCCGAGGAGGAGATGCAGCGCATCAAGGCCGCCGAGGCGGCGGCCAAGCTCACCCACCAGGCCAAGCCGGGATCCTGACGCCACCATGCACTTCGCCAACACCCTCCGCGTCGCGCTCCGCGCCCTCCGGCGCAACACCCTCCGCTCCCTGCTCACCGCCCTCGGGATGATCATCGGCGTCGCCGCCGTGATCACGATGGTCAGCATCGGCAGCGGCGCCAAGGCCCAGGTCGAGGCCCAGGTCGCTTCCCTCGGCCAGAACCTCATCACCGTGATGCCCGGCAGCTACAGCTCCGGCGGGATGCGCGGCGGCTTCGGCAGCTCCGTCTCCCTCACCCCCGAGGACGCCGACGCCATCGCCGCCGAGGTCGCCAACATCGACGGCCTCAGCGCCGAGGTCCGCGACCGCAACCAGGTCCTCGCCAACGGCCTCAACTGGAACACGAACGTCAACGGCGTAGGACCCGACTACCCCTACGTGCGCAACTGGCCAATGGAGGCCGGCGCGATGTTCACGGAGCAGGACGTGAAGTCCCTCGCCAAGGTGTGCGTCATCGGCAAGACGGTCGCCGACCAGATGTTCCCCAACGAGGATCCCGTCGGCCAGACGCTGCGGATCCGCAACCTACCCTTCCGTATCCTCGGCGTGCTCTCCCCCAAGGGGTTCAGCATCTTCGGCTCGGACGAGAACGACGTCGTCCTGATCCCCTACACCTCGCACATGCGCCGCGTCTCGCGCCGCACCTCGATCAGCATGATCCGCATCCAGGCCGCCGACGCCGACAAGGTGGCCCAGGTCAAGCAGTCCGTGGAGGACCTGCTCACCCAGCGCCGCCGCGGGCGCGAACCCGACTTCACCGTCCGCACCCAGGAGGAACTGGCGAGCGCCGCCACGGCGACCGCCAAGACGATGACCGGACTGCTGGCCGGCATCGCCGGGGTCTCGCTGATCGTCGGCGGCATCGGCATCATGAACATCATGCTGGTCTCGGTCACCGAGCGCACCCGGGAGATCGGCATCCGCCTCGCCATCGGGGCGCACGGCAAGGACGTCCTCACGCAGTTCCTGATCGAGGCGATCTTGCTCAGTTCCCTCGGCGGACTCGTCGGGGTCGCCGTCGGCGTCGGCGGCTCCCAGGCCCTCTCCTCCTACAACGGCTGGCCGGTCCTCGTTCCGACCACCTGGATCTTCATCTCCGTGGCGGGCAGCGCACTGGTCGGCATCATCTCCGGCTTCTATCCGGCCTACAAGGCCGCCCAGCTCGACCCGATCGACGCGCTGCGCTACGAGTGACGCGGGCGTTTCCCGCTCGACACCGCCCGCGGGCCTTTGCCTCCTCGGCGCGATGTCCCTGCCCCCCGCGGTCGAACTGGAGGCGATCGCCAAGCGCTTTGGCGACGGTCCGACCGTCCTCGAGTCGATCTCCCTCACGGCCCGGCCAGGGGAAATGATCTCGCTGCTCGGGCCCAGCGGCTGCGGCAAGTCGACCCTGTTGCGCCTGATCGCCGGGCTCACGCCCCCGTCCGCCGGCTCCCTCCGCGTGGCCGGCCGGCCCGCCGGGGACCCGGCCGCCTCGGTCGCCTTCGTCTTCCAGGAGGCCACCCTGCTCCCCTGGCTCAGCGTCCGCGCCAACGTCGAGGTGCCGCTGCGGCTGGGCGGCGCCGCCCCGGCCGATCGCACGGCCGCCTCCACCCGCCTGCTCGAACTGGTCGGGCTCGGCGGCCGCGGCGAGGCCTACCCACGGCAGCTCTCCGGCGGGCAGCGCATGCGCGTCTCCCTCGCCCGCGCCCTCTCCCTCGCCCCCCGCCTGCTGCTGCTCGACGAGCCCTTCGGCGCCCTCGACGAGATGACGCGCGAGCGGCTCAACGAGGAACTGCTCGCGCTGCAGGCCGCCGGCGGCTGGACGGGATTCTTCGTGACCCACTCCGTCGCCGAGGCGGTCTTCCTCTCGCATCGCATCCTGATCTTGTCCGCCCACCCGGGCCGCGTGCACGCGGAGGTGCCCGTCACCCTCCCGCACCCGCGCACCGCCGACACGCGCCTGCAGCCCGACTACCTCCGGCTGGTCGCGCAGGTTTCGCGGCAGCTCCGCACGGTCTCGCCCGTCGCCTGAACCCGCTTCACCGATGCGCCGCCCGCTTCGCCGCCTGCTCCTGCCCCTCGCCACCGGGCTCCTGTTCCTCGGCGCTTGGCAGGGCGTGCACCTCTCCCTCTCGGACGACCTGCGCTTCCTGCTGCCGTCGCCCGGGATGGTGGGCAACGCGTGGAGCGAACACCGGGACCTGCTGCTGCGCGCCACCGCCAACACCGCGCAGGGGGCGCTGCTGGGCTTTTCCCTCGCGGTCGCGGTCAGCGCCGGCCTCTCGATCCTCCTCTCCCTGTCCGCCTCGGTCCGTTCCTGCCTGTACCCGTACCTGATGGCCCTGCAGATGACGCCCCTGCCGATCCTCGCCCCGATCTGCGTGATCTGGGTCGGCGCCGGCCTGCGCAGCGTCGCCCTCCTGACCTTCGTCATCGCCTTCTTCCCGCTGGTGGTGAACACGACCCAGGGGCTCATCGCGACCGACCGCAACCTGGTGGAGCTCTTCCAGCTGTACCGGGCGCGGCGCTGGCAGCAGCTGCTGCTCCTGCGGATTCCGGCCGCCCTGCCCTATTTCTTCACCGGCCTGCGCATCGCCGCGACGATCTCGCCGATTGGCGCCGTGGTGGCCGAAATGAACGCGGGCTCCTCCGCGGGCGACGGCGGCGGCCTGGGCTTCCAGGCGGTGATCTTCGCCAGCCAGGCCAAGTACGCCGCGCTCTTCGCGACGGCGGCGACCACCTGCCTGCTCGGTTTCGCCCTCAACGCCGCCGTGCTCGGCCTCGCGTGGGCCGCGCTCCACGCGTGGCACGATGCCTACGAGCGGTCCGACCGCTGACGCGCCTTGCGTTTCCACCCGGCGCGCGTGCCTTCTCCCCCGATGAAATTCCTCCTCTGGCTTCCCCTCCTGCTCGGCGCCGTCGTCGCCGCCGAAAAGCCCGGCCGCATCACCGTCCAGCTCGACTGGGTGCCGGAGCCCGAGCACGGCGGCTTCTACCAGGCGCAGGCCAAGGGCTTCTTCCGCGAAGAGGGCGTGGAAGTGATCCTGCTTCCCGGCGGACCCGGCGCGCAGGTGATGCCGTCCGTGGCGACCGGCAAGGCCGACGTGGGGCAGGCCGACGACATCAGCACCCTCCTCCAGCAGGCCGAGGGGCTCCCGCTGGTGCAGTTCGCCGCCGTCTTCCAGGACGATCCGTCGGGCATCCTCGTGCACGCCGACAGCTCCGTCCGGCGCTTCGAGGACCTGCAGGGCAAGACGATCATCGCGCGCCCCGGCTGGCCCTTCCTGGAGTTCCTCAAGCGGAAGTACGGCCTGACCGTGAACGTCGTGGCCCAGAACTTCTCGAGCGCGGCCTTCCTCGGCAACAAGGAGGCGCTCCAGCAGGGCTACTACATCGCCGAGCCCTTCCACATCGCCCAGGCCGGCGGCAAGATGCCGCGCTTCCTCTCCACTTGGGACGCCGGGTTCCGCGGCTACGCCGTGCTCATCACCAACCGCCGCTTCGCCCGGGAACGCGCCGACGACCTGCGCGCCTTTACCCGCGCCTACATCCGCGGGTGGCGCGATTACCTGGAAGGCGACCCCGCCCCCGCGCACGCCGCCCTCAAACAGGCCAACCCCCAGAACACCGACGCGTTCATGGACTTCTCCCGGCGGATGATCCTGGCGGAAAAACTCGTCACCGGCCGCGACGCCGACGGCGGTCCCGCCAAGGTGGGCCGACTCGACCCCGCCCGCTACGCCGCGCAAATCGCGAAGCTCGAGGAGCTCGGCCTCCTCAAGCCCGGCAAGGTGACCGCCGCGGCCGCCCTCTCCACGGCGTTCCTCCCCTGATCCCAGCCGACCGATGTCCATCCCTCCCCCGCGCGAACGCTGGCTGGCCCTCCTGCGCGCGGCCCTGGCGGATGGCACGTTCCTCAAGCTGACGCTCGGCAAGCCGGGCGCCGCCGATCCCACGCTGCGGAACCTCTTCGCGCGCCCCGTCACGCTGCGGGACGGCGCCCGCCGCAGCCTGGTCTGGCGGCACGCCACCCGCGAGGTGACCCGCAACCTGCCGCCCGCCGAGGCCGCGGACCTGTTGGCTGGATTGCTCGGCACGGCGTTCCTCGACGCCCACCTGTTCACCGCGACTGGGCAGCATCAATTCGAGACGAATCCCGGCGGC
>JACCEC011447790.1_pt1 | contig 12373 bp, 7 predicted proteins | sample 7450121 | NCBI WGS metagenome assembly JACCEC01 (sample SAMN15323455, study PRJNA562643) | freshwater metagenome | isolation source: river surface water | place: USA:Blue River Watershed | collected 2017-08-18 | reverse complement strand
ATTATTGCATTCTTTTCAGCAACCGTTGCTTTCGCCCAACCTCAGAATGGAGGACGACCTGGTGGTGGAGGGCCTGGACAAGGAAGACCAGCAGCAAAAGGACGTGTTTACGGAAAACTGTTCGATGCGCGATCTAACAAACCACTTGAGTTCGTGGTATTACGCGTCTATAAGGAGGACAGCACGGTGGTTAAATCAACCAACCCCATGGTTCTCGGAGGAGCACTTTCTCAATCAAACGGTGAGTTCACTATTGAAGACCTACCGGTGAATGAAAAATTAACGATTCGCTTTTCTATGGCTGAAGTGGATGCAGCGTATTATTCGTTCACCTTGAAACCGTCTGGAAGCCCCCTGGGATTAATCGAAAAAGACCTGGGAAATCTTAAGTTGACTTTCACGGGGCAATTGAACACGGTGACCATTGACGGCGGTGGGCCTCGATTGGAATTCGACAAGCGCATTTACGACGTCGATAAGAATCCAATGAACGCCGGTGGTACGGCTGAAGATGTATTGCGCAACATCCCTTCTTTGCAAGTAGATACCGACGGTAATGTTCAGCTTCGTAATGCGGCACCGCAAATTTTTGTAGATGGAAGACCAACAACTTTAACCATTGATCAAATTCCAGCTGATGCCATTCAACGCGTTGAATTAATAACGAACCCTTCTGCGAAATACGATGCAAGCGGTGGTGGTGGTGGAATCGTGAACATTGTCATGAAGCACAACAGAAGTTCGGGATACAACGGCAGTGTGCGTGGAGGTGTTGACCGAAGAGGGCGTGTAAACTCAGGTGTCGACTTCAACATTCGTCAGGGAAAAATAAATTTCTTCGCCAATGCGAATTACAATCAACGTCGAAGCATAAGCATAGGAACAACAGATCGTGAAAACATCTCTCCAGCGTTTACCCTTTTTCAAGATCAATACAGCATCAACGATGGATTCATGCTTACTGGCCGTGGCGGTTTCGATTGGTTGATGGACAATCGCAACACCTTAACCTTTTCTTCAAACATTCACAAAGGATCATTCGCGCCTTTTGACACGTTGAACTTAACAGCAGATACGTTGGGCGGAGGAATAGGCTCGTACTACCGTGAAAGCAATACCAAGCGCGCCTTTCAAAATATCGGAGGAAGTGTTTTGTACAAGCACTTATTCACGAAAGAAGGAACTGAACTGAATGCTGACATTAATTTCAACCGCATTAAAAGTGTATTCGATGGGAATTACATGAACATTTACAACGATGCGAATGCTACTTATCTGATGCAACATGGAGATGTCTCGCAATTCTTAATCACTTCACAAATCGATTTCGAATCGAAAATCACCGATCGTTTCAGATTAGAAGCGGGCACTCGAATTTCGGTTCGTGACTTCACCACTGAATACAAGAACCAAGAGCTGATTAATAACCTCTGGACGGACATCACTTCGCTTCAAGTCAATTATCATTACCTCGATCAAGTCTATGCGGCATACGGCACAGCTGCTTTGGATTTACCACAGTGGAAAATCAAAGGAGGGTTGCGTGCAGAAAGTAGCGATTACAAAGGAGAACTACTGAGCAACGGAAGTAATTTCTCATACAAATATCCGATTGCGTTTTTCCCTTCGCTTTTTGTCACTCGTGTAATTACTGAAAAGCAAGACATTCAATTCGCGTTGAACCGCAAGATTAATCGTCCGAGTTTCATGACGCTTTCTCCGTTTACCGATTACAGTGACTCTTTAAACATTCAACGTGGAAACCCTGGATTGAAACCAGAGTTCACCCAATCGGGAGAACTCTCTTGGCAATGGATTCCAAATAAAAAGAATACGGTTATTGTTTCAGCTTATGGACGTTACACGACGAACGTAACCGTTCGTCAGCAGTTTTTAGAATACAGTGAATTCCTTGGTGATACCGTTGTGGTTACCTCTTACCAAAATGCAAGCAGCAGCCAAGCGCTCGGACTTGAATTCGTATCTCGCAACACCCTTGCGAAATGGCTCGAGATGAGTACCAATATAAACGTGTACAACAGCTCCATTGACGGAACCAATCTCGATCCGAATTTGAAAAACAACATCAGCTCCTATTGGATCAAGAGCAACATCACTTTTAAAGCACCAAAGAACATTTCGTTTCAAGTCATGTTCGACTACAGCAGTAAACGCGCCCTTGAAGTTGGGAGTAGCGAACGCGGCGGTGGCGGCGGCGGTGGCGGAATGGGCATGGGTGGCGGCGGATGGGGCGGCAGTAACAACACTGTACAAGGTTATATTGAACCGACTTACGGCTTAGATCTTTCTGTAAGAAAAGAATTTTTAGAAAACAGAAGCTTGGTTCTCTCGTTCAGCGCATCAGATGTGCTGCGCACGCGCGTAAACATTGTGCACAGCACTTCGCCTTACTTCGATCAGATAACTTACAAGCGTCGCGATTGGCAAATGTTCCGATTCAATGTTTCTTGGAAATTCGGAAAGATGGATTCTCAATTGTTCAAGCGCAAGAACATGAAGATGAACGAAGGCGGGATGGAAGGCTAATTCACGGAGTGAAGATTGACGGAGTCAAAGATTGGCGGAGCCAAAGATGCTTCGCAAGATTACTTCGTAAAGAGTAGCATGCGCGCTTTTCCTTGAAGATCTTTCTTCAACTCTCCTTTCCAGCCCATTGATTCTCCCAGTGTGAGGGTTTCGCGCGCGTAGTTCTCGTGTATTTCAAAGAAGATATTTTCAACCGTTTTACAATTGCTTGCCAATTCAAGAATGCGTCTATAAAACAACAATGGATCGTTTTCAGGAACGAAGAGTGCGAGGTGTGGTTCGTGTTCAACAACAGATGGACGCATTTCACTTCCTTCTGAAACGGGGATATATGGCGGATTCGAAACGATGGTGTTCCAATTTCCTTCGGGGAAATTTTGAGATAAAATATCCACTTCCTTCCACTCTACTTCCAACTTAAATTCCTTGGAATTTCTCTCCGCAACTTGCAACGCTTCTTTCGAAACATCACATCCTGAAACATTCCAAGTGGGTTGTGATTTTTTTAATGCGAGGGCTATGGCGCCGGAGCCGGTTCCGATGTCAAGAACTGAATGAACCGAATGATTATTCGGTTTTATGGTCTCTAGCATCCATCTAACCAACTCCTCTGTTTCGGGACGAGGGATTAAAACCGCCGGAGAAACATGCAAATCCATTCCGAAAAAGTAGGCCTTTCCTAAAACATACTGAAGTGGTTCTTTATTCGCAATGCGCTTCACAGCTTTGTAGACCAAAAGCATTTGCGATTCACTGATGGAATCGTTTGCCTTCACAATTAAATCAGCCGAAGACAAATTCAAATAATGACGAAAGAGTTCATTCACGATGTTCCGCGATTCGCGGGCATCGTAGACCTCCCCCACTCGTTGAAGTGAGAATTCTTTCAGCGTACCAATTTTGTTGTTCGGAAGAATGTGGTTCATTTCACAAAGAAGAAACCGTATCCTTTTCCACCCACTTTCAACGTATAAGAATTAGAACCTGCATCGGTTGAAACAATCTCTAATCCGTCTGTGCTCACCTTTCCTTTCCAATAACCTGGAAGTGTAATGTTCACATTCCCCTCGCCTTTCGCGAAGACTGCAATGGAAATTTGGCCGAGGTATTTACGCGCAATCACCAACGCCTTTTCGTCGGCTTGCATCACGTAAGTTTCACCATACATCAGAGGCAAGTTCTTTCTTCTCAGTTTCACCAATTTCTGTGTTGAAGTGCGAAGTGCTGATTCTTGCTCGTTCAATTGATCGAAGCGCATCATGCGTCTATTGTCGGGATCGTTTCCACCAGGCATTCCAATTTCATCTCCGTAATAAATACATGGAATTCCAGGCACCGACATTAAGAATGCGGTGAGCTGTTCCAAACGAACATACCCTACGTTGTCTTTGTGCTCAATCTTACGTGACCATCCCGCTTGCTTCGCATTCTCTTCGAACTTAACACTTCCGTCGGCGTATGAAATGAAACGCGCGCGGTCTTGATTGCCAGTGATGTTCCCCATCATGTGGTGCGAACCGTAATACTTCGCGCTCTCTTGAATAACTCTTCCCAAATTCGCGAAACTGGTTTCCGGTTTTGCGAAAGCATCTACTGCCGCGTCGTATAAATTGAAATCGAACTGCGCATCCATTTGCTCACTTCCGATGTACGATTGAATCAGCTCTGGACTTCCGTATGTTTCTCCAATTTGAAAGACGTTCTTTCCGCTTGCCTTCACTTTGGAAGTCAATGTTGTCCAAAACTCTGTGCGAATGTGCTTAGTGGCATCGTGACGGAATCCGTCGAGATCGTAATTCAACACCCAATACATAGCAGTGTCTGTCAACGCATTCACCACTTCAGGTTTCGCGAAATCCCATGTCGGAAGGAAGACATCGAACCATGTGGTTAAGCGTTGATCGTCCCAACGCTCAGTGTTCATGCTTCCGTCTGGAAGATACAATGGAGTTACCCAGTCTTTGTGTTCTTTGATTAATGGATGATCTTGATGCACGTGATGGGCAACGTAATCGAGGTACACATTATTCTTGTGTTTGTGCGCGACCTTCAATAAATTTTTGAATTCTTCTTCTGTTCCGAAACGATCGTCTATTGAGCGCAATGATGTTGGCCAATAGCCGTGGTAACCGCTGAACATGCTTGTATCTCCGCCTTTGTCCCACAAGCCCCAAGCGCCTTCGGCATTTTTTGTAATGGGTGAAATCCAGATGGTATTCGTCCCCAATTTCTTAAAATATCCGTCTTCAATTGCTTGTGTAATTCCAACTAAATCACCACCTAAATTATTTGCGATGGGCTTAATGCGCGCGTCGTTTGTTGGACGATCATTTTCCTTCTTTCCATTTTTAAAACGATCCACCATAGCGAAGTACATGACTGTTGCGCGGGTATCTTTTCGTTTTAGTTGGAAAGATTTTTTAACAGGTCTTCCGTATGAAAGTGGAATGAGTACATCGTTGAAAAGTTGATTACCATCGTGTGCGTACCCACGAATGTGCGAGCGCTTCATTTTCCATGCTTTTGCTGGTATGTTGAAATGCAATTCCCACTCGCTCATGTATGGCTCCTGCACATGAACGATTGAAACTGGAATGCGTTGATTCTCGAAATAGATTTGTGCGCCCTTTGGTTCGCTGCTGCAATAGACGATTATCTTTTTTCCTTTCTGCGAAAGAACCTCCATACTTGGTCTCGGGGCAGAAGGAATTTCAATGAAACTGTTTTCTCCACCAAGGCCATTTGGCATTTTGTTCTTGTTATTCGCATCAAGAATTTCATCAGTGCCATTTTCCCAAATGCGATACGGATATAATCCAGGCTCTAGAAACAACTCAACACTGTACGTGCCATCATCGTTTTGTTTCAGGGGTGTCGCATTTTTGTTCCATCCGTTCATTGCACCTGCAATAAAAACTGAAGTCACATTTTTCTGTGGTGTCGGTGTGTAGTTAAACATGTAAGACTTTTTCGCAGAAGCGAAAACAGGAATGTCGTATTCGTTGCTTTTGGTTTCAATGTTTAAATTGAAAACGGGCTCGTAGTTTCCGGCAGGAAAGACCACTTCGCGGGTGGAAGAAAGATTTGTCTTGTCGTAAGGACTGGTTGAAATACTCAACACCTCTTCGGGATTCGTTATGTAATTCGAAACAGGAATGCGTATGTATGTTGTCGGAAGATGAACGGGCGAAGCCAATCCGGGCAATTCAGCCACTTTTTTATTTTTCGAAAGGATGCTGCATGAAGAAATTGCAGCAGAAGCAAGAACGAAGAAAATCATTTTTTTCATTTCGCTAAGATAAAACACCTATTCGGAGGGCAGCACTTTTCGCTTATCTTTCGGCTATGAAATTGAAACGCTTTACATCGCTTCTATTTTTTGTTTGTGGCACGCTCGGACTCTTCGCGCAGTACACAACCAATCCCATGTTGAATACGACATGGACGAGTTTCGGCCTAGGGGCAACGAATGCCGATAATCTATCCTATCAATTGTTCGCATCCAAATCGACTTACGAAGAAACCGTCTCAACTACCCTTCGTGCGGCCTATTCGCAAGAATTAATAGAAGGATCTAACGATAGCATTTTCTTCAGAAAAAATAGGTCACTGGAAATTGGGGTTTTGTGGGGGCAAGTTTGGGGGAAAAACAATATGTTTTTAGCAGCAAGTGCTGGAATGGGGTTAATGGTTCGATTTTATGGCGATAGTGCTCTGCAAGTCATTGATGAATTCGACTACAAAGCGGGTGCAACCATTGGTGTGCCTGCGCAAATAGAGATGGGCTATCTTTCGAAAAAAGGCGGTCTCTCACTTATGTTAACCGGCAACTGGAACTTTAGAGAACCCTATTACGGAGCTCTTATTTGTTATACCCGAAAACTGAGTTTCAAGTAAATTTACATTACGATTATTCATTTTTATGAAGCGAATACTGCCATTACTATATCTACTATTTATTGGATCACACCTAGCACAAGCTCAGTCTATTGTGATTAATGAAGTCAATGCAGACTCCCCTTCTTCAACAGAGACTGCTGAATTCGTGGAACTTTTCGGACCAGCAAACACCAGCCTCAACGGTTACACTCTTGCTTTTTGTAATGGTAGTGATCAGACTTACTACTACGAAATAAGCCTAGACAACCAATCCTTAGACGCAAATGGATTTTTCGTGGTTGGCTCGCTGGGAATGCCAAACATTGATCTAGCCATTCCATTCAATACGATTCAAAACGGCTATGATGCCATAGCGCTTTACGATGGACCTAGCAATCTTTATAACATCGGTAATGATGTAATTGCAACCAATCTTGTAGACGTTTTGGTCTACGAAACGGACGACGCATCTATTGGTGCACTCCTCTCCTCACTCGGACTGAATGCCTCTAGCTACAGCGCTTTCAACGAGGTTGACCTCCCGAATAGCGATGATTTATCGCAATCTCGTATTCCGGATGGAGGTCTTGCAATGAGCAACGATACCTATCAGAACCGTCCGCCTTCTCCCGGTTATTTCAACGCACCACCATCACAAGAAGTCTCCATTGTGTTTAATGAAGTAAACGCAGATAATCCCGGTGTAGACGTTTTCGAATTTGTCGAGCTATTGGGACCAGCAAATGCTTCGCTTAACGGATATGTCCTGGCATTCTGCGATGGAGTAACATTGACATACGACACGGTTATTTATTTGAACGGTTACCAGCTCGATGAAAATGGTTTCTTCGTTGCAGGAAACTCATCTGTCAATAATGTTGATTTGGTTTTTGAACCCAACTCCATAGGCAATGGCACAGATGCCGTTGCTTTGTACTTTGAACCGAATCTAATTTTCGAAGGGGACATCATCATGGGAGGTGATTTAGTTGATGCATTCGTGTATACTACGGAAGACCCCTTAATTCCAGCACTCGTTTCGTTTCTCGGCTTAAGTCCTGATTACACCGTGCTTGATGAATCTCCTCCATCCTCAGACGAATCGCTTTCGCGAGTTCCCGACGGTGGAATTGCATTTGAAAATAGCACCTTTGTGATGCAGTCTCCAACTCCAGGAACATGGAATGCTTCGTCGTGCTCTGCCGGCAACCCTCAATTGTCGAATGGAGATACGAATGCAGAATTTTGTTTAGGCGGAAATTTATCAATTAATCTCGCCCCTTTTCCAGGTAACGAATTGGGATTATTTGTTGTCACGAATTCAAATGGAATTATCGTTTCCACAATCACGAATGGCGTTTACACATTCGCTAACACCGTTGGCAATTATAAAATATATTCCGTGGGGTATTTGGGAGCATTGGACAATTCTTCCATTCAACCGGGACAGCCCCTTATGGGAATTTCGGCTTCGGATTGTCTAGACATTAGCGTGTACTTCATCTCAATATCTGTTACAGATTGCGGCGTGCTCACTAACATGGTGATCAATGAACTGAATGCTGACAATCCCAGCACCACTGACACAGAGGAATTCATTGAACTATTGGGACCACCTTATTCCCCACTAAACGGTCTTGTTGTAGTCTTTTTAGATGGTAATTCAGGAACAATTTATGACGCCATAGATTTAGACGGATATTACACAGACGAATACGGATTTTTTGTTCTTGGAAATGCTGCCACCCAGAATGTTGACTATGTTTTCCCAAATGCGCATCTTCAGAATGGACCCGATGGCGTTGCCATTTTCGTAGGAGATACCATTGACCATCCGCTTGGTTCAGTTGTAGGTTCTTCCAACCTAATTGATGCCATGATTTATCAAACCGATGATGCGCCGGCCGAAAATCTTATTATGAATCTCGAATTGGATGGGTTAACTCCACCTTACGTTGATTTCAATGAGACCAATCAATCGATCGGTGAGGTAGATTTGACTCAATCTCGTTTCCCTAACGGTGGTCCTGCCCTTACAAGTTCAAACATTCAATTACAACCAGCGACACCAGGCACATTTAACAACGGAGTTTTCGTGAGTGAAGAAATTCGGGATGTACATTTCAAGATGTTTCCAAATCCAACTGCTGATCGATTCAACATACAAATTAATAATTCCTCAAGCGAGTCTATATCCGTGCGCATCGTAGACATTGGAGGACGTCTGGTTTATTCCAACGTATATACTGTTGACACGGATATGAATTTCATTGAATTAAATGCACAATCGTGGGCGAACGGGTTTTATGTTGTTGAACTCCAAGTTGGAGATTATGTTGGGAGAATGAATTTGATTAAAAACTAAATCTTCTGATTTACAACAGAAAAGGGCTTTCTTCGGGAAGCCTTTTTACATTTGGCTTATGGAAAAGAGAGACATCCAAACCAAAGAAGATATTGTAACGCTTGTAGACACCTTTTATGATCGTGTTTTGAAAGATGAAAAGCTGGCGCACTTCTTTGCCCATCTGAATTTCGTGATTCACAAGCCGAAGATGGTTCACTTCTGGTCGTTTGTTTTATTGGATGAGCCGGGCTACACCACAAATGTCTTCGACAAACACGCCAATCTACAGGCCAACTCTACCGATTTCAACGAATGGGTTTCGCTTTTTCATGCCACCGTTAATGAATTGTTCGAAGGGGAAAAAGCAGAAGCCGCGAAGTTCAGAGCAACTACTTTAGGTTATACCTTTGGCTCTAAATTAGACGCACTGAACAACCAATCATGAGGAGCTTATTTGTTTCATTCTTCATTTTCTTGTCACTCACCTCAGCTGCACAATTGCTTTTTCAAGGCGGAGCATTTTATCAAGAAACTCCAGATATTTCAGCATCTGTTGATTCATTCAATGCGAGACACCCATATAATCTGATTTCATTAGACCATCCTGTTCGAGGTTATAGTGGCTCAATCGGATATAGTTTTGTGCTCAGTAAAAAACGCTCACTGTATCTCGCACCGCATGTTTATTACAGAACACGAAGTTCGAAACTATTTGCGGAAGACACCGTTCGTCTCGACCTTCAAGAAATTCAACTTGGTGTTCAATTCATCACAGGACCCAAAGCATGGTTCAGTCCTGTTGCTGCTGGGCCACTTGGCACGCGCATTTTTTTATTTGTTGAATTTGGAGTGAATGCCAGTCAAATGAATGTTCATTTTACAGACAGCGCTGCTACATCTAAGAACAACATTCAGAGCATTGCTCCATACGCTCAAGCTGGCATTGGATATCGCGCTTTGGTATTTGGAAAGCACTTGGTTGTTACTCCGCGTGTCTCGTTTACGGGATATTACACGCAACGCTTTCGCTATGCCGCCAAAATTCTGAATCGCGACGAAGTGTATTTAAAATTCCCGAAATCGCCCTTGACACAGGCCTATTATGTCGGAGTGGAATTAGCGTGGATTTTCAACAAGAAAAAATAAAGACAAAACAAAAAACTGCTTCTTTGCGTTACATGAACATGCGTATTCAAAAAATAATTTTTCAGTTATTCATTTTCACCTGCATTTCATTTCAGGGAATTGCGCAGTCATGCAATGAAGGCGAACAACGTATTTTGGAATACTATACCGCAATGGTCAATGGTAATGAGAAAAATGCCCTTGAGACTTCCGAAAAGATGATTGACGAATTGGAATCGATTTCGACGCTTGAAGATTTTTTTGTTTATCCGTTTGAAGCCTTACGCATGTTCAAACCCGTTTCTCAAGATGGAAAACTTCGGGTGTTTACGTGGAATTATCCGAAAGAAGACGGTACTCAATTGTATTTCGGGTGTGTTGTTTTCAAAACTTCGAAATCAGGCGAACCCCTTTTCTTCAAACTGAATTTCACCCCTGTGAACACTGAAAAATGGGACAACAAAGTGTATGAGGAAGATAAGTGGCCGGGAGCATTGTATTACTCCATTGTCCCTATGGGCAAAGGCAAAAAAGGTGGAAACACCTATGCCCTTTTAGGATTCGAGTCGAAGGACAATCTCTCGAATTACAAAGTGATTGAGGTGATTACACTGAACAATGACGGATGCAAGTTCGGAGGGAATTTTTTCGATTTTGAAGATCGTAATCCGAAGCGAGTGGTGTTTGAATACAGCGATCAAGTAGCGTGTTCGTTGCGCTATTACGAAAAGCAGAAGACCATAGTGGTTGACCATTTATCTCCGCGCGAATCCATTTACGAAGGCTTCTTCCCAGAATACGGTCCAGATGGAAGTTACGACGGGTACATTCTTGAAAATGGCAAATGGAAATACTCACCCATCATTGACATAGCTCCGTTTGTAGACGGACAGAATGTTCCCTTCAATAATCCGAGACCGTAGTTTATTTCTTTTTATCGAACGACTTGAAGTCGAACAACGCTGCCTTCCAACTTCAGAAAATAAAATCCTTCAGTAAGATTTTCGATATTCAGCACTTGATTTGTTGAAGCGATTCGTTCGCTAAGGACTTCTTGTCCAAGCGAATTGTAAATACGAACCTGAGTTCCCAAATCGCTTTCTTGGACTTTCATAGAAATGCTTGTTGAAGCTGGATTCGGGAACACTTCAAGTATTGCATTCATTGTTTCAGAAACATTTTGCGCAAGGAGATCTAGGATATTCGAACGCGAATAAACCAATGAACGTGAAGGATCACAACTCACACCAACCACTTCAACCATGTAGTTCATTTCACCCAATGGAGGATTCAGATCTGTGTATGACAGAACGTTACTAGCGACTGTTGCAACAAGGTTCATGCTGCCTGTGTTTGCTCCTCTGTACAAATTGTAGCTATTGAAAGCGATTCCTTCGTAAGCATTCCAATTTAAATTCACATTGTTACCTACACCTGGTGAGGTTGTCAAATGAATGGTCTTGTGAATGCCGTCTAGTGGTGCGAAAAGATATCCGCAAGTGTCGCGCATGGCAATGCGATAGCGGTTAGACTGAACCTGTGGATTTGAGTTTTCATCTTGAAATGTTCCTACTGAGGTGTAGTCGACTTGTCCAATTTCTTCAAACACATTCAACACATTTGTTTCCTTGAAAACGACAATGCTTTCCACAGCGCTGTTGGCAATGGGTTCCCAGATGATGTGGTTCTTTCCGCTTGCATCGTCAACAGTAACTAAACAGATTGAAACGGGAGATGGTGAATTAACATTCACACTTATTGGACCAATATTCACCACACATCCGCTTGGTTCGGTACCGATGAAGTAGTAGTCTTGGGTTACGTTCCCATAAATGATCAGTGTATCTGAAACGCTTGTGATACTTCCGAAGGATGTCCCCCAGCCTATTTGAGTAAAGATTCCTCCGTCGGGATAAATGCGCACGCCGTTGCTAAAGCAACCTAGACTTGGTTGATCAACAATTATATTGGGAATGAAATCGGGATAAGTACACGGACCATCGACGGTTGCGCTTGAATCGTAGTTGCAAGCTGTTGGATCTGTGCATCCCTGTCCGCATGCTACGCATTGGTTCCAGCAAACAACGGGAAGAATTTCATTTGCGCTAGCCACTGTTATTGAGCGATTGCCAAATGTTCCTTGAATACAAGGAGCATCAGCTGGAAAAAACTCGGGGTTCGACCAATCGCCACCGTTTACAAATTTGTACTCGTAGTACCCAGGAGTCAAATCTAACGTGATTGACCAAATGCTATTCCCTTGGTTTATCAGCGCAAGCACGCTAGGATCCCAATTGGGATATGGATTATCGATAGTACCGTCACTGTTCGCATCTGCGAAGCTTCCCGCGATGTGAACGCCTGTTGGGCTCACGGTTTGACCGGACATATCCACTTGAAAATTGACTTGAAAGGCACTTGCTTGAAAGCATCCCATTATAAAAAATAACACCCCGAATATTTTAGATTTCATCT
>JACCEC011041791.1_pt1 | contig 12375 bp, 14 predicted proteins | sample 7450121 | NCBI WGS metagenome assembly JACCEC01 (sample SAMN15323455, study PRJNA562643) | freshwater metagenome | isolation source: river surface water | place: USA:Blue River Watershed | collected 2017-08-18 | reverse complement strand
GTTGTGACCGCGCCGTCCACAAGGTTCGTGTCGTCAATCGCGTTGACACCCGTGCGTAGCTGATCCAGGGCGGTGCCTACATCGTTGATGTTTTCGGGTAGTCCGGCCGCAAGGTTCGCGCGGGTAGTGAAGTTGACTTGGGGCACGGCCTATTTCTCCGTTCGTACAACGCTTGGGTTTCTTCGTGAGCGCATGTGGTTCACAAGCCTGTGAACAGTCCACGGAGTCCCCGCCTCATCCGACTGGAACTGGACGCTGAACACGGTCCCTCTGACGCCTACGCCTCGGATGAGTTGTGGTGCCATTGACTGTCCCGATCCCCAGATTTGGCCGTTCGCCGGTTGCGGTTCGGGGTCAGGGACAGGAGGGCCATACTCGACCGGCGGCACCAGGACTTTCACGATCGGGTCCGGCGGTACCTCTTCGCTCGGGGGGATCAGAGTCGGCACGAGCAGCCCCTAGTTCTGGTACGGCATCAGGACGTAGGAGGTACCTGCCATGGCCGACGAGCCGTTGAAGCTCATCCAGCGCTGGCAACCCTTCCAGTCACCCCCGGTGATGGGCGTGTAGGGCGAAAGGTCGCCTCCACGGTGCGCCTGTACGCGGGTGCGCCAGTTCTTTGCTGCGGTCCAGTAGTCGGCGGGCTGGGTCGCGACGTTCGCGCCGTTCGTTGGCTGCGCCCATGACGCCGCGATTTCGCCGCTGAATAGCGCGCCCGCGGTACCGACGGATGCTGGTTGCGGGTCCAGGGCAGAAATCACCTGACTGTTGCCGCCAGTGCTGTAGCTCTTGCCTATGAGGATGGCTCCGTCGGCGGTTGGTGTTCCGCCGACGCCGAGGGTGCGCTCAGCGAACATGCCGAACGGGGCGTTCGTTGTCGCGCCGTCGTTGTTCATAAGCAGATACGCGCCGCCGTCCATCACGCAGCAGTAGGCGTCGAGCTTCACACCGGTCGTCTTGGTCACGAACGTGTTGCAAACTTGTGCACTCGTGACCTTGCCGGTCAGGTTCCCTGCACCATCATGGCCCGTGCCCATCTGCCACTCCCACTGAGGGCGCGTTGCGATATTCGAGATCCCCATCCTGGCCTTCAGAAACAGAGGGAACGTGGCCTGCATCGTGTCCTGAAACTTGAACACGGCGCTGCCGGTCGCATAAGTATTGGTGCTAGGCAGCGTTACCGTGTCCCATGCGATCTCGTTGGAGTTCGTGTCAAGAACCAGTCCGTTGCCGCCGCCGAGCAGCAGGTCACGGATGCCTTTGATGTGGGCTTGGAATGCGGCGTTGGAGTCCAGGCACGCATCGAGAGCGGCCGTACCAGCGAAGTTAGCCACAGGGCATCAGCCCCCTTTCAAGGGGAGAGGAAACAAAAACGGGCACAAAAAACCGTCGGGGCACCTAGGTGCCATCGCCCCAAACATCGTCCAGGTCCGTGCCATCCCCCCACAAATCCGAGCCTCGACCAAACTCCACAAGCTTCTGCTTCGTAGACGACTCATAATCCTTCGTGTACGAAACCCACACGTTGCCCTTCCCCCACACCTTGCCCTCCCGCAGCGACTTCACGTTCGGGTCATCAAGATCAAGCCACCCCGACCGCCACCGGGCGGCCACAGGGGTCTCGTCATCCTTCGAGTACGCAGACGAGTGACGGCCAACATCGTTCGTGCCCGCCGCAAGCGAAAACAACAACTCCGGGCGGCCATCGGCAGGAAACGACACAAGCCCCGAACACGGCAAAGACCACAACGACCACCACTCATACCTCGGGTCGTAAACCAACAACCTGTCATTCGTTGTTGACCCGCCCGTCGGCACCGCTAGGTACACCTGCTGCTTATGCCACGCCATCACCGGGGCCGATAGCGCCGAATGGTTGAACAGGTTCGAGCGATAAAAGTCTGAGGCGTTCCCCAACCAGAACGGGTCCAAAAGCTCGGACACGAGCTTCGGTTCGCCGCCATCGGTGAGATACACGCCGCGCTGCGTCAAGAAAAACACGCCGAACGGGGTCGCGCACAACGCACGGCTAGAACACAAACCAACGCCGGTATCGACCGGCCTGTAGTTGAACTCTGGGGTGCCCGTCCCTGAGTCTGTGGTCTGCCCGAACACAAAGAACTTGGACTGCTTGAACACGAACAGGTATTCGCGCCAGGACACCATTCCCATGATCGGTTCGCCGTCACCGGGTGTGAGGTCCACCCAGTTGTTCGCACCGAAAGTGGTTGGGGTAGACGGGTCACTGAACCGGACGGTGGATGGGTTATCGCCGGCTGTTGTGCCGGACCGCCGGGCGTTCACCAAACGGTTGTCGCCCTGCGTGACTGCCACGAATCGGCCCGTAGGGGCTGTGCCCGACCATGCGGGGGTAGACCACGCCGAACCGTTCCACTGGCGTATCTGGTCGGTGCCGTTCGCGGCATACACCGCCTCGACAGACGGCCCACCAAACCGGGCAAAAAAGTGTGGGCCGGTAGTTGCCGCGACCGACGCGATCACCGAACCCGACGACGACAACGCCTCCAAACCGTTACCGGCCCCGGCAACGATCTGGCGAGTCCCATCCGTTTTACTGAACGCGGTCAGCGAGTCATAGCGGTTCGCTCCAACCGCTGATGTGAACAGCCCATACCCGTCGCGTTGCCGGACCGCGCCGCGCTCCGTGAACGTCACATCCAAAAGGTCAATGGCCTGCGCCGGGTTCACAACATCGGGCTGATCGCGCAGATTCAAGCCGCCCGCGAACCTCGGGAACGGATACTCCGTCAGGCCAGCCATATCTACAGGTCGTCACCGGACGGGGCCACGACCGTGAACGCAGGCTCAAGCTCCAAAGCCCACTCGCGCATCAACCCAACAATGTCCATGCCGGTCTGCTGCGCGATCGTCCAATCAGGTGACTGGTCATCACGCAACATTGCTGCGACAGCCATCTCCACCAAACACGACCGGAACCTGTCCGGCATCGCAGGCACATCCGTATCGGCCACAAGATCGGGGGCGACACGCCGGTACCTGACAAGCAGATTCGCGGCACTCGACGGCCATGACGTGATCGTGTCGCCGCCCGTCACCACATACCAAAACGGTTGGCCGGTCGCAGACCCCGCAGGATCAGAACCCGTTAGTTCTGCCCTAGAGCGCTGCACGAGCTGCACACCACGATCAGAGTCAACGACAGACTCGATGCTCCCAAGATCGGTGATCGTTAGCGGTGCTGCACCCGTCGCGACCGCCTCCAAGAACGGCCACGGACACTGGCCGTTGACCTGGTGCATAGCGTCGTTGACCCAACGCTTGACCCGCGCCTCACCATCCGCCGAATCGTCCAGATAGTCCGATCCGCGACGGTAAACCTCATTCAAGATCCCCCGGAAATCAAGAGGCACTCTCGGCCTTGCGTTTCCTGGCTAGCTCGCCCGCGTCACGACGAGCAACGGGACTGTTGTTCTGGGTCCACGGCACCGACGTGTTCATCGACACCTGGACACGAGTCGCGGCCTTCACACGCTCCTCGATCTCCTGCTCGCGGTCCTCGCGCTCACGAACCTTGCGACGGTCCTCTGCCTCCTGCGCTTTGCGTTCCATGCGGTCGCGTTCGCGCTGCGAACGATGGTTCCACATGTCGCCCTGCCGGAGCTTCTCGAACAACCTCGATGATGGCTCCACGGGCATACCGTCGCCGTCCTCGATCACGATGACGGTCCACGGTGCGCCCGCGTTCCGGCGAAGCACATGCCAGAAACCGGGGCGGCAAGGGCTCCCCGAGGCGTCCGCGTTCTCAGGAACAAAGATCAGTTCGAGCAGAGAGTCAATGCGCTTGAGTTCGTGGTTGAACTCGCGCATCGTTTCCAGTGCCTGCCACTGGCGGGCACGTTCGTCCATCTGTGCGTTGAACTGTTCGCGTTCCGCGACGAGTTCGCGGGCGACCTTCGGGGGAACCCAAGCGCGACCCATGTGGCTACTCGCAGATAAACGTGACGAGGCCAGTGGTGGACGCCGCATACGCTGCGGCGGCGTGCTCAGTCAGGCCGGTAGCGCCCGTGCCGGCACCAAACAGCTTGACTTTGGTGCCGTCCCAATGAGGGAACCAGCAGGTTGTTTGGCCCGCGGCCTCAGTGATGGAACCGGCCAGCACACCAAGGATGCGGCGGGCACCGATCTGGGTTGGGGTGACCGTTTCGCCACCTGTCGTGTACGACCCGGTGAACGTGAGCTGCACCGACCGGACCTTCTTGTTGCCGATGTTGTAGTCACCGCCGGTGACCTTCGTGATTGTTACAGCCATGGTTCGTCCTTTCGTGCCGCCCCACACAACTGACGGCCTTGAACACTTGAGAGAGGGGGGGTTGGGTACGACAAGCGGCCCCGCCGGGGAGGGCGGGGCCGTGTCGTTACCAGCGGCTACTGAAGCGCCGTAGCCGCAGCATGCGTATTTCTGCGGTGTGCACCAAAGTTGGTGAACCACACGATGCCGTCAACGAACTTCGTGGAGCCCTGCTTCCACAGGCTGCCCGTGTTCGATCCCTCGATATCGGACGCCCACTTGGGCTTCTCATAACCGGGGGCACCAATACGGATCAGGTCCGCGAGTGACAGGAAGTAGAGGTCGGTGTCGAGGATGTCCGCAAAGGCGTCCAGCTCGCTGTCGTTCCACTTCACCTTCTGGTCGCCGCCCGCCGATAGGTCGCCGTCACCAGAGAACCGGACCTGGTTCTGGATCAGCGAGTACAGGTTCTGGCGCTGCTTGAGACCTGTCCAAATCGCGGTGTGCTGCCCGCCGTTCTGACGGACCGCACGCTGGAACCCGAGCAGGAGATCCAGCGACAGCACCGACGTGGTGGTATCGCGGGCCGCCGCCGACCAGAACTCCTGTCCGGCTGTTGCCGGGTTCAGGCCACCGAGAGCACCCGTGGTGTTCACGATCTGGCGCAGACCGTTCATCTCCGGGTTCGCCGCCGTAGCCGAGTTCGGGTTCGGTACGAACAGGTAGTGCGTGCCGAGCGTTGCGTTGATCGCCGACGAGAGCGTCACGGTCGGGGCCGTTGCGCTCTCGCTGACAGCACTGATCGTCAGGCCGGTACCGAGCGCGTCGGTATCAGCCGTCGTGCCAGCATCAACGGTCGCGCCGACACCCAGCCACTTACGGACCAGGGCCGAGTAGCCGTATGCGGAACCCTCCGATGCGGCCGGCACGAGCTTCGCGACAACGTTGGAGCCACCGGACGAGTCCAGGTGAGCAACGATGCCGTCACCGTTAGTGACGAGCTGCCGGACGATCTGATGCCGCATGTTCTCCACGGCACCCTCGATCTCCACATCCTTAGCCTTCGCGACAGCAACCGCGTTGCTGCCCGCTTGCGCGATAGCCGACGCTTCTAGACCGATCTGGAACCAGTGCTGCGGCATCGTGTACGTGGCCTGCGAGACCTGCTGTGCCTGATCGGGGTTCAGGTCGCCGCCGCCCGCACCGAGCGACGTGTAGGCGTAAGAGCGGCCGTGATGGATCGGCACCTGTGCCTGCGTGCCAATCATCGCCGCCTTGAAACTCTCGAACCGTGACAGCGGGTGATTCTTGTCCTCGAACTGCTTGATCAGCGTGTCGGACGTCCAAGTGTCCTTCATCACCGACGCGAAAGAAGTGGCGGTCTGAGCCATCTCTTTGTCTCCTTATTGCGTAGGAACGGAAAACCAATCTGGGGTTGGTCCCGTCCTGCGGGTGCCGCAGCTAGCCCTGCTGCTGAGCCGCACCGAAACGCGACTCGATGTATTCAGCTCGGGTCTTGCGGTCCGTCAGGTCGGGAACCTGAACACCGGCCTGGCCCGACGACGCAACATGCGGTGTCTGCTTCGTTTTCTGGTAGGCGTCCAGCATCTTTGACTGCACCTGCGGGATCGCGGTGCCCTGCTCGAAAAACGCAAGGGTTTTCGCCCAAGCGCCCTCGAAGTCGATTTGCTGTTCGCCTGTTGCAGAAACGACAGGTGGCATGTTTACAGCAGCCTCAGCAACCATCTCGGTAAGCCCTTCCGGAACCCCGAGCTGCTCGAGCTGCGGATCAGCCCACGCGCGATACGCCTGGTAATCCTGCTCGGCCTGCTGCGCCTCCTGAGCCTGCTGCTGCTGGCTCAAAAGCGCGTCTAGCTGCTGCTGCACCTGCGGATCAAGCTGGGCGTACTGCTGCTGCTCAACCTGGGTGCCCGCGGGCTCGTATGCGTCGTCGTCCTCAAACGAAATGCCGACCTGTTCGGCCGCCCAAGCACGCTGCTCGGGATCGTCTGAGTTCAGACCTTCAATGACCTTCCGGTACTCCGCGGCTTCCTGAGAGGTCCGGGTAAACGCGCCTTGAAGGTTCGTGTACCTGTCCTCCCAATCCACTGTTGGGGTACTGGTTGGTGGCTCGCCAGTCCCGGTGTCGGGGGTGTTGGCGAGGGTGCCAGGCGCAACCGTTTCCGGTGCCTGTGCTTCGGACCCCGCTCCCGGCGTCCCGTCATCGGGGGCGTCGAACAGCAGGGCGAGGTGGCGTCGTGGGAACACGAACGATCCTTTTCATGGAGGCCAGACCCAAAGGTTGGGTGTGTTGGCCGGGAGAAACAGAGCCAGCTATTCGCCAAAGTCCCGCACCAGTGCGGGAGTGTTTGGCGGTCCTAAAGTTTCGGTAGCCCGGTGGGGGACTTCGCGTCGTCGTCCGCCGGGACTGGGTTGCGTTGCGACGGCAAGGGTTTCGCGCCCTGTGGTTTCGCGGCGTTCTTCATGCCAAGCTGCTCGGCCTGCGCGTTCTGTGCCGCTATCTCACGCTGCTGCTTGACCGCGAGGAGATGGTCGATGCCTTGCAAGATCATCGTGGCCTGCTCCTGCTGCTCGGGCCGGCACGACTCGTAGTCCGGGGTTTTCATCCAGTCAGACAGACGCCTGCGCCACACGTCGAGGTCGTCCACACCGTCCTGCGGCATGTACACCGGGACCTGTTCTGTGATCGGCTGCCCCGACATTTCGTCCACACGCAGCTCCGGGCGGGTCGGCATGTCCATCACCGTGCCGTCCTTGATGCGCTGAATGATCCGGTCGATCTTCGCGACATCAAGCTCCACCGACTGCGACAAGCCCTCCGACGAACCGGAGTCGATCGCGAGCATCGCCTGCTGAGGAGTGATCCACCCCTTATCGGCATACGCAAACACCCGCTGTGTGTTCTGGTCGCGAGTCAAATACTCGAGGCTGCCGGCAGAAACCCGGACGTCGATCTGGCCGTACAGGTCCGCGCCCGTGAACGACGAGATCGTTTCCGCACCAAAGTCGCCGCGGATCGAGATTTTGCGCTGTTCGCTGTAATGCGTTGCGACGAGCTGCAAACAGTGCCGCATCAGACCGGCATGGGTGTCGGCAACATGGGAGAGAAACGCACCGGACTTCGCGGTGTCCTGCTCCATTACCGCGTTCACTGTGCGGGCAGCGACGTTCGCGGATGCCTGAATGTCAGAATCGAACGCGATCTCTCGCATGTCGTCCTGCATCTTCCCGAGCATGTCGAAAAGCGGGCCCGCGAAAGTCGTTGGTACCTGCTCCCACTCCGGCTTATCACCGTTCGGTGACGGGTCGTAGTAGTGCACGCTGCCCGGTTCGTCACCGGGCGGCAGGATGTTCGCGCCCCTAGGCGCAAGCAGCCTCGGGATAAGCACCCGGTTCTTCCACTCCAGAAGCTTGTTCCAAACGTCCTGAATGGTTCGTTGGGCATCAATGAGCTGCCATGTCAGCCCGAGGTCGCGGCCACCGGACAGGTCCGGGTTCCAGGCCACGCGATGCAAGATCGGTTCGTCTACAGGCTCGCCGTCGCCTGTCACGAGCGGATACGGCTCGAACGGTGTGGTCGCGTCCGGGGCGATCAGCCTGTAATCAACGATCACACGGTTGTTCGCCATGATGATCGTGCGTCCCTGCGGGAACTTTGGTGACGGCCGCTCGTAATACTCGGACACGAGCACCATGCGGTTGTTCTCCGGCGAATCAGTTTTGAGATCCGACGTGTTCGCGTCCGGCTGAAGTTTCTTGCCGAAAAACCCTGGTCGCTCCAAAACGTCGGCGATCGGCTGGGCCTGCTCCACAAGCCACCAACGCGAGTCACGAAAATCCACGCCGGGTTCCCACGTGACCTCGTTACCGGACAGCACCTTCAGTTTGATCTCGCCTCTACCAACCGACCCGACCGGCATCCCGGTCTCGTCAACCCTGGTTGTGTACGGGCCGACGTTCGGATCGAAATAGGGCATCACGAACCCGTCGCCGCCGCCACCGATCGCGTTGTAGATCGCGCGGGTCATGGCGTCCCGCACATTCCACTTCGTGTACCCGTACAGCGCGATCTTGCCCGCCAGTCGTGCGGCGTCTACGTCCTTCGGGTCCGTCGTGGACGGAATGACCTCGTAGCCGGGTATGCGCTGTGTCGCCCTCGACACTTTCGCGGTCACGATCGGGCGAATGAAGTTGTAGCTGTTGCGGATGCGATGACCGGGCTTCGCGACACCGCCACCCATCGGGTTCAGCGACGATGACTGAAACGTCAGGTGGCCCTTGCCGTCAAGGAAAAAGTAGGTGTCGCCGCGCTCAAACCGGACACACAGCCGGCGCTTCGCCGCATCCTTGCGGACCCATTCGCGGCCCCTGCCGCACCTCAGCTCAACATCCGACGGGATAGATGGCGGACCGACCGGGGCGGCGGGCCGAACCATGTCCAGAAGACTCAAAGCTCGCCCGCCTCAACGAGTTCCGCAAGCTCGTCCTTAGACACGCTCATGAACTGCTGGTATTGCTCGTCGTCATCGAGATCGAACTGTCGGATCTCCGGCACCGTCTGCTGATTGGCCCTAAACGGTGCGGTGTCCGGCTTGATGCGATCAAGGAGTTCTGAGCGCTCAATGGTCCACTCGGCCTGCAAATGAGCAGACCACGCCAACAAGCGCTGCTTCTCGACCTGCCCCCACCAAAACAGGGCAACGATCATCAACAGAAGTGCCGCGACAAGCCACCCCATGCCTAGGCCACCCTTTTCAGTAGACAGCGCGGACAATCGGTGCACGAACACCCCGGCTTGCAACCACAGCTATCCGGCAAACGGTTCCCAGAAAGGTCATGGGTGTGCCCCTGCGGGCACACCAGCTTGACTTTCTCGTCGCACACCGGACAGCGATGCATCAGCCCTGCACGTACCTGTACGAAACGTGGCCCGCGACCTGGGTCGCCGCGGTCAACGTGAGCGTCAGAGCATCACCAGGGTTCGTCACGAACAACCCGACCGTTTCCGCGCCGGCCTGGGCAGCCAGGCTGCCGCCAACCGTTGACGGCAGCGACATCGCACCCGACAGATTCGTGGACCCCGACTTGAACTGCGCCGACTGCGCCGACCCAGCCCCGTTCGCGAGCACATACCCCAACACCGCGATCCGCTGCGTGTCACGGCCCGGTGCGGCAACGATCGTGTTCGCACCCGAGCTATTGACGTCAACGGCCGCGGACTGGTTAGAAATCATGCGGCCTTGCCCTTCGCGCCCGCAAGCTGCTCAAACTTCGCTTCGAGCTTCGCGGAACGCTCAGCCTGCTCAACCAGCAAACGAGTCATCTGACCGTCCTGGCGCTGCTCCTCAGCGACCTGCGACGTAGCAGGCGCATACACCGGGCGCTCCTGCACCGTGACCTCACGGCCACGACCACAGAACTGGCAGTCACGATCCGCGTCGTCAAGGAACGTCAAATACTCGCTCGAGCGGTACTCGCCATTGAACGTGCCGTCACCGCCCGCGTCCTGAAACGACTCCGAACGCACCGTCTTGACAGCCCCAACAGGCTGCTGCTCATAGCCGGCGCACCCACGATCGGGGCAATGCGCCAACGCCTGCACTTCCTGCTCCATGACCGTGCTCATCGCACGAACCCCGTCAGCGCACCGTTCAGTGCAGAACGCAACGCAACCGCGTCCTCAACACCCAAAACCTCGCGGTTCACGCTGATCGCAACACCGTCCGATACCGCCTCCACCGAAAACGACGGAACCACAAGGTCATCCTCATCAACACTCTTCTTGGCAGCCACTTTTCTTCACCTTCCACCTTTGGTTTGTTCAAGACACCGAACCCATAGGGCCAGCGGCCTCCACAGGCACAAAACTCGTTGACGGCAACGCCTTCCCCGGCTCCCACCGGGAAGGCACCGCCTGTTTCGGGGGCTCGGGCGGGTCCGTGAACCACGAACCGCCCGCCGACACCAAATCGCTGCGGGCCTTCCAAGACAGACACCCGGCCATCGCCGAGTCGATCTTCAACGGCGACCTGTGCGACGGCTTCGCGAGCGTGAACATCGGACGCTCCTTGTCATCACGAATGTTGTCGAACATCCGCTTCCGCGCATTGTGAAAATGCCGCTCCAAAGCATCCGACCCATCCCACGACATTTCCTTCGCGGCAATGGCAATCAGATAGTTACGGATCGCCCACGCAATCTCCCTAGGCCGGTTCGTGTACCACGCCAACACAACCTTCGGGCCATACCTGTTCTGCCACTTCTCCAGCACCGACGCCAACCAATGCGGATCGCAGTAGATCCGCCAAATCTTGTAACGCTCTCCGGCCTCAGCGACAGCCCCATCAAGTTCGTTCAGGTCGTGCGCGTAATCATCGCCCGCGTCCTTCGGGCGCTCAATGACCTTCACGACCCACTGAAACCCGGTCTTGACCTCAGTGCCGACCACAGCGACCGCGTCGTCGTAGCGGGCACCATCTACACCAAGGACGATCGCCGCGCCCTGCGGCGGCATGTAGCCCGGTTTCTTGCAAGCCTCGAGCGCCTTGATGTCAAACGCCGCGCCCTCTGAAGCGAGACACCTGTTCATGAACCAGCGCTCGGCCTGCGCCGGATCGAACTCGACCAACGCCTCGATCTCAGTGTCGATGCGATCTAGGTCAATCCAGCCGCCGCGCTCAATGATCGAATCGCCATACACATGCTTGAGCACCTTCCGGCGCTCCCGCTTGTTACGGACCGACCCCGCAGGCGGCTCAGCGAGATCCAGGTACACACCCGGCGCTTTGCCCTCTGCCGTTTTCTGGGCGACCGAGTTCTCAACCGGGTCATGGGCGTTCGGAGTCTCAAGAAACCGGCCGCCCGTACCCGCAAGGCCACGCCGCTGGTTGTCGGCCAGCTTGTGACCGCCGTTCGCGGCCAGCCAGCTCTCCGTCTGGTCCTGGTTCACGAACGACACACGCTGCCCGAGCCGCGACACCGACGACGCCGTAACCGGCTCCACGATCCCGCCGGAGGGCAAGTTGATCCGTGAGAGCCCCGAATCGTGAAAGATGTCTGCGAGCGGCCCGAGCTGGATCATCGGCAGCAACGCACGCCACACGTTGTCGGTTTGGTCCTCCGAACACGCGGTCACCTGCACATGCGGAGAGGCCCAAGCCTTGCCGACAGGTTCGCCGTTCGCGTCCCAGCCGTCGAATAGCACTGGTCCGTCCGGGGCGGCTTCGGCGCAGATCACCGCAGACGACATCGGGGCTTTTCCCCACTTTTGCGGCCTGCGAAGGGCTCCGCCGCGCTCGTAGTGAAAGCACCTCGACCATCGCTCCGAGCGCGGATCGAACACAGCCTCGGGATTGACGCGATAGAAGAACAGCAGGAACCTGAGCTGCTCATCCGTCAACAAGAACGGCTTACCCGCATCCTCACGATCCGGGATCACACAATAGGTCTGAATCCAATCGGCTACCTGATAGCCAAGAGTCGGGAACTCGCCTTCATATTCCGGCCCCCGCCACTGACGCAAAGCGTCAGCCGGCGACCTTCAACCGGCGAACCGGGGCAGCCCGACCGACCGGCCCGCCCTCATCCTCAACGACCGGCTCAGCAACCGACCATCTGAGATCCAACATCGCCTTCGGGTTCAACCCAAGCCGGTTATCCAGCTCGCGCATCTCCTTCATCAACGACACCTGGCCCGTCGCAGCCTTCTTCAACGTGTCCAAAGCGAACATGACGGCCTTCAACGCATCCTCATCGGCCGGCATCAACAAATCCTCGAGCGCAACCCGATCCTCACCAAACTCGCGCAACGCGAGCTCGTCCTCCAACTGGGCACGACGAGCCACAAAGTACAAAGCGCCCTCGCCCCACGCACCAGCCTGCGGCAAACCCCACGCCCAACGCCACCAACGCTCCCCCGCATCACCAAGCGTGTACGGACAATCCGGTGCCGGCGCATCACGCGCCACCAACACCGTCGTCGGAATCGTCGGCTGATTACGCCTCACAGCCCCCGGCTTCGGCAACGGACCCGCCATCAAACCTCACCACCAGAAACTGAAGACCCGTACACACTCCGAGTGACC
>JACCEC011658097.1_pt1 | contig 12382 bp, 9 predicted proteins | sample 7450121 | NCBI WGS metagenome assembly JACCEC01 (sample SAMN15323455, study PRJNA562643) | freshwater metagenome | isolation source: river surface water | place: USA:Blue River Watershed | collected 2017-08-18 | reverse complement strand
TGGCCAAATAGTCAGGCTGGCGGTGCTCGCCGCCGTTCAGGTCCAGGTTGACCATCTCGATGCCAGTGATGTTTTTCTCGACCAAAAACATCAGCACCCGGCGGGGGCTGGGGGCGCGGTGGGCGGTATAGAGCTTCATGACGCATCCTTTTTGTTTTGACCCATCTCGACCATCTTGCGGGCTTCTTCAGAAAAGCGCTTGGCGGCTTCGTCGCCGTCTTTGGTGAGGTTGATTTTGGACGGCGGCGCTTCGATGCCGCGCTGCACCGCAGGGCGCTGGCGGATCGCATCGAGCCAGCGCTGCAGATGCGGCAAGTCATCCACCTCCACACCCGACCAGCGGTGCGTGCGCACCCAGGCCCAATTGGCAATGTCGGCAATCGAGTAATCACCGGCCAGGTATTCGTGGTCCTTGAGGTGGCTGTCGAGCACCGTGAACAAACGCTTGCTCTCGCCTTGGTAGCGGTCAATCGCGGGCTGGATTTTTTTCCGGAAAGTAGCGAAAAAACACATTGGCCTGCCCCATCATCGGCCCGATGCCGCCCATCTGGAACATCAGCCACTGCAGCACACGCGAGCGGCCCTTGGCATCGGTGGGCATGAGCTGCCCAGTTTTCTCGGCCAGATAAATCAGGCAAGCGCCCGACTCGAACACCGCAAAATCATCGGCCTCGCGGTCCACGATGGCGGGGATGCGGCCATTGGGGCAGATGGCCAAAAAGTCAGGCAACTTCTGCTCGCCCTTGGACAAGTCGAGCACCTTGAGCGTGTAGGGCAGCGCCAGCTCTTCGAGCGCGATGGAGACTTTGTGCCCGTTGGGCGTGGCGGCGGTGTAGAGGTCGATCATGGGCGCAGGCTAGCAGGTCCAACGCCACAACACCACCTCTGACTGCCCCCAACACGACAGCATCACAGGATCACCTCAATGGATCGCCGCGTACATGATGCCTTCCTGCGTTGCATCGGTTGCCGAGAATTCAACAACGACCTTGCCCTGCTTGGCCACCAGTATCCGGTCGGACAACGCCATCACTTCCGGCAAGTACGAAGAAATGACAACCACCGCTTTCCCTGCATCGGCCAAGCGGTTGATTTCCGCATGGATTTCTGCAATGGCCCCCACATCCACCCCACGGGTTGGTTCGTCAAAAATGATCACATCCGGGTCTTGCACCAGAGATTTGGCAATCACCACCTTTTGCTGGTTACCGCCGGAGAGTTCGATCACCTTCACATCCTTGCTGATGGCACGCACATTCAGCAGACGGCTCCAATGCTCACCGATCGCATTGGCTTTGGAGTTGGATGTCGCGCCGAACGCATTTTTCGATTTGCCCAGCAGGCCCATGTAAATGTTCTTCGCAATCGACATGGTTTCAAAGAAACCTTCGACCTTGCGGTCTTCTGTGATGTAAGCGATGCCATCACGCACCGCCTCACGCGGCACGCGATAACGCACGGGCTTGCCATGCAAAAGCACTTCACCGCCATGAAAGAAGTCACGCTTGATGAGCCCGGCCACCACCTTGAAGGTTTCGGTGCGTCCTGCCCCCACCAATCCGAAAACACCCGTGATCTGCCCGGCGAAGACCGACAGCGAGTTGTTTTTCACCATGGAGGCCATGCGCAAGTTGCGAACCGACAGCATGCACTCGCCCTGTGGGCGAACGGTGGTTTTCTTCTGGCCGTAAAGGGTTTGCGACAAATCACGGCCTACCATGGCCTGCACGATGCGGTTGCGGTCAAAGTTGCTTTTGTCGTCGGTCACGATGTGCTGACCATCGCGCAGTACGGTGATGCGGTCGGCCAGCTGCAGGGCTTCCTCCAAAGCGTGAGAGATGAAGATGATGGACACCCCTCGCGCCTTGAGCTTGAACACCAGGTCAAAAAAGTACTTCTTTTCCTCGGGCGTCAGGCTGGCCGTGGGTTCGTCAAAAATGATGACACTGGCCTGGTGCAGCACCGCACGGGCGATCTCTACCATCTGTTTTTTGGCCGCGCCCAGCAAGCTCACGGTGGCGGTCGGGTCCACATCAAAATTGAGCGACTGCAAAAACTGCTGCGCCGAAATGTAGACCCCGCGCAAACGGTTGAAAAACTGCTCCTGCCCCAAAAACAGGTTTTGCGCCACCGTCATGGTGGGCACCAGGCTGGTTTCCTGAAACACCATGGCAATGCCGTGCTGCAGAGCTTGCAGCGGGGTGGACAGCTGCACCTCTTGGCCGTGCACCAGCATCTGGCCCGAACTCAGCGGCACGACCCCGGCCATGACCTTGGTCAGCGTGGACTTGCCCGCGCCGTTTTCACCCAGCAAGGCATGGATCTCACCCCGGCGCAGCGAAAAACTCACATTTTCAATGGCAGGCACGCCGCTGTAGCGCTTGGTGGCCTCGCGCAGTTCCAGTACCACGTCGGTGGTGCTGGCGCTGACGTCTTGATGCTTGTGTTGCTCGTGTGTCATGTCCGGGCCTCCGCCTTGTTCAGATCGATCCGCAAAAGCCGCCCCGAACCTTTGGAGGCCGCCCAGAGTGCGCCTGCACATTCGACCACGGCCGTGACGCCATGGTGGCGCCCGTCCACCTGGCTGTGCAGCGATGACAGGATGCGCCCGTCTGCCGACACGCGCAGCACCAGCCCATACGAGCGCGGGGGTGCCCAGGGTTTGAGCATGCCCATTTGCTTGACGCCCGCGCCTTGCAAAGGCTCCAGAAAGCTGTGCCCCGACGACAGGGCCGGGGCAATCCAGTAGCGTGGGTCAATCTCTTGGATCATGCGCTGGCGGTAAGCTGGCTCACGCAGCACAAACTCCACCAGCTGTGAGCGGCAGACAAAGCAGCTCAGCCAAAAACCGCCGCCCGCCGCTGCGCTCATGCGCGAGGGGTAAGCGGGCAATTCCGCCACCAAGGCACCTGTATCCGAGCCCTGCCCCAATACCGGACGGACGCGGTGCTTCCAGCTCTCGCTGAACAGGGCTTGACCGTCCAGAGACAGCACGCCAAAAGCGTGGTGCAAGCCCGTGGCCAGGCTCTGCACCGCGCCGGTGGCGGGCTGCCAGCGGGCCACGCGGCCGGTATGGCCCAGTTCCATCAGGTCGTGGCACCAGTCGTCGGTGCTGCGCCGCTGCGAGCCGTCGCTGAACAAGAGCGCCCCATCGGCCTCAAAGGCCAGCGCGTTGACGCTGTGCAGGGGCTGGCCCTGCAGACTATGGAGCACCGGTCCGTCGCTCAGGCTGCCGTCGGCTTGCGTGTGCAGCACTTGCACCTGCGTGCCGCCCAGTGCCACAGCCAGGGTGCCATGGGTTTGTGCAGCCAGGGCGGTTATAGGGCTGGAGAACTCGCGCACCAGCAGCGGCTGGCCATCGTACAGGCGCAGCAGGCGCTTGCCTGCGCTGATCCACAGCTGCTGGCCGTCACAGGCCAGGTCGTCAATGCCCGCGATCTCGGCGGCCACGCTGGCCTCGTCGAGCTGGCGGTTGGGCTTGAGTGCCCCGTCCATGACCGGCACCGTGATGGCGGCGCTGCCGCGCCCCAGCAGCCGGTCACTCCAATTGCGCAAACTTGTCAGCATCAGCGTGCCCCCCAGCGTTGGCCGTATTGAGAAAAATTCGGATCGGCGTTTTCGAGCTTGTAGCGGCCAATGCGGTTGTTGGAGATGCCGCCCAGGTACAGGTGGCCCTGGTGCTCGCGCATCGAGGTGATCATGGGGTGGTTCTCGCCGCCCAGGTCCCACAGGGTCTCCAGGATCTCGCCTTTTTCAGAAAACTTGAGCACGCAGCCGGTGTTGATGTTGGGGAACAGCCACTCGTCAAACGGCACACGCTTGGCCATGCGCTGGCGGAAACCCGGCATGCGCAGCGCCAGGTCGTAAGCCGGGCCGCGCATGCCCACCAGAGCCAGCCAGTAATTGCCGTCCGAGGCCAGGTTGATGTTGTCGGGGTAACCCGGCAGGTTGTCGACCACCATCTCGACCTGGTCCTTTTTGGGGCCGTCAAACCAGAAGCGCTTGATGCAGCAACCCCAGGTCTCGGCAAACAGGATCGACTGGCCATCGCTGGCGATGCAGATGCCGTTCGGGAAACGCAGCCCGCGCAACACAGTTTGGGTGCTGTTGTCGCGCGGGTCGTAGCAGACGATGCGGCCATTGCCGCGTGCTTCCAGGCCGTCCACGGCCCATTCGTGCATTTCGTAGCGCACGGTGGCTTCACTGAAAAAGATGCGGCCATCGTCGGCAATGTCCAGGTCGTCGGCCAGGCGCAGTCGGCTGTCGTCGTTGATCGAACTCCAGCTGCGGTTGGTCTCGTCGGTCACGCGCTGCACCTCGCGCTCGGGCGTGATGCGGTACAGGCCCATGCCGCCCACGCAGACGACCAGGTTGTCCTGCCGGTCAAAGGCCATGCCCAAGGGCTGGCCGCCAATGTGCGCAAAGACTTCCATGCGCTGGTAATCGGGGGCAAAAAAGCGCATCACATCGCCATGGCGCGAGCCCGCGTACAGGTTGTTCTCGCGGTCCAGGATCACGTCTTCTGGCGCTTCGATGCGGCCCAGGCCAATCGTCTCGACCGCACGCAGTTTGTTGTTCAGGGTCCAGGGGCCACTGTTGCTGCCACTGGCTTGGCCCTCGCCTTCGGCCGTGCACACCGGTGCCGGTGCCAGGGCCTGGTAAGCCGGGCTCACATAGACCTTGCTGATGATGCGGTGGCGGTTCTTGAGCCAGCGCACATCGATGACAGCCGCCGCAATCAGGATGCCCGCCAGCACCATGCGCGTCAGCCCCCCCGAGACCGACATGGAGGTCAGGCCGTTGGTGATGAGCAGTACCACCAAGGTACCCACCATGGCCTTGGTCACCGAGCCTCGCCCACCACCCAGGCTGATGCCACCCAGCACGGCAGCGGTGAGCACCAGCACCTCCATGCCCACGCCAATGTCGGCGCCCGCGGTGGCCAGGCGCGAGGCAAAAAAGCAGCCGCCCACGGCCGTCAGCATGCCGCTGGCGACATAGCTCAGGGCCACCGTTCGGCGCACCGCAATGCCGCTGTTGTAGGCCGAGCGGCGCGAGCCGCCGATGGCCATGATGTGCCAGCCCACGCGCAGGCGTGTGAGCATCACATGGCCGCCAATGGCCGCCAGCGCATAGGTCCAGGCCACGGTGGGCAGGCCCAAAAACGTGCCATTGCCCAAAAAGTCCCAGACCTCGGAGTCAGGAATGCTGCCCGCAATGGCGGTGGAATACTGCAAGCTCAGGATTTCATACACCGAGCGAAAAATGATCAGGGTAATCAGCGTGGTCAAAAAGGCCCGCAACCTCAAGTAGCCGATCAAGACCCCATTGACAGCGCCCAGCAGCGCGCCACACAGCAGCGTGCCCAACACGGCCAGCCCCACGGGCCACTTGAGCACATGCATCAGCATCAGGGCGCAAAAATTGGTCAGCGCAAACATGGAGCCCACCGACAGGTCGATGCCGCCCACGATCATCACCAGCGCCATGCCCAGCACGATGAAGCCGATTTCTCCGGCTTGCCGCAAGGTGTCGGCCAGCATGGTGGCGCTGTAGAAGTTGGGCACCAGCTGGCCCGAAAAAAAGACCACCATGGCCAGCAGCAACACCGGCACGGCGGTCTCCGTCCAGCGCTTGGACAGGATCTCGCCCACCCAGTGATCGGGCCAATATTTGTAGCGCAGTCGCGTCAGGGTTTCAGTCATGTGCAGACCATGGGTTGGGAGGTGTACAAAAACAGGCGCTCAAGGCGGCAAGGCAGGCGGGCCGGGCCGCCCACCTTGCCGCCATGACGCGTCCAAGACCCGCTTACTTGGAAGCGGCCAGCTTCCAGCAAGTGCCGTCAGCCGAGGCGTTTTGCTTGGTGATCGGGATCAGCGTGGTGTAGATGTTTTGCTTGGCCGCACCGGGCTTGACACCGCCTTGCACCAGCCACTTGATCATGGCCGCCATGTTGCTGGCCTGGGTGGGCACGTCGTAGCTGATGTCCAGGTCAAACGCACCCGACTTCACCATGTCGCAAGCGCCTTTTTGCTCACCGCCGCCCGAGGTGGCCAGGTAGACCTTGCCGGTCAGGCCCGCTTCCTTGACCGCCGCTGCGGTGCCGATGTCCATGCCGTCCCAAAAGCCGATGATGCCGCACAGATCCGGGTTTTGCTTGAGCACGGTCTGGGTCAGCGCCTTGGCTTTGGCAGCGTCCCAGTCCGCGGCCTGGTTGGACACCACCTTGATTTCGGGGTGCTTGGCCAGCACGTTTTCCACGCCCTTGAGGGTGTAAGCGCTGGTGGCCGCAGTGGGCGCGCCCTGCACGATGGCGATCTTGTTGCTCTTGCCTTTGCAGGCTTGCACCACGGCGTCGGCATTGCGCTCGCCAATGTCCACCCAGTCAGCACCCACAAAGGCGGTAGACGGCTGGGCCGAGCGCATGTTGATCTGCACCACGTAAATGCCTTCGTCTTCGGCCTTCTTGATCAGCTTGGCGTAGGTCTGTACATCGGGGTTGTGGATCACGATGACGGCGGGCTTTTCAGCGATCAGCGCGGTGAAGGCCTGGGCGCCCGCGTTGGTGTTCCAGTTGGGGTCACGCACCACCACTTTCATGCCAGCGGCTTCGAGTTCCTTTTTCAGACCCGCATGCCAGCCAATGGCCAGGTCAAAGCCAAAGGCCACGGGAATGAAACCCACGGTTTTGCCTGCAAGGGCTTTTTTGTAGCCGTCGCGAAAGGGCTCATCCAGTCCTTTTCCCTGTGCCATGGCGGATGTGGCCGCGCAAAGGCCCAGCGTCAAAACGGCTGCGGCGGTGGTCAGTTTTTGAAAAATTCTCATTGCCTGTCTCCTGGTGGTTGAAAGTGATTGACGCCCCAACAAGCCGGGCGTCTGGCTGTGCTCAGATGTCCCCTTGCTGTGCTGTTTCTTCGTTGCGGGGGTTCAAAATCGAATCGATCAGGATGGCCGCCAGCAGCACCACCCCTTTGACAATGTTCTGCACGGAATACGAGATGTCCATGATGGTCATGCCGTTGAGCATGGTGCCAATCAACAGCGTGCCGATGATGACGTTGACCACCCCACCCCGCCCGCCCGACAAGCCAATGCCGCCCAGCACCACCACCAGCACCACGTCGTAGACCATGGTCGAATTGAAAATTCGGGTGGGCATGCTGTTGACCGATGCGGACATGACCAGGCCGGCAAACAAGCCGACCAGTGCGGCCAGCACAAATTGCAACACCATGATGGGGCGCGTGGGCAGACCGGTGGTGCGTGCGGTCAACGGGTTGTCGCCCATGGCGTAAATGAATGTGCCTGCCCGCATGCGCCCCAGAAACAAGGACAGCAACATGGCCGCCAGACCGAACATGATCACCGGTGTGGGAATGCCCAACAGCGAGCCTCGCCCCACCCAGACCAGTGCATCCAGCGTCTCGGGCCACTGCACCACTTCAAGCTGAAAGATGAAGGCTTGGCCCAAGCCTGCCAAAAACAGGCCCGAGGCCAACGTGGTGAACAGCGAAGGCACTTCGGCATACGCAATCAACCAGCCGTTAAGCAACCCAAAAGCCAGCGACAAACACAGCGCCACACCGAAGGCGGGGCCGATGCCGTAGCCGTTTTGCACCAGTTGCAGCAAGAAGCCCGAAGGCACCGCCATGGCCGCGATCATCGAAATATCGATGCCCCGCCCGATCACCACGACCGCCATGCCCAACCCCAGAATGCCCAGGATGGCGACGTTTTGCAGCAAGGTCAGCAGGTTGTCCACCTGCGCAAAGCCCGGCAAGAAAGCCGCCAAGGCGATGAACATCACCACGAAGATGGAAAAAACAATGGTCTGCTGTGTGGCGCGTAACTTGATCATGAACATCTCACTCAAATAAGGGCTGCATGCAGGGACTGGCGCAGTTCGCGTTTGACGATCTTGCCGTTGAGGTTGCGCGGCAGTGGCTCGGTGCCGATGGTCCAGGTCTCGGGTACGGCGTAGTCGGCCAGCAGCGGGGCGCAATAAACTTGCAAGGCGCTGGCCTGCGTCTGTTCGTTGAGTTCACGCACACACACAAAGGCATGCACACGCTCGCCCAGCACGGCGCAAGGCACCCCCACCAGCGCGGCTTCAATCACCTGCGGGTGTTCGCACAACACGTTTTCTACCGAGGCGCAATACACCTTGTAGCCGCCCCGGATGATCACGTCCTTCTTGCGGTCCAGAATGCGCACAAAGCCCTCGGCGTCCATGCTGCCGATGTCGCCCGAATGCCAAAAGCCCCCGGTGAATTCGGTGGCCGTGGCCTGCGGGTTATTCCAGTAGCCGTTGACCACCATGGGGCCTGCGATCCAGATCTCGCCCACGCCGCCACGCGGCAATTCGTTGCCCTGCTCGTCTACCACACAAATCTCGCCGCAGGGCACGACCTGCCCCACGCTGTCGCGGTGTGCGGCGGTCTGCCCGGGCGGCATGATGGTGGCGGGTGAACAGGTTTCGGTCGCGCCATAGGCGTTCATCAGCACCAGACCAGGCAACTTGACGGCCAGGCCATCGATCGTGGCCGTGGGCATGGACGCCCCGCCATAGGCCCCGATGCGCCAGTGGCTCAGATCATGGCTGGACAGGTTGGGCAAAAGCAGACACAGGTTGTACATGGCCGGGACCATGATGGTGTGCGTGATTTTTTCGACCGCTGCCAGCCGGATGAAATCGGCCGCCTTGAACTGAGGCATCACCACCATGCAGCCGCCGCAATACAACATGGCATACAGCTGCGCCACCAAGCCGGTCACATGGCTCAGTGGCACGGCCACGGCTGTGCGGTCTTGCGCGCTCAGGCCCATCAGCTGTGCGTAGTGCATGACCGAATGCACGATGTTCAGGTGGCTGAGCATGGCCCCCTTGGGGCGGCCCGTGGTGCCCGAGGTGTAGAGCAGCACGGCCAGATCGTCCTCTGTGCCACCGTGTGCAGTGGCCAGGGGAGGCGCCATCATCAGCGTGGCAAATGTTTCAAAACCCTGACGTGCGGCCGTGCCCGTCACAATGCGACACACCAAATGCGGCAGTTGCTCAGACGCCGGTTGCAGGTCGGCCAGCTCGGCACTGCAAATGAGCGCCTTGGCTTCAGAGTTGTTCAACGCAAACTCCAGCTCCACACCACGCGCCCTGGAACTCACGGGCACCAGCACAGCCCCCAGCCAGGCACAGGCCAGGGCTGCAATCACAAACTCGCTGCCATTGCCCAGATGCAGAGCCACACGATCACCCGCCACCACGCCACGCTGGGCCAAACCGCCTGCACATTTGCAGGCCGCGTGGTGGAGCTCATGCCAGCTCAGCCGCAGATCACCACACACCATGGCCGCGCCCTGCGGGAACTGCCGCGCCGCCGTGCTCAGCATCTGCGCCAGCGTGGTGGGTCGGTCGGCATAGCACCGCACGATGCGGTGGTCGAAATGGCTTTCGCGGCGGATGTCGGTTTTCAAGGCATCTCCTGCCAGGTTGGCGATCGTGTGTGTATCGTGTGGTGCGCTCAGCACACCCCGCATGAGCATCTCAATGCAATGGGTCACCGCGTCTTGCAAACTTTTTTCAGAATGCACTTCGGGTCGGTACCAGCGGCCAATGCCGCCAATAGCCCCGACGACAGAAAAAGCCCCGACCCCCGGGTCGCCCGCCATGATCCAGCCCTCGGACATGCCTTGCGCGATCAGTGCGCGGAAATCCGCATCCACCTGGGCCTTGAGGTTGCGCAACTCGTGACGCCTGACCTCGGGCAAAGGGTCTTCACCGACCCGGCTCACGCAAAGGCCAAAGTCACCAGTGACCACCGTGGCGTAGAGCTGCATGGCCAGACGCAGGCGTTCGCGCCCGCTGTGCCCTTGTGCTTCAAGCACCTGCAAACCGTTTCGGAACATGGCCAGTTCACGCTCCACACATTCAAAAAGGATTTGCTCCTTGTTGTCGATGTAGTAGTACAGCGTTGGCTTGGTCACACCCAGACTTTGTGCAATGTCGTCCAGCGATGTGCCCTGAAAGCCCTTGCGTGTGAACAGGCGTGCAGCCGACAAGAGCACCGCTTCTTTTTTGGTCTGATGCTGTTGTTCACGCTCTAACCGCACCGCCCAAGGCGATTCGAGCGCGTCGGTCATCTTTTTACCGAGCGTCTTTACAGCGGTTTTTGTCGACGTGGAAACCATTAAATCTCTTTTGAAAACAACAGTTACTAGCCAGTAACTTAATTGACTTGAAAATCAATGTAGAGCAATCCCACGCTTTCGAATCTAGGGCAATCCCTGAGCTGCAGCGCAACAACTGTCGACTGCGCGACAAGGCTGCAGACTTGCCCATGTGGCGCTGTGACCCCTGCGTGACACGGAGTCGCCCGCCTGACAGGCGCAAGCAGGCAAGCGCTTTCACACTGCGGGCAAGCACCTCGCCTTTGCAGACTGCAAGACGCTTGAAGCCGCACACACCACATGGAATGGACTCATGAACTTTGACATCTCCCCCGACCTGCAGGCCCTGCGCGAGCGCACGCGGCAGTTCATCGCCGAACAGGTGATCCCGCTGGAAGGCGACCCGCGCCACGGCCTGCACGGCCCGTCCGAAGACCTGCGCCGCGAGCTGGTGGCCCGCGCACGCGCTGCGGGTTTGCTCACGCCCCACGCCTCTGTGGAGATGGGTGGAATGGGGCTGAGCCACATCGCCAAAGCGGTGGTGTTTGAAGAAGCCGGTTATTCCAATCTGGGGCCCACCGCGCTCAACATCCACGCGCCCGACGAAGGCAACATCCACCTGATGGAAGAAGTGGCCACGCCCGCGCAAAAAGAGCGCTGGCTGCGCCCGCAGGTGGCAGGCCTTACGCGCTCGTGCTTTGCCATGACCGAACCCGAACCCGGCGCAGGCGCTGACCCGTCGATGCTCAAGACCACCGCCGTGCGCGATGGCAAGGACTACCTGATCAACGGCCGCAAATGGTTCATCACCGGGGCAGACGGCGCGGATTACGCCATCATCATGGCCCGCATGGAAGACGGCTCGGCCACCATGTTTTTGACCGACATGGACAAAGCCGCAATCCAGCTCGAACGCAGCATGGACGCCATGGACAACTGCTTCACGGGTGGCCACGGTGTGCTGCGCTTTGACAACTTGCGCGTGCCCGCCAGCGATGTGCTGGGCGAAGTGGGCCAAGGCTTTCGCTACGCCCAAGTGCGCCTGGCACCCGCTCGCCTGACACACTGCATGCGCTGGCTGGGGCAGGCCCGCCGTGCGCACGACATCGCGCTCGATTACGCCACCCGCCGCCACGCCTTTGGCAAACCGCTGGCCGAACATGAGGGCGTGGGCTTCATGCTGGCCGACAACGACATTGACCTGCACACCGCCCGCCTGCACATCTGGCACACCGCCTGGCTGCTCGACCAAGGCCAAAAAGGCGGCTTTGAATCAAGCCGCGCCAAAGTGGCCTGCTCCGAAGCCGAGTGGCGCGTGGTGGACCGCTGCGTGCAAATTCTGGGCGGCCAGGGCGTGACCGCCGAAACGCCGGTCATGCGCATCTTCATGGACATGCGCGCCTTCCGGGTCTATGACGGCCCCAGCGAAGTGCACCGCTGGAGCATGGCGCGCAAGCTGGTGCACAAGGCACAAAAGGCGGCGCAGGGCTGATGGAACACGCCCAGTCAACCAGCCCCCTTGCGCTAGGGGTCTGGTTCAGTGTCAAGGCTCAGGCCTTGGCTGCTTGCAGCGTGTCCCGCGTCTGCACGGCCACCTTGCGCGCAGCCGCTGCAAAGTCGTCGCCACTCGATGCATAGAGCACCGCACGCGAGGAGTTGACGATGATCGACCCCGCGCTGGAGCCGTCTTGGTTGGCACGCCAACCCGCCTTGACGGTGGCGACCGCATCGCCGCCTTGTGCGCCCACGCCGGGGATCAGCAGGGGCACGGTGGGCGCGAGTTCGCGCACACGTTCAATTTCTTTGGGGTAGGTCGCGCCCACCACTAGGCCGAGCTGGCCGTTCAGGTTCCAGGGGCCTTGGGCCAGACGGGCCACATGCTCGTACAACAGCGGCTGGCCTTCGACCGAGGCCAAGCGCTGGTTTTGCAGGTCATCACCACCGGGGTTGGAGGTGCGGCACAGCAAGAACGCGCCTTTGCCGTGGTACTTCAAATACGGGGCCACCGAGTCCCAGCCCATGAAGGGCGAGAGGGTCACAGCGTCGGCGCCGTAGCGCTCAAAGGCTTCTTTGGCGTATTGCTCGGCCGTGCTGCCGATGTCGCCGCGCTTGGCGTCCAGAATGATCGGCACATGCGGGGCCACGCGGCGCATGTGTTCCATCAGGCGCTCCAACTGGCCTTCAGCGCGGTGCGCGGCAAAGTAGGCAATTTGGGGCTTGA
>JACCEC012281934.1_pt1 | contig 12383 bp, 7 predicted proteins | sample 7450121 | NCBI WGS metagenome assembly JACCEC01 (sample SAMN15323455, study PRJNA562643) | freshwater metagenome | isolation source: river surface water | place: USA:Blue River Watershed | collected 2017-08-18 | reverse complement strand
TGAGTTCGGCATGGATCGGCAGGTGCTTGCTCTCGAGCGCATCCACCGAGGGAACGTCCAGCCCGACCAGCGTCACCCCGCGCGAGGCCAACCACGCCGCGACCCCCGGCTCCAGCAGCGGCCATGATGCCGGACAGACTTCCGGATCACGCCACGCGTCGGTGCGGAAAAGGATTCGCGGCACCGCCGGGGAATCCAACGCGCCGGATCGTTCCAGCAGGTCCCGACCGAGCGTCGCACAACCGCGGGCATCGATCACGCGGGCCGGCCCGATCAGACGCGCGGGGTCCACGGCCTCGATGGTCACGCCATTCGGATCGTAGTGAAACGGGGCGTCGACGTGCGTGCCGTTATGCAGGGAAAGCGCGAGGCGACCCACATTGCACGAGGCCCCATCGGCCATGCGCGCAGTCGCCGCGAGCTCCGTCGGATAGTCCCCGGGCCAATGCGGCGAGCCCGTGCGGAGCGGACGCGAGATGTCGATGAAGGGCATCGCGGGATCAGGTCACTTTCGCCTGCTGCCCGGGAAAGCCGAGATGCGCACCCGCGGAAACGATCTGCCGCAGGCGTTCGACGGCCTCGAGGCATTCGGTGAACCGGGTGAAAAGCGGCGAGGGCGCGAGGCGGATAATGTCCGGCGCCCGGAAGTCCGGCACCACGCCCTGAGCCTTCAACGCCTGACAGATTCTCCAGCCTTCGGGATGCGCGAGCGCCACGTGGCCTCCGCGGGCGTGGGCGGAACGGGGCGTGACGACTTTGAAGCCGAGCGGCGCCAGCCGCGCATCGGAGGCCTCCAGCAGGAAGGATGTCAGCGCGAGCGACTTGTCGCGCAGGACACCCACGCCTCCCGCGGTCGCGATCACCTCGAGCGAACCCAGCAGCGGCGCGAGCGAGAGGATGTGCGGAGTTCCAACATGGAGGCCCGCGGCGCCCGCGGCTCGCTCATGCACCGGTGCCATCGCGAAGCGGCGCTCCGGCCGCACCCCCCACCACCCCGCGAGGCCGGGCTCCCGGTCGAAATGACGGCGGTTCAGATACAGCCCGCCGACGGCGCCCGGTCCGGCGTTGAGCCACTTGTAGTGGCACCAGAAAGCGCCGTCGACGCCGTCGCGGTCGAGCGCGTGCGGCACGGCGCCGATGCTGTGCGAAAGATCCCAGAGCACCATGACGCCCCGCTCCCGCGCCTTGCGGGTGATCGTGGTCACGTCGAGCAATTGCCCGCTCGTGAAAACCACCGCCGGCAGCACGAGCAGCTGCACGTCCTCCGTGAGCGCGTTGAGGATGTCGTCGATCCAGAGGATCCGACCGTCGCGCGAGGGCACGGTCCGCAGCGCCTGCTCCGGGTTAAGGCCGCGCAACCGCAGATGGCTCCGGAGCGCGTGGGTGTCGGATGCGAAGTTGAGCGCGTCGCCCACGATGACGCGGCGCGTCGAATGCGCCGGATCGTAGAGCGTGGCCAGCAATTGGTGCAGGTTGGACGTCGTCTGACCCGTCACCGTCACCGAGGCCGTCTCCGCGCCCACCAACGACGCCACCGCCCGCGCCGCGTCGTCGGCCAGGGTGAGCCAGGGCGCGTTGCCCGACAGCCAGCCGTCGATGCCGTGATCGCGCCACGCCGCCAGCACCTCCTGCACCTTCGCCTCGGCCCGGCGGCCGGCCGGACCGAGGGAATTCCCGTCGAGGTAGATCCGTCCGGCCGGCAGGTGAAACTCATCGCGCCAGCGGGACAACGGATCCTCCCGGTCGAGTTGCTGCGCGCGCGCCATGTCGGCCATGGCGCCACCGTGATTGAAGGTTTGTCCGGCGCAAGGCCGACGCCGCCCTTGCGCCCCGCGCCGAGACCGCACAATCGTTCGAGGCCCCACCCACCCCGCCATGTCCGCCGACTCCCCCGCTCCGGCCGCATCCGCGCGCCTGCTCTCCCTCGATGCCTACCGCGGCCTGATCATGGTCTCGCTCGCGTTCAATGGATTCGGCCTCGCCGCGACGGCCCGCAACCACCTCAAGACCGATCCTGATTCCGGGCTCTGGCGCGCGATCTACTACCAATTCGAGCACGTCGACTGGACCGGCGGCGGCTACTGGGACCTCATCCAACCCTCGTTCATGTTCATGGTCGGCGTGTCGATGGCCTACTCCTACGTCCGGCGGCAGGCGGAGGGCCAATCGTGGGCGCGGATGTTCGGCCATGCTTGCTGGCGTGGTGTCGCTCTCGCGCTCCTCGGCATCTTCCTCATCTCAAACTCGCGGCCCTCGACCGAGTGGTCGCTGATGAACGTCCTCACGCAGATCGGCCTTGGTTATCCGTTCCTTTTCCTGCTCTGGGGACGCTCGGTCCGCACCCATGCGATCGCCGCCGCGGCGCTGCTGCTGGGCACGTGGCTCCTCTACGTGCTGTGGCCCACCCGCGGCATCGATCCGGCGCAGGGGGCGCCGCAGGTGGGCGTCACCGCCGCCTGGGCGAAGCAGAACCTGGCAGAGGTCGGCCCGGCGTGGCACAAAAACGCCAACGCCGGCCACGCCATCGACCTGTGGCTGCTCAACCTCCTCCCGCGGCGCGAGCCGTTCACCTTCAACGGCGGCGGCTACCAGACCGTCAACTTCATCCCCTCGCTCGCCACCATGCTGTTCGGCTTGATGTGCGGTGAACTGCTGCGGTCGAGCCGGGCCGCCCGGGACAAGCTAAGGCTCCTGCTGATCGCGGGTTTCGCCGGCATCGCCGCCGGCCTGCTCTGGCAGGCTCTCGGTTGCCCTCTCGTGAAGCGCATCTGGACCCCCTCCTGGGCGCTGTGGTCCACCGGCTGCTGCTGCCTGATCCTAGGAGGGCTCTACGGGCTCATCGACGTGGCGGGCTGGCGCCGCTGGACGTTTCCGCTCGTGGTCGTGGGCATGAACTCGATCGCGATCTACGCGATGGGCATGCTGCTCAAGCCATGGACCGCGAAGACGCTCCAGACCCACCTCGGCGCGGATCTCTTCCAACTGCTCGGCTCCGCCAACTCACCCGCGCTCCAAGCCACGCTCACCGGCCTCGTCTTCTGGCTGATCTGTCTCTGGATGTACCGCCGGCGGATCTTCCTGCGGATCTGAGGAAATCTCGACCTGACGCCGCGCGGCTCGACAACCCAGCCGCGGGAACCTACGCCTCCTTCAACCCACCACTGCCATGCGCGCCAACGTCCTCCTCACCGTCCTCTCCCTCTCCCTCCCCTGCGCCGCGTCCCTCGCCGGCGCGCCCGCTAATCCCGCGGAGAAGTCCGCCGCAGCCGCCCCTGCCCTGAAAGGTGAGTTCAAGGGCACGTGGAAGGGACGCGACGACTCCAGCGGCGATCTGAAGCTCAAGTTCACCACCGGCGCCGACGCCAAGCTCGCCGTGGAGGCGATTTTCACTTTCGAGGGGACCCCGGTTCCGACCCGCACGAAGTCACTCACGCTGGTCGACAACCGCATCGAGCTCGCGTTCGCGTGGGAGGTCCAGGGCGTCTCCGCCACGAGCAAGCTCACCGGCGACATCAAAGGCGAAAAGCTCGAGGGCACCTACGAAAGTTCCACCGCTGAGGGCGCCGCCACCGGAAGCTGGTCGGTCAGCAAGGTCCAGGCGGGTTCCTGAGCCGCGATCCACGCCGCCGCCACCATGCCCGTGCGCGTCGGCATCATCGGGGGCGGACTTTCCGGCCTCTCAACGGCGGCCCACCTGCTGCTGAACGCGCCCGGGGAGTTCTCCATCGACATCCTCGAAGCCGCACCCTTCGCCGGCGGCCAATGCGCCTCCTGGCGCGATCCCCGCGGCCGCCCCGTCGAGACCGGCATCCACCTCGACTTTCCCTGGTACCACAACAAGGACGCGCTCTACGCCGCGATCGGGCACCCGCTCCCGCTGCGCGAGACCGACGGCAATTACTACGTCTGTAACGGCGCAACCAACCGCGTCGACACCCTGCTCGCCGGCAAGTCGGTGCTGAAGACGCTCGGCGGCCTCGCGACCTTCCCCGGACTCACCCCCGGCGAACGCTGGCAGCTCGCGCGTCTCATCTGGCGCATCCTGCGGATGGACGACGCGGCCGCGGAGGCGCACGACGGCAAGTCGGTCTCCGCGTTCCTCGCCGAGCAGGGCGCGACGCCGGCGCTCGCGGCACAACTCTCGCTCGAGGCCGTCACGATCCAGGGCCTCCGGCCCGAGGAAGCCGGGGCGACCTCGTTCATCAAGTTCCTGCGGACGATGTACGGGAGCATGGGGCGGTTCGACACCACATTCTTTGGTGCCCCGCTGGCCGACGCTTTGATCAATCCGCTCGTCGCCTTTGTGACGGGCCATGGCGCGCGTTTACACCTGTCTCGGCGAGTCGCGGGCGTGGCGGCGAACGCCCACGGACCACGGATCCGCCCGGCGGAGGGCGCCGAGATGGAATTCGACCACGTCGTATTCGCGGTCCCCGGGCATCTGGTCCCACCGCTGCTGCCAGTCGAATGGCGACAACGCGCCCCGTTCGCCGGCCTGCGCGAGCTGCGCGAGACGCCGATCCTAACGCTCACGCTCTGGTACGACCGGCCCGTTTTCGAGGACGGTAACGTCTACATCTCCAACCGCGACCGGCGCGACGGACCGATCTTCGACGCGGTGGCCGACAAGGCCCGTCATTGGCAAGGATGGCCCGGACTCAATCATGCCGGGAGCATCCTGCAGGTGCTGATCGACGCCGCCGACGACGTGGCTCACCTCGGCGACGACGAACTGGTAACAGCCGCCTGCGCCGATCTCGCGCGATTCTTCCCCGGCTGCCGCGGAGTGAAGCCGACCGACGCGACCGTGCTGCGCCTCAAAGGCACGTATTGCGGCACGCGCGTCGGCTACTGGTCACTCGTGCCGCGCACGCACGAGACCGGGGTCGCGGGAGTCTGGCTCGCCGGCGACTACACCGCCGGTCCCTACCATTACGGCATGGAGTCGGCCGTGATCTCCGGGAAACAGGTCGCCAACAGGCTCCTCGCACTCCGTGGACTCCCGCCGCATCCTGTCCTTCGTCCCCGCTACCTGCCTTTCGTCGCCGCGTAGGGATAATTATCAGAGCGGGTTCACGCCTCCACGACACACCTCAGGCGCGTGCTCACGAGGACCGTCCGCACGCAATTCGTAGCCAGGCCCAGCGCGGCCGCCACGGCCCGCCGGTAAACCGCCAATTGACCAGCATGACGCTCGAGCAGCGCCGCTGCGTCCTGCACCTGGTCGGTCTTGAAGTCGACGATCACCGCTTCGCGCACCGCGCCGGAGTCCGCGCGGCGGACGACAAGCCGGTCGATCACGCCGCTCCACCACTCGCCCTGATCCACGAGCTCCACCGGCAATTCGCGCCAGGCCTCATCGCCCGGACCTTCCGGCGTGAACAGGGCCGCCACCTGCGGTACGTCGAGACAGGCGCGCACGTCGGCCAACGCCGACTCGCCTCCGGTCAACGGCAGGTCGCTGCGCCACCATTCGATCTGTTCGAAGACCTGGTGAACCGCCGTGCCGTACTCTGTCGCCGCCGCGATGACCGCGACTGGGACCGCTGGTCGCTTGCCCGGAGAGTGACCGGTGTCAGAGGGCCGCATACGCCGGCGCCGCGGCTCGGGGGCCGGCAGGACTTGCGCGGCGGTCGCAGCCGGCTCGGCGGCCGGCTCGACCTTGAACGCCGAGGCAAACTCCCGGGCTCCCCTCTCCCAAGCGAGCACCGAAGGTCCCCACGGGCCTTCGGCTCCGGCCGCGGCGGGCGGGGCGTCCGTCAGGCCCAATCCGCCCAGCACCCAAGCGCGGGCGTCGGCACTACGTCCACCCGCGCCGTCCCGCATGATGACGAACGTCGCCTCCTTCGCACGGGTGAGCGCGACGTAAAGAACGCAGAGCGCCTCGTGCTGGTGCACCGCCTCCTCGGCCTCCGCCGCCGCGGCGAGTTCCGGCCGCCACGCCCGCAGCCACTTCGGAGGATGGGAAATGCATCCGACCGGCCGGCCCGCCTCATCGCGCGTGACGAGGAAGGGCGTGGGGCTGCCGCCGCCGAGGTCGAGGTCGGGCAGGAACACGACATCGAACCCCAGGCCCTTGGCCTTGTGGATCGTCATGACGTGGATCGTACCTTTCGCCGCCGTCTCACGCACCGTGAGGCGGCGCAGCGCCTCCAACCAATCCGGCAACGCCAGCCCGCGGCCGGAGCGGCGGGCGAGCTCGTCGACGTGACCAAGACAGAAGCGCACATGCGCGTCCGGCTCCGCCGCGGAGAGGCGCGCACACCAAGCAGAGGTCACCGCGGCGGCGCCTTCGGCGGCGACCCGCCCCGACCAATGCGCCCAAAGGACCGCGTCCGAGACTTCCGCCCCCGCGCCCAACGGCTCCCGCAGGAGTTCGCCGAGCGGCGTCAGTCCCGCGTGACCGATCCCGAACCGGTGCGCCGGATGCGCGATCCACTGCAGTGCATCCACGATCGCCGCCACCACGGGCGACTGTTCCGCGAGGGCGCAGTCGCCCTCCACCATGACCTCCGGCACGTCATGGCTCCGCAGCCAGCCGGCAACCGCCTGCGCGTTGGCGCCGCGCCGAACGAGGATCGCGCACGACAACCCGCGCTCCAAGGGGCGGATCCGCTTCAGGACTTCGCAGATCGCCGCCGCTTGCCCCGCCATCCGCTCCTTCTCCTCTCCGGCTGCCGCGCCTGGGTCGCCATCCGCGCCCGGATCCCGCGCGAGCAGCAAGGCCGCGTAACCGGGCCGGTGACGCAGTCGCGGCGCCGACTCATGCTCCTGGAATCTCCAACGCTCCCGCACCGCGGCCCGCAGTAGGCCCGCGTCCTCCAGCGCCGGATTACGCGCGGGGTCGCAGACCGCGTTGACGAGCTCCAGCACCGCCGGCCGCGAGCGCCACGAAAGCGCGAGCTCCTGCACGGAAAACCTGCCCGGGTAGCCCGACTCCAGTTCGTCGAACAGCCGCGGCTCCCCGCCGCGCCAACCGTAGATCGACTGCTTGGTGTCGCCCACCACGAAGACCGATTTCCCGCCACCGTCGTCCTGCAGCGCCTCGTCCAGCCACGGCTGCAGCACCCGCCATTGCTCACGGCTGGTGTCCTGGAATTCATCCACCAACCAGTGATCAAACCGTTGGTGCCAGCGGAAACCGAGCGCCTGCAGCGCGGCCTCGGCGCCGAATCCCCGCTCACCTTCGAGGTTGAGCAACCGCGCGAGGTCGGCGAACGCCAGCCGTCCGCGCCGGCGCGCGAGGCGCTCGTGGCAGGCGTCGTAGCGCGACAGCACGGCGTGCAGCGCCGCCGTGCGCGCGGAGAGTCCCGCCAGTTCAGCGTCCAACCATGCCCTAATGATGGAACCGAGGGGACGCATGATCGCCGCCGGAACCATGCAGGGCGTCTTTGCGTTGGACCTCGGCAGGCAGCTCCATTCCGCCTCAGGCCACGCGTCGCGCAACCGCTGCAACTGGCCGTCCTCATCCAGCCAGGTCGGCGGCTTCGCCCCCGCGGCTCCGGGCTGGCGCGCGGCCAGCCACGCCAACGAGCTCCGCAGGCCCTTCGTCACCAGGTCGGAGGTGAGGTCGGCCTTCTCCACCTCCGCCATCAGCCGGCGCGCGTCCTCCCGCCAGCCGGCCTCCCCCGGCCGGATCAGGCCGGGATTTCCCCATGCGCCGGCGTCGGGCAGTTGGTGAAGCAGGCCGTGCCCCTGCTCGACGAAGTGGCGCAGCTCCGTGCGCCAGCTTGCCGCGGACTTCAGCGCGGCCCGCTTGATCACCTGATGGAATTCCGCGAGCTCCGCGGTGCCCACCTCCCGGAACACTTCGCCGAGGAGCCGTTCGCGCTCCCGCTCGGCCGCGGGTTCATCGAGGATCTCGCAACCGCCGAGCCCCAGCTCGAACTCCAGCGTCAGCACCGCGCGCGCCATGAGCGCGTCGATCGTGCCGAGCGAAAGCCGGTCGAGCGCATCCACGACCGCGGCAAGCGCCCCGCGCAGGGCGGCGGCCGAAAGATCGGTCCCGGAGCCCGGCAGAAGCCCGGCCAAACCTGCCGCCGCATCGCCCTCGAGCACCCGCTCGAGTTCGCGCGCCAGATTCGCCTCCTCGGTTGAGTTCGTCGCCGCCGTCGCAAGGCGTTCCAGGATTCTTTCGTTGAACTCGCCCGCGCCCTTCCGCGTGAAGGTGGTCGCCACGATCCGCTCCGGCGCCTGCCCGCCCCGCAGCCGCCGCTGGAGCAGCAGCAGCGCCAGATAGCGGTGCGCCAGCTGGTGGGTCTTACCCGTCCCCGCCGAGGCTCGGATCATCGTGTGCTGCAGCCCCTTCACGTGCTCTCCTCCCGGTTTCCCGACAACACCGCGGCCCAGTCCGGGCCGAGGGCTTTTTCCAGACCCTCCGGCGCCAGCGCCGCGAAGCGATCGTAGGACACTTCCCGCGCCGGCGGCCAGAAGACGCCTGCGCGGATCCGCCGTACCGCCTCGCCCGCCCACGCCAGCGCCGAAGGCAGGATTTCAGACATTCCCTTGAAGTCACGGAACGCCGTTTCTCCCAGCGCGGGAGCCAGCCACGCGAAGCAGGCCGAGGGCACCTGCTCCAAGCCGAATTTCACGCGCACCGCCTCCGCGTACAACGGCAGCTGCACGTTCCTCCAGCCCGCTCCCCGCAGCCGCTCGTGATCCACCAGGGGCCCCAAAGCCGCGGGACACGACTCCGCGTCCCACTTCCGCAGATGCACCTTGGCGGGATCGCCGTCATTCGCCCCGGTCTTGTAGTCCACCACCCGAACGCGCCCGTCGACGTGGCGGTCGATGCGGTCGATCACCACCTTCACCGGCACTCCCTCGAGCGAGAATGCGCCCTCGATCACCGTCTCGACCGAATCCACCCTCCAGCCGTCCGCGTATTGCGCGGCTTGGTGCACCGCCAACGCGGCCAGCCGTTCCTCCGCCGAAAGCACCTGCATCCGCAGGAGGGGCGGCGGTTCCGGCCCCAGCTCCCGCTCCACCGTCGCGTGCAACCGCCGCAGCCAATCCGCCCGCAGCCCGTCCGCGTCGGGAATCTCCCGCGCCGCCCGGTCCTCTCCCCATTCACGCAGCACCCCGTGGATGAGGTCGCCGAAGGCCGTTGCCGGAAGTTCACCCTCGGCTGCCTCGAACTCGCGCCAGCCCAGCACTTCGGTGAAATAGTACCGCGTGGGGCACGCGAGATAGGCACGAAGCCGCGACGCGCTGACGCGTTCCAGCACGGCCCGCGTCGCCACCGCGGGCGCACGCAGCCGCCAGCCGCCGCGCGAGGTCGGTGGCGTCGGCGGCGCGGGAACCAGCCGGTCGTTGTCCACATGCCGCAGCACCTGGGCGGGTAATTCCTCCTCGGACGCCTGCAGCAGGACGCGCGACGGCCGGCACGGATCACCCGCGGGACTGAAGCGCGCGTTCACAATGGAGACGGAACCGCCGGCCTTCCGGCTTTCCACCAGCGCCGCGAAGAGGAAGGCCTCGCGCGCCAGCCGCGAACGGCGCGTGCGGAGCCCCAGGCGCTCACAGACCGCCTCGGAAACCAGCGGCGAACCCGCCGGCGATTCCGGCACCGCCCCTTCGTGCAGCGCGGCCACCACCACGTCAGGTGCTGGGTCGTGGGCGACCTCCAGCCAACCCTGCAGCGCCAGCACGCCGTCACTGGTGTCCGGCCGGCGGGGCATTCCCTGCAAGGCGGCGCCCAGCCAGCGCAGGAGCTCCGCGGGCGAAACATCGGCCGCCATCAGGGTCGACCACGCCCGCATCTCCGCCCTCGCCCGATTCGCCGTCTCCAAATCTCCCGAGGGAAAGAACGCCGTGACCTCGCGTTCCAAGGCCTTCGCATCGGCCCGTCCCAGCGCCGCCAGCCGCGCCTGCAGTCCTTCCAGGAAATCAGCCGCTGAGCGCCGCCAGGCATCATCGCGTTCGCGCAACCTCCGCAGGGCCTCCGCCGTGGCGAGCGCCGGTGATTCCTGCAGCAACGAGTCGATCAGCGTCACCAGCCGCTCCGGGCCCGCCTCGGCCTTGAGCCTTTCCCAGGCCGCCGGGTGCCGGGCCGCCGCCGCCAGCGCCGCGAAGTCTTCCGGCACCTCGATCACCCGCGCCATCGCCTCAAGCCAAGCCGGCCAGCCGTCCCGGGAGGCCGGGCGCTTTTCCGGATCAAAGGCCGGCCAGCCCGCCGCGCGGAACGCCCGCTCGATCACCGGCACGAAACCCGCGTCCCCCGCCGCGACCGCCACCCGCAGGTTGCTCTTCCCGCGGCAGGAGCGGACCACTTCCTCCGCCAGTCCCGCCGAATCCGCCGCGACGGCGAGGTTGAAAGCCAGTGGGGTCTGATGCCGATTCCGGTCCGACCAGTGTTCCGCGCCGGGACGTCCCCACGCATCGAAGGTCGAATGCAGGGCCGCGGGCGCCCCCACCAGGACCGTCACGGGCACCCCGCGCCGCAACAGGGTTGCCCAACTGAGGATTCCCAGCGGCGCCGGGTCCGCCACCCCGGCCACCACAATCTCGTCCACCCCCGTCGGCACCCGCGGATCCCCGGCCAGCCGTCGGCGCTCCGCGATCACATCGGCGAAGCCCCAGTCGCGCCACACCGCCACGACGCGCTCCGCCAAGCCGGCCAACTCCCGCCAGCGACCCGCCTCCTCCGGCACCTTCTCCGCCAGTGCGGCAAAGTCCCATCCACCCGAGCCCAGGGTGTCCCGTGCCTCCTCGATCTGCCGCGCCACCGCGAGCCGCCATTCGCGATCCTGCCGCGCGATACCCGCGGGAAAGAGCTCCGCGACGGCCGCGTCGGGGGTTTCCTCGAGGACCCGCCGCCAACCTGCCCAGCGCACGGCCTCGGGCATGGGATCGGCCGGGCGAAAGAAATCCTCCGGCGCGGCGAGCCGCGGTCCCAGCATCGCGGCTGCGCCGCCTCCGCCGAGGACGGCCAGAAGCGTCTCCCGCAGCCGGCGCCCCGCCTCCCGCGTCGGCACCACCACCAACCGGCGCCGCAGGCGCTCCGGATCCGTCGCCAACCACTCCGCGATCGAGCGGGACCATGGTTTCTCCCAACCGAGGAAGATCCGCCGCGGGACCGCCCCGCCGGCGACCGGCTGGGCTCCGGGCGTTGAAACTTCAACGGGAAGCATGCCCGACATCCTACACGGACCGGTGGGACATTTGTCGACCCAGGTCCCGCGTGCCAGCCACGAAACCCTGGAACGAAGAACTGCCGCTGGATAAAACCAGAGGTCAGTTCCGGCCGCACGGACGGGCCTCCACCGACAACCGCAGAAACGCTGAGGCGATCGTCCCAGCTGGGTCCCAGACGTCGCATTTTCAGCGACGCACTTTCTCGCGGAACGCGAGGCCGGGTCGGGCCTGGCCGGCCAACGCCGCTACGCGGCGAAACCTAAGCCGCCGGGAGCGTGCGCCGGTATGTATTCCAATGCGTCTCTCTGCACGATCTGTAATCGCCATTTCCGCTGGTGATGCAGTTTGTTGCAGCGGGGCGCATCTCGTTTGTCAGGATCTCCCACTGCTTCGATTCCGCCGCGGGTGAAGGTATCCTCCAACAAGGGACTGGAGCGGTTGGCCTCTTAATTCTTGATATTAAATAAAACGTTACGTAACGTTTTATAATGCCGTATGAGAGCCTAAATCGGGCGCGGATCACCCGGGCCCTACGTCGATTGGGTGAGCTGGCGCATGAGCAAAAGGTCACGCTGGAAGTCTCACTTTATGGCGGAGCCGTCTTCACCTTGGTCTACGGTTCGCGAGACGCGACCAAGGATGTTGATGCGGTCGTTCACCCGAGCGAAATTGCCAGGAACCTCGCGCTGAAAGTAGCGAAGGAACTCGGTCTGCCGGAAGACTGGCTCAACGATCAGGTGAAGCAATTCCTGGCCGAGAAAGAGGCGAAACGGCGGCTCAACGATACTGAGTTTGGCGAAGGCCTCCGCGTTTCTGTTCCGACGGCGGCTTATCTTCTCGCGATGAAGCTCCGCGCCTGCCGCCCGCCGCTGCCTGGGTATTCCGGCGACTACGGCGACATTCGGTTTCTGGTGCGGAAAATGGAGATTACCTCCACCGAAGCCGCTGAGGCTATCCACCACAAATTCTTCCCGCACGATGTCCTTTCGGACGCAGCGAAAGAAGTGGTCCGTGGCGCCATTGAGCCACCGCAACCATGAACCTCCGTCCCACGACCTTGAAAGAGATCGCCAAACGCTCCGAGTCGATTGGCGACTTTGGCCGGCATCTCCGGGACTGGTTGCACGAGTTGCGACGCATTTCTTCGCGGCCGCAGGCCCAGCTTTCCATCATGGAGGAGCCGGCGCGGCTGCGCGACAAATTCCCCCGAGGACAGATCGCCGATGCTTGGTTAGCCGCTTATGCGG
>JACCEC013078952.1_pt1 | contig 12388 bp, 11 predicted proteins | sample 7450121 | NCBI WGS metagenome assembly JACCEC01 (sample SAMN15323455, study PRJNA562643) | freshwater metagenome | isolation source: river surface water | place: USA:Blue River Watershed | collected 2017-08-18 | reverse complement strand
GCGGGCTCTGCGGGCTCTGTGGGGACAGCCGCTGCAGCGGCGGCGTCCGCGGCGGCGCGGAGCTGACGCGCCTTCTCGAGGGTGGTGAACTGCTTCGCCGCACCCACGAGCGCGTCCTTGCGATCATTGAACATGATCGTGGACTTCTCCTGCTCGATGCGGTAGTTCTTGATCATCTCGTGCAGCTCCTGGTCGTCATGCCGACGGTCCTTGACGAGCCGCTGGAGGTCCGCACGGGTCGTGGGGATCTCACAGAACTTGCCCGTCTCCAGAATAAGAATCGAGTAGATCGCGGACCCGTAGAGCTCCTGATGGTATGCCTTGATCCGCTCGGCGGTCTTCTGCGCCTCCTCGAGCGTCACGTGGCACGAATAGATCTTGAACGCGAATGATCCCTTCGAGGTAATGTGACCGAACGCGGGCGTCAGGAACGTCACGACCGCGAAGTTAATGTCCCCCGTGATTTCGTTACCCTCGGCGTCCGTGTACACGCCGCGGGACAGGATTTCCTCGCGCGCGAAATTAATGTCCGGGACGTTCGTCGGGGCAATGCGGGCCTCCGCACGGGCCCGCGCGGACGCGTGCATCTCCGGCGTCTCGACGTACGTGTCGACGGTCACCTCGGGACGCGCCTGCTGCTGCTCCTGCTCGGTAGACATGTCTGCTTTTTTAATGCTTCCGGAATTCCGTGTAATGCAAAAAATGTATACACCGCAACTTGTAAAACAACACATGGCAGCAAACGTTGTCGATCTTGTCAGTGACGACGACTCCTCCGATGATGTCGTGTTCGTGAGCGACACCGCCGCAGGCGGTGGAGCAGCCGCAGGCGGTGGAGCAGCCGCAGGCGGTGGACCTGCGGCACCTGCGGTTCCTGCGGGTGGCGGTGGTGGTGGCGGTGGTGGACCCGCGGCACCTGCGGTTCCTGCGGGTGGCGGTGGTGGTGGTGGACCTGCGGCACCTGCGGCACCTGCGGTACAAACGGTGCTGCAACAGTTTGCTTGGCGCTTGCTTACTGAGGTTGAATGGGTGGCACCGTTCCCTCCGTTGCCGTATTTGTACGCATTCTTCGCGGATCGCGACTACCGCGACTTCGCACGGTACCGCGGGACTCCCGTGGGGGACCGCAGCTGGGACAAGTTCCGCAATTACCACGACGACTCGCACTTCCAGTTCCGTCTGTACGCCCGTCGCGTCCAAGAAGTCAATCGGCTCCGTGCGAATCTGACGAGCCTCGCGTTCCGCGCGGTGCCGTTCCCGACGCTGACGGTCCCGCAGGAAGTCATTGACCCCATCACAATGGACCCGGTCCCCGAGGGAGCGCTTGTTGCTGTCGCGATCACGCTCGACATTCCTCCGCTGACTCTCGAGGGACCCGTTCCGGATCCGTCGCTGCACATCGAGTACCAGACACCGATCAATCTGGACGCCGACGGCGCTTCCGAATCGCTGGACATGTACATCCCGCGTCGCACTGCCCACAACGTCCCCGGATACGACGCCAACAACAACACCATGCTTGGCGCGATCCCCGCGGGTCTGGGGGTGTTCCGTCTGCATTACGGTGCACCGGCGGCCTCCTTCGGACGCCGGCGAATGCGCAATTTCGCGGATTTCGTGCAAAAGTACCGCGCGCACCGTCAGTGCTCGTTCGGATACGCACGGGCTAAGTATATCCGCGCACTCCGTAGGTTCTCGTAATTGTGCGCCTCCGTAGCATAGTGGTAGTGCACTGTCCTTGTAAGACAGAGGTCGTGGGTTCGATTCCCATCGGGGGCAGGCCTGTTTCGTTTTTTATGGCGAATCAAAGAAAACCAATGTGCGTTTCCAAAAACGCGTCCGTGCTCGCCTTCGGGACCTGTGTGGTGTCGTCGATCCTCCTGTGGAAGTACGGAGACCCTCGGGTCTCCGACGAAAACAAGGTGATCGTGTGGTTCTTCCTGTACGTCAGCCTCATGCAATGGGTTGACTTCGGGATCTGGTCCGATCTCACATGCGAGTCCGGATGGAACGCCCTCGCGACCCGCATGGGTCCGTGGCTGAACAATCTCCAACCCGCGGTTGTCGCACTGCTCCTGTGGTGGTTCGCGGGACAACCCGGTGGTGACATGATCCTCCCCGCGGTCGCGCTCGTGTACACCGCGTTCGTCGTGTACAAGAACACGACGTCCACGCTCGACCGGTGCACCACCACCTTCCAGGACGGAGACACATGTCCCGCACGACAACTCGAGACGTGCCACGGCGGACTGCGGTGGCAGTGGAACCAGGTGTTCCCCTACGGCTGGTACCACGTCGTCATGGCCATCGTCGGAGTCTGGGCGGTCATTGCGAAGAAGTGGAGCTTCGTCTGGGCTCTTGCGGTTTCGTATGTGTTCTTTGCCATCGAAGTCTTCCAGAACAAGCACCGCGTCGGCGAACTGTGGTGCTTCCTCGTCAACTGCGTCCCCCTCGCAACACTCGGATTCCAGAAAATGCGAAATTAGTGAATGATCCACTTCTTCTTACAGTCCGCGCAGGTGTAAAACTGTGTCATGGCCTCGTCACCGCTGCGGATTTGGCGTAGTTTCATCAGAACCCGACGGCTCTTGCAGGACCTGCATGTGAACTCGCCGGGCTCCACGAGCTTCAGCTCCAGGTCGTCGTCCTGCACCGCGAACGCCGCGTCGAGCATCTCGACCCGCTCGGTGGCCGTGAGGTCCCAGTGGAGGTCCTCGTGCCAGTTCGACGGAATCGTCGCGCCCGGATGTTTCGTCAGGAACCGTTCGAAGTTCGCCATGAACGCGCAGAACAGCGCCGCGTTGTCCTCCGACGCCTCCACGGCCTGTTCGGTGACCGCAGGGCCCACAAGAGCCAACGCACGTTCCCGCAGCTCCAACGATACGGGAACGTGACACGACATGTCCACCATGACCTCCGCGACACTCTTGCGTCGCACGGTCCGCGCGGACGCCGCGGGCGCCGTCGCCGCCACCGCCGTCGCGGACGCTGCTGCCGCCGCAGCTGCTGCTGCCACCGGGGCCAACGCAGCGGCCGCCGAAAGAATCTTCTGTTGTTCCGTCTGCACCTGCTTCGGTGGACGTCCGCGTGCTTTTTTCGTGGTTGACATCTTTTGGTTCGTTTATGCCGCGGGACCCGTTGTGGGTAGCAGCACGACATTGTTGCCCACATTCCGCGCAACGAACCCGTCGGAAACCAAGGAGCTCGTGTCGCCACCGCTGAAACCCAGAATGACAATCGCGGGACGGAACGTCTCCGAGCGGATCAATTCGAGAATGTTCGGTCGCAAAACGTCCCTGGGGTCCTTGACGACAATCACCGAAACCACGCCGCACGCCGCGGGCTCCACATCGATCCCCTGGAGCCGTCCGGTGACCGTCGTCCCCCGGAAGTCCTCCGGCTCGCCGATCGCGTCCGTCCCGCTGATGTACAACTGCGCAATGACGTCGTGGATATCCGGCACCGCCGGTGGCTCCGCCGCAGGTTCCGCAGGTGTTTCGAACGTGACCGTGCGTTTCGGAGCGGGATCCGATGACGACTTTGACAGCCACCAGACGACCGCAATGAAACCCAACACGCCCGCCACGATCAACCACGTTTTGTGCTTGTTGAAAAAAGACGCCTCGGTGTTCGTGAACAGGACGGTCGAATGCTTCTGCGGAACCGTCACGCTCGATGTCGACTTCGCACGCGAACGGCTGCTGCTACCGCTGCTACTACCGCTGCTGCTACCGCTGCTGCTCACGCTGCTGCTACTGGACGCAGACACAGACGACATTTATGATCTTTTGTGGACGCTGCAGGACATTCAAAAGCCGAAATAAAACGAATGTTGTTGATTGTGAACGCGTCGGAACGGTCGCACACGTTCGGCGTCAAGTCCATGGACGACCTCGCGTCCACGCTCGCACTCGTACGATCCATGGTCCCCCGCGAGGACATCGTACGGATCACGCTCGAGTCCAACGATCTCCGTGAGCGTCATGCGTGCTGGTACAATGCCGATTTCACGTCATGGGCCAACAACACATTCTTGCAACAAGCCTTTGTCGACGCGGGGTTTCACATCCCCCCACTGGTTTCCGATTCGGAACCCCAAACAAACTGACGGACTTTGTATGAATCAGACGATAAACCACCGCCGAAAAGAAAGGATGCAAGTGAGTCCGTCCACATGGGTTCATGGGACTGCCTTTGTGCAGATGGTCCACAAGACATTCTTCGCGGACGAACTCAAGTCCGCGGCGTCGTTCTGGGGCGCGGCCGTCGTGCAGATGCAGACGCCGGACGTCGCCGAGGTGTTCGAAGACAAGCTCGCGTCCCTCAAGGTCGACGGCGAGCGACACATTGTCGTGCTCTTTGTCGAGAAGACCCTCGAGGTCCGCGCGGTGATCATGTGCCGCAACGGGCAGCTCCTGGAACCGTCCGCGCCCATTGCGCGCCTTCGGAACCCCGACGGGTCCGTGTGGAAACCCGGGTTCTTCACCATTCTCGACACCGAGTACATCCACGGACACTGGCTCGCGTTCGACTGCCTCGTGTACTCCGCCGCGAACGGGCGCCGCGCCGCGTTCCGTCGGGACTTTACCGAGCGCATGGAGCTCGTGCGTGCGACGCTCGATGTCGACTTTGCGTCCGCATGGATCCATCCGAAACCCTTCTTCCCCGTGGACCGCGCGCCCGGCTTCTCGGAGCGCATCCGTCGGCAGACGTGCGAGGCCCTGGGATTCGACGTCGCGCACGACGGAATCATCTTCCAGCCGTGCAAGGGCGTGTACCCCGTCGGCGCGAACATGAACCTCGCGTCCGGACGCGGGCTCAAGTGGAAGCCCGAGTGCACGCTGGACCTCGTCCCGGAGAAGATGACGCTCGAGGACATTCGCCGGATCCACAAGGCCACGTACGGCGACGCCGTCGTCGGGATCCGTGCGACGCCGTGGGACCGACCCGTTCGCCCCCTGGAGTTTTACATTCCCTGGACGGGCCGCGTGAACACGGAAGTGTTTCATGTGCACACGCGCGCCTTTGAGGTCCCCACGAGCCTCCTCAAGCTCAAGTGCGTCTCCGACTTCTCCTTCGGGACCCAGCCCATCTTCCACGCCGTGGAACTCGACAACGTCCCGCTCTGCGCGGACCTCGCCGTCGAGAACGCGTCGTCCGTGTGCGAGTTCGCCTTCGGGACCGATCTGGTCCCCGTGTTCCGCACGGTCCGTCCGGACAAGGCGATGCACCAGGCCAACAAGGCGCGCACCGTCGCGGGCGTGCTCTGGCAGGCGGGGAACGGCGCGTCGCTTGACGAGCTCATCATGGACCCGCGGAAAATCGTCGGGCGCGTGACCGTCCCGCAGGTGACCACCGTGTCCCGCGTCGAGAACCGCGCACACGTCACCCCCTTCGACGACTTCATCCGCGGACTCACCTTCGAGTACAACGCGACCACCATGGTCGAGAACGAGTTCAAGGTCGTGCAGACCAAGCGTCCGCGCGCCGGAATGATCTTCCCCGGTGCACAGGAGCCCAAGCTGACCAACGCGCCGTTCACGGACGTCCTGCACTTCAACCGCGTCAAGAACATGCTGCACACCAAGCACGGCAAGACCGAGCCGCCGGTGGTGACGACGGTGGACCTGATCGTGGACGAGAACCTGCGGATGACCGCCACCGAGCGCGTCGTGACCACCAAGCACGGCAAGAAGATCTCCTTCTTCGAGACCAACGGGTTCATGGGAACCCGCAAGGTCGCCGCGGGGTCCTCGTACGTCGTCGACATGCCCGACGTCGAGGCCAAGAGCGGCTACGTGCTCCGCATGGACTCCCGGAGCGAGTCCCCCGAGTTCTTCTACCTGCACGACTTCCTCCCGGACAATCCCGCGTACGCCGCGTTCCTCACGGCGCTCCAGAGCTCGCTCGCGTCCCGCAAGCGCCGGACGGAACTCCCGCAGACGTACAAGGGCTACCGGTTCGTCGATGCGCGCGAGTTCGAGCCCGAGGTCGAGAAGAACGTCGCACCCGCCCTCGTGCGCCGCACGTCCCTCGATCCCGTCCAGACGGGCGAGACGGTCCAGGCGCAGTTCCGCGGATACGACCAGTTCCACGACGCGACCGTGACCCGCGTGCACCCCGACGGCACCGTCGACCTCCGGTACAAGTACTCGATCCGCGCGCTGAACGCACACTCGCGCGCCGACCTCATCCCCCTCGTGGTCGACCAGGGCGGCGGCGGGAAGACGGTGCTCCGCGTGAAGCGTCGGCAGACGTACGAGTTCCCCGGGTTCCGTGTGGACCTGACGCGCACCAAGACCATCCCGAACTTCAAGTCCACCGAGCACCGACGCCTCTGGTCCCTGACGCAGCGCTGCGACAACTGCGAAATCGAGATCGAGCTCGTGTCCAGCGTCGCGCGGAACCACGGGTTCGTCCGGAACCTCGCGGAACTCCTGCACGACGTCATGTCCTGCATGAACCTCTCCGAGAACTCGTTCCTCTTCGACTGCGCGTCCGTCAAGGCCACGCCCTGTCCCCTGCTCAAACAGACCCTCGACAACTACTCCGTCTTCCTCCACGGAGACGCCATCCACGCCGGCGTGGACCCCGTGTTCGTCCGGGCCACGCGCGGAGTCTCGCGGGTCGTGCGGGAGTCCGACTTCCACGCGACCTTCGACGTCGAGGCCGACGCCGTCCTCGGACCCGTCGGCGTCATTGCGGACCCCGCGACCGTCCTGCGCTTTTTCGACCGCACGGGACTCGTCCACGCCGTCCGCGCACGCAACCCCTGGGCCGAGCTCGACGCGACGCACGTGGAGGACTACGTCCACCGTCGGATCTTCCGCGGTGCCCCCACGGACCTCACGTTCACGCCCGGACCCCACGTGCTCGGACGAAACCCGTGCTGGTCCAACGCGGCGAACTGGGCGCGGCTCTGCAACCGCATGGGCGCCACGATCCTCACGGAGATGGACGAGGACGTGATCGACGTCCTGCGCGACGCGCTCTTTGGGGGTGGCGGCGTCGACATGGACGACGTCGTGCAAAAGTCCCGCTTCTACACCGCACCGCTCGCGTTCGGAACCGCCGTCGCGGACGCACTGGTCGTACGGACCGCACGGGCCTGGTGGGACCCGGCGGAGATTTGCTTGGTCTGGAACGACGTCCTGGACCTCGCGCAGCGGTTCGGCACGAGCCTGTTCTACAAACGGGACGCGTCCGCGCTCTGGAAGGAATTCGACGGCGACGTGAACATGTACCTTGTGCACGTCGCGGCCGCGAAGATGGCGGTGGTGGTCGGCGCGGTTCTCAGTCTCCGCGCGATTGCGACGGACGCCTGTCCGACGACGACGACGTCCGCCGTCGATCTCATTACCACGCGCGTCGTCGAGTACGCGCGCTACTACCCCCGCGGGACGCACGTCGCCCGCGTGGACCTTGCGATGTTCGAGGGATGTGACGTTTGTGTGTCTCTGTTTTAATTCTTCTTCGGAACCAGCAAAAAGTCGTCCTGTCCCTCGGGGATCCCGCGGATATCATACAACCTCGCAATGTGTTTTCCGATGTCGCTCGCGAAGAACGCGTCCTTCTTGTGCGACCACACTTCCATCAGAATCACCGGACGGTCCTTCTCGATCAAACGGGACATGCCCTCCAACACTTGCTCCTCCATCCCCTCGACGTCAATCTTCACAACACTCACGCGCCGCTTGGGCTTGAGGAAGTCGTCCAGCTTCACGATCGGAATCGACGAGGCACCCGCTGAAGCAGCCATCGCAGCACCCGTCACCGACTGCAACAACGTCGCGCCAAAGTTCTTCGCACTGTCCCACGGGTCAATGTCCACCTGGACCGTCGTGTTCGCATTGCCCACGCCCACTTCGTACAAGACCACACGGTCCCGCGCGATCCCGTTCGCGTCCAGCGTTTGCCGAAGGAGCTCGTGGTAGATCGGCTCGAACACGTGGACCTGACATCCGGGCGACAAGACTTCCTCCATCAACAGCGCGGTCGTCCCCATGTTTCCGCCGAGATCCATCATGTCCGTACCGGGCACGTAAAACTCTTTGACGTACCGCAACATCCACTCCTCCCAGTACACGCCGTGCTGCAACGTCCTGCCCACGACCAAATCGTTCTTGAGCGTGGAGAACACGCGCCCGCGGACAGGAGGCGTCTGCACCACGCTCGCGAACCACTCCTTCGGCGCACGAAAGGGTGGCGTGATCGTCGTCGACGGAGAAGGAGGAGGAACCGTGAATGGTTGTTCAACGGCGGTCTTCTTGCGTTTCCATACGAACCATGCGATAACCACAACAACCGCAACCCCCACAAGAATCTTCCACATTGTTCTTTATTGAATGACAACGAGAATTCATCCGTTCCACACGCTACGCGTACACATGTTCGAGCTGAGCGATATGCCATATGGTTTCTTGTAGAATCTCGATCACGAATGCCAAGGTTTCGTTCGTGAATGAGCATCCATAGAGCACGAACGGCTCCGGAAGTTGCTTCGCGTGAACACGTTCACACACGCGCTGGATGACACGAAGGTCGCCAGTGTTGTCCAATTGAAAAATCCCCGTCTGGAGCTTGGACAGGACGTTCGCGTCCGCTGCGCACGTCGACACCGACGTCAAATCGTACACCGCCACCGCCGGCGGACGCGCAAGGCGCTCTGTCAGACTCGGCTGACTGCGACACGCGCACGTGCAACAGTCCTTGCAGCACATTTTGTTTTTGTGTTATGATCACGATTCCCGATAATAATCCGCGTACATCTGGGCAGTGTTCGCAAAGTACTCCGCTGTCTCACGCGTCATTCGACACCCAAAGAGCTCGAACGACCCCTCCAAATTCTTCTCCACCGCGCGGCGACACACGGCCACGATCGTGTACAAGTCGTCTCTCGGGTCCAGACACCCCAGATCAAGCCCGTCGAGAAATCCACATGGACGGTACGAACGGATACTTTCGATCGATGTAAAATCGGGGATTTCACCCATTGCAATCATTCGGTGCGGACCCTCGCACGTGCAACAGTCCTTGCAGCACATGTTCGTCTTTTTTTGTATTCACGAACCACGACTTTAATCGAGCCTCCAGACTTCATGAAAATTGTCGATGCACGGTCCCCAGCCAGGCCCGTGCACAAAGACACGCTCGAACCCGCGCAGCTCCAGCATGTTCTTGACGAACTCGTAGTGCGCAATGTCATGGTAGTCGTTCTCCAACACCACCAGCTTCATGCCGTCCAGCAGCTGCGGACAGTCCTCCAGAATGTACCGCAGCGCGCCCTCGCAGTCCGCCACCAACGTGTCGAACGATCCGTACGTCTCCGTAAGATCCTCGAACGTGACCGTGCGGACTTCGAAGTGGCCCTCGGGAATCACACCGTCCGCGCCAATCACCACCGTGTCCCAGTCCTTCATCGCCAGCCGACGGTAACTCAGTGCCGCGTCCACAACGTGAAAGCCCGCCTTGTTAATGTCGCGGTTGTGCGTCAGAAGTGCGATAAAGTCCGGGTTGCACTCCAGGGACACGAGATTCGCCGGGTCCTCGAGAATGCTGCTGATCAACACACTGTTGCGCCCGATGTTCGCACCAATCTCCAGAACCCGCGCGGTGCTCGGAATAAACGTCGCAGCCATCCGCTGCTCGACCATCTCGTCGTTCATGATCCCCAGCGCGAAGCTCACGTTCGCGTGGACGTGCCGGATGTTCTCCTCGGGACTCCATTCGGGCCGTGTGCGGACACGTTCCACCGGCGCCTTCTCGGCGCTCCGTGCGATTTCGTCTGTGAACGTGATCCTCGCCTCGACACCCGCGGGAATGACCACGTGCTTCCCATCGTCCGTGACGGCGACGAGCGTTTTCTCCTGCCCGGGGAACGGATCGCCCAGACGCTCCGCACGGGCCCCGTCGGATGCCGGAATGTGAAACGACATCCCCCGCAGAAAGCGAATGAGACATAGACCCGTCACGTCCCGGAAGCGCCCCTCGATTCCGCCGTACAGAAAGCGGACCATTGTGTTTTTAATGTACACCGACGGGTTTTGACGAATCCTCCCGTGGACGCACACGCTGGAAAATAAAATCTCCGTGCATTCAAACAAACTCAACAAATGTACACGACACTCGCGATTCTCCAGGCGATTCCTGCTGCTGGTACGATCTACGGCACCAAGGCGTGGAATCTGTACAAGGCGTGCGAGGAGATCTCGGACAAGTGCATGCCCGGGTACTACCAGATGGGCCGAATGATGGCCAAGGTTCCGGAGGTGCGGAATCTTGTTTTGTTCGCGGGCGTTTTCTTCGTGTGCCTCTGGCTGCAGCTTTTCGCGCTCGTGTACCACTACTCCCACGACAAGTTCGCGACGCCCCCCGTGTATGCGACGCACATCGGTGCCATCGGAGCCGTTGCGCTCCTGCTGTGCCTCTGGACTCTGCAGAAGCGCCTGGACGAAGATGAACAAAAACAGGAGAGCGTCTGGAAGCAGACAACGACACGCCAGCTTCTCGCGGGCTACGTCGCGCCGAACCTCGCTTTCGTGTATCTTCACTACAAGCGCGAGTCCGTCGCGTCCAAGGTCCCCGCCCTGCGCGAGTACGGCATTGTTTAATCACATCCGGAAACCATGCGGAAATCTTCCGACTTTTCTTTGGATCCCGAAAGAAACAACATTCATCCTTTCAAAATGCAACCCTTCACACAATACGAACACGACGTTATTCACGAACATCTTCGGTTGTATCCGACCCAAGATGTTCGCCACTGGTCCATCGTCCCCGACGAGTGGCTTCTGGATTCCGGGTGGATTCATTCCACGAACCGACTGCGCGTCCAGCGACGTCTCGCGAACCAACAGCGCGTGCGTTACGAGTACGGACTCGACGGACTCGCGCTCGAACCCGACGGAACCTTCCACGGACTCCAGGCGAAGATGTACGAGCCCAAACACAAGCTCACGGCAAACGAGCTCGGGACATTCCAGAACGCCGTGTACAACCGGCTCCAAGTGAAGAATCCACTGTCAAAAGGACATCTGTACCACACGTGTGGCCTCCAGATTGACCTGCGCGACGACCTAATCCACAGCGGGCGCATCATCTGCCATCGGTTCGCACCCACGGGCCCCGTCGTACCCGTCCCCGCCGCAGTCGACGCCGACGAGTCCACGTTCGTTCTCCGCCCGTACCAACGCGACGCCGTCGCGGCTCTGCGGGACTTTCACGAAGACCCTGAAATCGCCGTCGGAGTTCTGACGATGCCGTGCGGGACCGGAAAGACCCTTACGGTGTCGCAATGGCTGCGCGGTGCTACGTGCGACATCGTCGTGTACGTCGCGCCACTGATCGCCCTCGTCGACCAGAACGCGGAGCGCATCGGGAAGTTCCTGCCGACGCACGAACACGTCCGGATCCATTCGGGCCCGGGCGGAACGACGGACCTCGAGCGTATCGACCACGTGCTCTCGACCGCCGAACGCGTCTTCGTCGCAACGACCTTCGACTCCTTCCGCGACATCCTTCTGCCCCTCAAGGACAGCCTCGCGGAATCCAACGTCGTTGTTGTGATCGACGAGGCGCACGACTTCAATGGACTCGACGAGCTCGACGGGTTCCCGAAGGTCGCACTCGTGACCGCGACGCCGCCGTCGGCGTTCGAGGACGTCGCGTCCGAGATCTTCACGTACAAACTCGGCGACGCCATCGCGGCGAAACACGTCTGCGACTACAACATCTGGGTCCCCGACGTGGAATCCACAATCCCCGACGAGCTCGAACGGATCTCGCATGACGCCCTCGCGCCCAAGGCGCTGTTCATCGTGAACAACATGCTGTTGAAGGGTGCGCGGCGATGCATCGCGTACCTCTCGTCGCACGACGAGGTCCGTGCGTTCCGCGAGCTTCTCCAGATCGTGGCGCACGACTACCACGGTCTTCCGATCTGGACCGACGAGATCATCGCGACCACCACGAACCGCGACGACGTCTTCCGCGCATTCGAGTCCGACGAATCACCCGAGCTCTTGAGGATCCTGTGCTCGATCCGCATCTGCGACCAGGGCATCGATCTGCCGATGTGCGATTCCGTGTTTGTCACGAACGTGTCCGAGCAGTCGTCCGAGATCCGCATGGTCCAGCGCATGTGTCGCGCGAACCGTCTGGATCCCGCACGGTCCTCGAAGGAGTCGCACGTGTTCCTCTGGCACGTGGACGAGTTCGGAAAGATCATCCACGTGCTCGACCAGCTTCGCGACGTGGACCCCGAGTACCTCAAGAAGATCCACGTCGCGCCGGCGTCGTACGACGCCATGGAGTCGCGCGAAGCCCGAACGACCCGTCGTGAAGTCGAGCGCGGATCCCTCCATGCGTACGCGGCGGTCCACGCGATCTC
>JACCEC010901126.1_pt1 | contig 12388 bp, 12 predicted proteins | sample 7450121 | NCBI WGS metagenome assembly JACCEC01 (sample SAMN15323455, study PRJNA562643) | freshwater metagenome | isolation source: river surface water | place: USA:Blue River Watershed | collected 2017-08-18 | reverse complement strand
TCCTTTGAAAGGGAACCTAGTTTCCCTTTCGAACCCTCCTTTGAAAGGGAACCTAGTTTCCCTTTCGAACCCTCCTGTGCCCATGAAATGGTTTTAAGCGGTTTGGGGGGCTTTTTTGTTTTTTTTTGTTGTGTGTATGGTTTTATTAGTGTTTGGATTATTTATATAGAAAACATTTAGAGTTTATTCATAATAGAAAGTAACGTAAAAATAACAAATAAAATTTGTTAAAAAACAAATTTTGTGAATTATTGTAAAAAAGATAAAATCAGTTTATAAAAATTAAAAACAAGTTCCACAAAACATGTTCAAAACAAGTTCCTCAAAACCCCAATCAACCAGTTCATGGGAACAGGAGGGTTCGAAAGGGAACCTAGGTTCCCTTTCTCTTAGTCGTCTCCGACATCATCATCATCATAGTCTTCATCTTCGTCGTCATCATCCATTTCTATATCATCAGCCTCTAAAATATTGTCTTCATCCTTTATTTTCATTGAAATATTTTTGACATCTTCATCCTCTTCAAAGTCTTCATCTTCTTCAGAGAAATCATCTGTCTCCAAATCAATGCTATCTTCATCTTCTTCTCCTTCCATTGTTTCTGTTTGGTTCATAAAAGTTTCTCCTTCATCAACATAAACTTCATTCTCAATGTCTTCTAAACCATCTGCCGATTGAGATAAATCAGCAACAGATGATGTAAATTCTCTCTTTTGAACAAGTTTTCTGCTATTGTTATTACTATGTTCTGACCACAATCTTCCAACAACTTTTATTTCATTGTCATTTAAAACAATATTTTTGCAAATTACTTCAACTTTTACAACATCATTGACACTAATTTTGTGAAAATATTCCAAATCATCATGAAATTGTTTTGGTACAACTATAGTCATAGGTCCATTCTTTCCTTTCAATCCGAGTTTATTGATTCCCTTAACTTGACAATCAATTACTGCTCCTGGTTCAGGATTGCAAACATTTGCTGTAAAAGCAACATCATATGTAATATCGCCTGTAAAACGGCTTCCTGTTATTTTTCCAATACTTTTTTTAAGAATTGATACACTATTTTTCATTACATACCCTTCATTTATGCATTTTCCTTCAACTCTTTTTGTAAGATTTTGAAAAATATAGTTTTCAAGATTTTCATTTAAATACTTAGCTTCAATGATCATTCTTTCAGTTAAAACACATTGGTGATAAAGATTTGAATCGATAACATTGTCATCTTGTTTTTCTTGGTTATATGTATTAGACACATTTTTTGAATTGTTATTTTTAAAATCACTCATATTTGTTATATTATTAATATTATTTATTTTTAAATTGGAATTTAATTATTTTAAAGGAAAAATAAATCAATTTTTTTTAATTTTTTAAAGAAAAATGTAAGATACATAAAGAATAAAAATTTATAATAATATATATATAAGAATGTCGGTCTCTTATTCTCACTTTATCAACCATCTTCATTTATTCAAAACTCAACCTCACTTTGAAAATGTTGTTGTAATTGAATTATACAAGCCTTTCAAAACGCTTTATAAAGAAATAATTGATGAAGATTTAAAAAAACCTATTTTTAGTCAGACGACTAAATTTAAGAAATTTCCAAATCAACAATCAAATATTAAAAATTACAAATATCTCAAAATCAATAGAGAAAATGAAAACAACGCAAAAAAAGTGTGGACTCTACAAACTCCAGTAGGTGAAGAACAAAAAATTTTATTATGTATGAATACTTTTTTCAATAAATTAAGTGCTGATACATTTGATACTGTATCAGATGAATTTGTTGAACAATTATCTTCTTTCCAACATCCAAAACTTTTCCAATATGTATCTGAACAAATTTATGAAAAATCTATGTTTGAAACGAAGTTTAGACATTTATATATTAAATTTTTGGTTAAATGTTGGAATAGTAAAAAAATTCATACACAAACTTACCCTATACAGTTTGTAGAAGATGAGGAAAAATATTATTGGAGTGATAATCAAGAAAAAACTTATGGACCATATGACACATTAGAAAATGCCGAAAAAGATGTGTTGTCCATTTGTTCTTTCAAAAAATTCTTTATTCAGTTTATACAAAAAAAATTTAATGAAAAAGATTTATCATTTGTTCATCAAGAAGATATAAGCGATGATGATTTTTTTCAAAAGAAGAAGAAATTCTTTTTAGTTGGAGAATTTGTATTTTTACTGATTAAACAAAAAATCATATCATATGACATTTTACATTTCATGATGATAGATTTACTACATTTGAACAATAATTTCAATCCGATTGAAGAGATTGAATTTGAAATGATTTATATAATCCTAAAATCATTTGTTGAGAATAAAACCTCTTTTGATAACCTTTCCTCTCAAACATTTATTTTTAGCGAATATACAAAACTATTAAATTCATTCATTGAAAATAAACAATTGTCTAAGCGTATGATATTTTTTATTAATGATATTTTACAAATGATTGGGCAACTTTTTAATAAAAAACAAGAAAAAACAGATGAACAGAAAAAAGAGCAAATAACACCGTTTTTAGATAGCCTTAAACAAAAATCATCTTCACATTCAAAAACATTATTTCTTCAACTATCGATTGATGAAAAAAAAGAAGCCTTCTATCAAATGCTTTTTTATGTTCTTGAAAATACATTAACAATTCAAAGTTTTGAAACTACTTCATCATTTTGTGATAAACAATTTGTTTTTGAAATGGTTGAAAAATTAATTGGAGAAATTGAAGATATTATGTTAGATATTCCTGATGCACCAAAAAAGATGAGTCAGATTCTTAACAAAATGGAACATGTAAAAAAAAATCAATTAATAAGTAAACTACAAAGTATTTTACTTGAAAATGATTCTGATAGTGACGATGATTTCTAAAAAATCATAAAATAAAAAAATTATAAAACTAAAAAATTATAAAACTAAAAAATTAAACAAAATACCGTTTTTCGTTTTTACATATAAGTTCAAATAAAAATTATTATATTTTTGGCAAATATTAAAATATATTTGTTTTTTATTTATTATTTAATTTTATTTATTAATTTAAATTTTTTTTGAGAATATTAAGAATTAACCGACGTTTTACAACAAAACAGAAATATCTTTTCTGTTTTGGAAATATTAAAAAATTTTATAAATTTTATTATAAATCTATTTTATTATAAATCTCTTTTATTCTAAATCATAATAATGTTTTGTCCAAAAACATTTTTCTGGAAATACTGGAACATATCTCTCAACTGAATGAATAAATATTTTTTTTTCTTCTTCCCAATCACTTTTAACATCTCGTGGTTCCTCAAAAAATACTCTCTTATCATAAAAATCAATTCCAACATATACAACTTCTAAATTTAACTCTTTTGCTAAAATCCAATAACCTTTATGTATTTTTTCTGTTAAACGTCTTGTCCCTTCAGGTGTTAATGAAATATAAAATGGACTTGAATTTAATTTGTTTTCATTAGAAACAAATGAAATAATTTGATTTACCAACCCTGAATTTCCTTTTTCAACTGGTATTAATTTAAATCGTTTGTCAAAAATTCGCAAAAAGGGCGAAACAAAATATTCAAACTCTTTTTTCATCAAAACATAAATAGAATGGTTTTTACCTAAATATGCATAATAAATTAATAATCCCACAATAAAATCTACAACAGATGTGTGAGATGTTATCATAATATAAGATTTGTTAGGATTGTCTTCTAAAAATTTTAATGAATTTGTATTTACAGTAAAACCAATGATTGAAAGTGCATTTACTGATATATTACACATTATCACTGGAAAATTTGCAATGAAATAACCAAATGATGATATAATAAATATTTGAGTCCAAGAAAACATATTGAATTAAACTTATATATATTTTACATATTTCTTTTTATGTATATTTTACATATACTTAAAACTTTGTTTTACTTTCAAATTAAAAAAATTATTTATTAACAATTAATTTTCGATTCATTTTATTATATTGATTTTCAATCATTGAATCACGCAATTTCATTTGATGTAATCGATTATTTTCATCCTCTTGTCTCTTCCTTTCAATTCTCTCTCTATATTCAATATCTTCCCTTGATGCTTGAAAAGAAATACTGGAACGTTCAGATTCAAGTTGATTTACATCCTTATATTGCTTTAATTTAACTGAATTAGGATTAATTAATAGAGTTTCATCAATATGAGCCTTTTTATAATCAGAAAATCCTAAAGAACCTCCCATAGATGATGTACCATAGTCATTTACTTTTGAAACTCCTAATTCAGAACATCCAAGTGAATTTAAATCAAGTGCTTCTGGTTCTCTATAAGTTACAACATCTGTGCTGGCTTTTTTAGATTTTAATTCATCAAAATGAGCATTGAATATGGCTTGATTAAAGTTTTTACCAAAAATTGCATTCTCGTCTTTTTTTAAATGTGAATCGTCTTTCCCATTCATTAAATCACCATATCCATCATCATGTACATCAGGTATTTTATATTTTTCAAATATTTCATTGAACCTGTTAATATCAAATTTGTCTTTATCAACATACATATTAACCATACCATCATTCAAATCATTTTCATAAGTTTTTTTAACAACTTTTTGAGTAGTCTTATTTTTTTGTTGGTCTTCCTGTTCTAATTTATTCAAAAGGTAAATATAAGATTGTGTAATAAGTTGGAATTTTCCTTCATATTTCGAACCTGCTTTATCAGGATGATATTTCAAAGCCATTTTTTTGTATTGTTTTTTAACTTTTTCTATTGTTGCTTCTGATTTATGTATTTCCAAAATTTCATAAGGATTAAATTCTGACTCAAAAGAACTAATCTGTTTTTGAATATATTCTTTCTTTTTTTTCTGTTTATCTTCAAAAGCCTTCCTTCTTTGCCTCTCTTCTAATTCGAATTGTGCATATTCATTCTCAATATCTGATTCTAATTTACTCAAATCATTCGTTATTGAATCTGGTGCAAAAATAGATTTTGTTTGTTGTATGGAATGACTCATTTGTTGTCTTGGCTGGTTGGATTGTTGTCTTGGCTGGTTGGATTGTTGTCTTGGCTGGTTTGATTGTTGTCTAGGTTGATTGGATTGTTGTCTAGGTTGGTTAGATTGATTATAAGTATTTGAATTGTCAAAAGAAGGATTGTATTGTACCATTGAATTTTCATCAAACCTAATTCTTGGATTATTATCTGCCATCATTGGTCTATCCATTGGTAATGGTGTTCTATTGTTTGAATAAACATTAATGTTTTGATGTTGATTATTTCTAGAATTTTTTACTTCATTATAATATTGGTCTTGTGATGTTCTAGAACCAATATTTGTATAACTTTCCATAAAAATTTCATTTCTTCTTTGAGGAACTGTATCATTCTGTTGTGAATAAATATTTGTATCCATTCTACTACTAAATAATTTTTGATTATTGATATGTCCATTGTCATATACATTTTCAGAACTATTCGGATATGCCATTATTGGAACTTGATAAGAATTTTGATTGTTAGATTGTTGTTGTATAAATTGTTTTTGTTGGTTATGATCTTTAGCAAATTGTTGTTCATGTAAATATTGTTGATAATAGTGTGGATTCATATGATAATCATCGTAATAATATTCTTCTTCATCATAATAAGTTTTCTTTTTATTCTTTTTTTTTGTTTTTTTTTCAGAAGTTTCAGAATTTTTTTTAGAATTAGTCGATGTAGATTCTTGATTGCCCATAATTTACATTATATAAAAAAAAATTAAAATTTATACTAACCTTTCCTGTTATGAAATTATTTTTAATTTACACTTTTGAAAAATATTTTTTTCTTTTGGAAAAATAAAAAGTTGAATTCTTACTTTTTGATAAAGGTCTAAATTTACTTCTGTCCCATTCTGTTTGAAATGAATATTTGTTATTATTCCTACATCATTCTGTTTTGTTGAAAAGTTTTCTAAAAGTACGAAAGACTTGTAATTATACAAATAAAGATTTTCTTCCAGTTCAAATTCAGGAATATATATTCTAACTTTTCTATCATAAATTTTCACAATAAATCCATCTGTTTCAATAAGTTCTCGTTTATCATTTAATTTAAATAGAAACACTAATCTATTGACCATCCTTTGCATCTTTCTAGTTCTTTTCATAAAATCATTTATTGAATCAATATATTCATTAATTATTGATGAATTTTCTAAATTATATTTTCTAACCAACAAATGATTCCAAAAATCAACTGACCTTCGAATTGGTGATGTAAAATGTGTATAAAACTGTTTGTTCAATGAATCATGAAAAGTTTGTTTTTGTTCTTGTTCAAATTCTCCATTAAAAACAATGTATTTAGCAGATTCCATATACTGTCTTTTCAAATAATCATTTAATTGTATAACTTCGGTTGTTATTGATGTTTGCTCAATTTTTAATAAAGGTTTTGGTTGTACTCTTAAAACCACGTTTTGAACACCGTTTAGAACAAGGTTTTCTGCTACCCAACTATTCACATATAACATCCATTCTTCAACCAAAGTATGAGAATCTAATACTTTATTAAAAAAATAATTAGACAATTTGCAAAAAACCTGTTTTGAATTATTTAAATCTAATTGATTCATAACCTTTTCTTGAAATTCATCATAATGATAAGCCTTTTTGTTTTTAATAAAGGATTCTTCTATCTTTCTTTCTACTAAATTATAATCCTTGTCAAATATGAAAATAAAGGATATTGTTGGTCTAACCTTATCAGGTAGTAGTGAGTAAAAAGATGTTGCAAATACACTAGGCAACATATTTATCTTTTTGTGAGGTAAATAGATTGTTGATACCCTCTTTAAAACTGTTTGTATATGGTCTTCTAAAAAAGTTGTTGGTGAAGCAATATGAACTCCCACTTCGAACGTGCCGTTATCTAATATACTAATATGAAAAGAATCATCTATATCTTCACATCCAATAGGGTCTATTGAAAAAACATTTGTATATTTAGGTTCCGAAGCATCACATAATGTATTCATTTTTGATTCCAATAAATCTATATATTCCCTATCCATCTTCCAATTAGTATTATAAAACCCGTAATAATACCGTAAATGTTCATATTCAACTATATCTGTACCTACAAAACCTATTGTTTCAATTATTTCTCCCCAAGGATATTTATCTTCTATTTCCCAACTTTTAAACTCCACTACACAATATTTTTTAGGCCCATATTCGTGATTACACGCGACATAAAAAAAAGGAAACCAACTTTTTGTAGGCTGGAATAAGTAAATATTTTTTTTGCCATCTTTTTTACAAAATTTATATTTGGAATCGCATAGTAAAATCCCTACAATTTTCTCTGTCTGTCTTTTTTCAACATTTACTATCGTTGAATCTATTTTTCGCACAACAACCGAATCACCTTCAAAACATCTGTTTAAATTCACTACTAATGCCTCATTTACATAAAAATCATTGTCCATTACTTTTAAAACACCTTTTTCATATAATGATTCGTCATGAATCGTGTTATTTATATAATTGTCATAATACTTCATATTTGCATTTATCTATATTTTTCTTTTACTTCTTTTATTTATAAATTAATAGTAAAAACCTTAAATTTGAATTTCTTTATAAAAACTGAAAAAAAATCTGTTAATAGTTCAATAAATATAATAAACAATACAATAAATCAATAAACAATACAATAAGTATAACAGATATTACATACAAAAAACAAATGCTATATCAAAATTTAGGATACGAAATTTTCGTTGAAGTCGAAGGAACTGTTGAAGAAATAAAGAACTTAGCAAAAAATAAGTTCTCATTCGACAGTTATTTACCTGTACCGTCTAACCAATCAAAATTAAATGTATGGGGTACAGAAAAGATTTTTATCAAAGGAGATGAAAATGAAGATGGTACTTTTAATGCAGATAAGATTTTTTTTGAAGGAGATGAAAATAAAGAGAGTTCCTTTAATTACACCCACAACATTGAGGATTCTTATGATGAAAACAAGTGCCGTTTATACATTGAAATGGAGGCATCTAGCCTTCCAACAATTGGTTTAATCGCTCTTTCAAAAATGAAGCCTGAAAGTATTTTCAAGATTTCATACCATTGTAGGAAAACAAACACCATTGGAGGATTTCATATTCGAAATGGTGTTGTTGAAAAGGATTTTTCACACAAATATCAATACTTAATGGAGATTGAAAAAATTTGTAGGGAACATGAAGAACATTTTTCGAACTGGGATTCAACAGTTTGTGAAAGATTATTCTATTTTCTCTTACATGAGATGGATGAAATGAGTGAAGAAGAGTATATAACTCTTGCAAGCAAATATGGAAGACCAATCGAAATTTGAATCTAAATCATAAATTATTTATGATTTTATAATTTTTAAATATTTTTTATTATAATTTACAATAAAAATTTTAGATAAAAGATTTTTAGTTTTTAGTTTTTGTTATTAGTTTTTTTGTATTTTTACTTGGTTAGGATTTATTTTTTTTATTTATTTGCTCTTTTCCTTCTTTTCATGACGGTCATGCTTAGAATCTTTTCCTTCCTTTTCATGTTTTTCTTCCTTCTTACCTTCGACTTTTTTGTCAGATACTACAGAAACATATGTTTCAACAGCCTTTGAAATTTTTGAAAGACTTGAACCAATCTTTTCTAAATGCATAAGAGATTGATTAATTCCAATAAGTTCAGTGTGTAATAAACTGATGTATTGTAAAATATTGTTTCCTTGTTCATCTTCTAATAATGTGCATAAACCTTGATAAAATTCATTGTTAGACAAATCAACGTCTAATCTAGAAGTGGAGGAACCTTGATCATCAGAATAGTCTTCAGAATCATATGAAGAACCATCTTCATCATCCTCTTCTCCATCAATAGTTTCTTCTTCTACAGTTGGTTGATGAGAACTTTCATCACTCTCAGAAGGTTCTCTATGACGATGCTTCTTTTCCTTCTTCTCTTTTTTTTCTTTCTTTGGAATAACTTGATTTTCAGTAGTGCTCATTTTATATATATGTATTCAAATTATCTTTTTAAATTGTTTAGTAAAAAAAGTAAAAATAATAAAAATCCTAAAAAAAATGGATTCGTCAAAACAGTGAAACCATCTGATAAACTTGGTAAGGAACTAATCCAAGTTATGATAGAACTTAATGATAAAGAAACTATTTCAGACTTTTTTTTACAATAATTCTTTTTTTTTCCAGATTTTTTATAATCCACTTTTTTTTTCATAATTGGTTGAATACTTTTTTGACTTTTATTTAGTTCAGATGACCCAAAATCTTCTCCTGAAGAATCATCTTCAAAATCTTCAATTATTTTATTTGATTCTTTAACATAGATTGGAATAAAAGGTTTTTCAATCCTTTTTACAATCATAACAACATTTTTTTTCACCAACATCTCATTATCTTATATTTTAATAAACTTTTTTTTAAACCCTCAAAAAAAAGATACCATTAAAAAAGTCATGCAAAACCCCCCTCATAACCAGTCCCATAAAAACCCTAAACAATCAGTCCCATAAAAACCCTAAACAATAAGTTCCTGTAAAATAGGAGGTTCGACTTCAGTCTTTTCAATCCTTCAGAGATTGAAATCGAAAGGAACCATAGGTTCCTTTCCTAGGTTCCTTTCAGCCATTCAACCATTATTTTCGCATACATGCATATTACTGCTATAATAATAAATAAAGATATCAGGAAAATAAATTTTCTCCGCTTATTTTCACCTTCCATTACAAACAATTTTGGTTTCCAAATATATAAACATACAACTATTAGAATGTATAATAATAAAACATATTTAATGGATAAATTCATTCTTATTTATTTCATATATATTTTTTTTGTTTTTTTTCACCATTTATATTAGAAGTTTAATGAATAATAATATAATAAAATTTAATAAAATAAAAATTCCAAAAACATTTTCTTATTTACTTTTATTTTTATCAATACTATTGATTATAAATGCAATAAATATTTACTTAAAGCATACGAAAGAGTTAAAAGAACATTATTTTACATATTTTTTACCTTTTTATAATGCTAAAACAAATGACCTATACAGATTTTATATGGATGAAGATGATAAAAAAAATTTTTTCAAACATAAATTTGATGAAAATATGATTGTGTTTGCTTCTGATACAAATACACTTGACTTAATGAATAATCTTGTTAAAATATTATTGCAAGCAACTCATATTGTTAATACATCAACAATACAAATTAATCAAAAAGAGTTATTATTTGATTTAGTTATTAAAGGAAAAGTAAATTATATTATTGCAAGTCTTCCTATTCTTGAATATTTCCAAAATATTCTTAATTATCAAAATTTGAGACTTATTAGTGTTTTAAATACAATGTATTTATATTTTATAACAAAAAAAAAATACAATACATTTGATATCAATAAACTTCCACAAGGATTTAAAATAGGTATTTTATCAGACCCTAATGAAATATTCTTTGTTTTTGATAAAATAATGGATGATATTGGTTATAAAACATCTGATTACATTAAAATTGTTTATAATTCTAAACAAGAAATGTTTAAAGACTTTGTTGATTCCAAAATAGATATGATAGTATTTTTCGACACATATCCTAATCTTTCAATACAACAATTGATTGATAACAATTTTGGAGATGAAATTATATTACTTCCATTCAGTGTTCCACAAGAAGAGAAGTTTTTTAAAAGAAATAGAACATTGTATAAAGATACAATAGATTTAAATTTATTATCTCAATCATACCTACCAAAAAAATTTGGAAATAATACTTACACTATTTATAAACCAAACTTTACTATCCTTAAAACATATAATTGTATTATTGGTAATGAAATGAATAATCCTCAAAATGGTTATGAAATAATAAAGTATTTGTATGAATATAAAAAATATATTAATTCAGTATTTACTCAAGATTTACTTATAAATGATATTCAAGTTCAAAATTATAATGTTCAGATTCTAAGATTTGATAAAGGTGCTCATCAATATTTAGTCGATAAAGGATACATTTCATTTAATGATAATCCTGATTGTGTAAATTTAGTTGGAACAATGGAATGTACAGATGAAAATTTAAAAAATAATGGATATTTTGTAAAAGAATATTACCATTAAATAAATTAAAATAAATTTGTTTATATATTTCAATTTATTTAATGCTAATAAATATATACAAACACATATAAATATGAAATTTTTTTTATATTTTTTACAATTATGTATGATTGATGCTACAATAATAAAAAATATAAATACACCAAGTTGTAAAAATTGTATTTATTACAAACCAAAAAATAATGATTTTAATTCTCCTTTCAGTAGATGTACTTATTTCGGAACAAAAGATATTCAAACAGATATTATTACCTATGATTTTGCAGATTTATGTAGAAATAATGAAAATAAATGTGGATTAGAAGGAAAATATTTTAAAGAAGACGAAAATTCTGAATTAAAATATTATTTGTTTAATTTTATAAAAATTTTGCAACCCGGTTCATATTTTTTTTTCATATTCTATTATATTTATATTATTAGTCGTAAGTAAGAATAAATTCAAAAATCAGTATCAAAACTGAAATTTAAATATTCTTTTTTTGTCTCTTCATATCCACCAATAAATATTTTATCTTTATTAAATACCATTGGAAACATTTTTACTGATTTTTGGGTTATATTTTGAATAAAACTTAAAAAACCTTCTTTATCTTCTAATAAATATTCATCACAATCAATTACTAAAGGATTTTCAGAGCGCAATAAATCTTTCACTTTCTTGCATCCTGGACAACCACTTTTAGAATAAATTGTATATGTAATTGAACTAGGTTCTTCTATTTTTAGAGACATCTTTTCTATTTATTATAAATAGAAAAATTAAATTAGAAAATTAAATTAGAAAAAATTGCGAAGGTGTAAAATAAATTCTATACCTGATTGATATCACTATCTTTGCAAGTCAGATTATTTCCATTTGCATCAACTGTACAAAAATTTTGATAATAAAAGTTTTCACGTGCTTGAAAATCTCCCTCGTATGCATAATCTGGGGATTTTAAAAAAGGATATTTTGTTCTATCACTTTGTTCATCACAACAAGTATCTAATGACCCAGATATCTCAAATTTTGATGATTTACAATTATAACACAATGGTTTATAATCTTCATCAGCATTATAATAATGATATCCAATATTTTGCATATTTGATGGTAATTGACATTTTCCATCAGGCATACATTTGCCAAATGTGTTTGGATAATTTGTATTCACACTATAAAATGGACATTCTTCATCTT
>JACCEC012890385.1_pt1 | contig 12389 bp, 10 predicted proteins | sample 7450121 | NCBI WGS metagenome assembly JACCEC01 (sample SAMN15323455, study PRJNA562643) | freshwater metagenome | isolation source: river surface water | place: USA:Blue River Watershed | collected 2017-08-18 | reverse complement strand
GCTTGCCTTGATGGCCGCTTCTCTGGCAGCGCACTCATCCTTGGCCGTCGAAACCAAAAAAAAGAAGCCGGCACCCTCGACAAAACCCGTCTCCCCAGCTCCAAAAAAGGCTGACCCTGACCGTTTCCAAAGCCAGACCGCCCCCTCCCCGCTCCCACCCGAGCAACCCGGCGACGCACTCGGACTCGCAGCCAGAGGCGCAATCTGCATCAACGCAGGAACCGGCGAAGTCGTCTTCGAAAAAAATGCCGACGAAGCCTTCTACCCCGCCAGTACCACCAAAATGATGACCGCCCTTCTAGTCATCGAATCCGGGAACCTCGACGGCGAAGTCGTGATTCAGAACGAAGACGCTGCGGTCGGCGAAAGCAGCCTCTCCGTCAAGCCAGGCGAACGCATCAAACGCATGCAGATGCTCTACGGCCTCATGCTCAAAAGCGCGAATGATGTCGCGCACGCGCTCGGACGGGACAACGCCGGCACCATGGCGAAGTTTGCAGAAAAGATGACCGTCCGCGCCAAAGAACTCGGCTGCACCAACACCCATTTCACCAATCCTCACGGACTCCACCATTCAGACCACTACACATCGCCTCGCGACCTAGCAACCATCGCGAGAGCCGCTATGCAGAACCCCGTTTTCCGTCATCTGGTGTCCAGCAAAACTGCGAAGTGGTCGGCCTCCGGCGGAAGTTGGACGCTTTCAAACCACAATCGGCTTCTCGAAAAATACCCCGACTGTAATGGCATCAAAACCGGGTACACCATCCCCGCCCAGCAGGTCCTTGTGAGCTCGGCCTCGCGGAACGGTATCAATGCCATCGCAGTGGTCATGCACACCAATAAACCGGGAATCTGGGAGGACAGCGCAAAGCTCCTCGACCTCGTGCTCGGCCCCCCTGCATCGAAGGAACCAGAGTCGAAAGGCAGCCCGACAAAACCAGCCACTCCCACGAAAACAACCCGCTGAGCACGATACTGACACCCTCAGTTCCGCGTTGACACATTGTCGCAGTGCTGGTGCGTTATGTCCGCCGCATCCTGCTAGTGGCAGGCTGCGGAGTTCCAACCCAAAACAATCAACACCCCCTCAAATCAAGAATGAGCACTGTGGATAACCCAAGTCAGGGCGCCCAAGCGCCGAACGCGAACCGCCTTCTTTGGGCAGGTTTCATGGCCATCCTCGCCGCAGGCGTGGGCTTCGCTCTCCGCGGAGGCATCTTCCCACTCTGGGCCAAGGAATTCGGATTCAGCGCCACCCAACTGGGCGAAATCGGAGGAGCCGGCTTCACCGGGTTCTGTTTCGGCATCATCCTCGGGGGAGTCGTCGTCGACAAACTCGGCTACGGCAAACTCGTCGCCCTCGCCCTCATCGGCCACATCGCTTCAGCGGTCGTCACCTTCCTCGCTTCAACCCCCGAAAATGCTTACGACTACCTCAAACTTGGGATGTTCATTTTCGCCTACGCGAACGGAACCCTCGAAGCCGTAGCCAATCCGCTCGTCGCAACGGTTTTCCCCAAAAATAGAACGCACTACCTGAACATTCTCCACGCCTCGTGGCCCCTCGGCATGATGGTCGGATCTGTTGCAAGCTACATCCTCGGATCCACACTCAACCTCGGCTGGAAAGGACAGCTCGCTTTCTATCTCGTCCCCACCATTGCCTACGCAGTGATGTTCCTCGGACAAAGCTTCCCCAAATCGGAAGCTGCTGAAAAAGGCGCTAGCTTCGGCGAAATGTTTAAGGACATCGGTATCCTCGGATCCGTCGTCGCCTGCTACCTCCTCTCCCAGTTCTTCGGTGGCGGAACCACCGGCTACGCTATCGGTGGCGCACTCCTCCTCATCGTTGGCATCATCACGAAGTTCTCCTTCGGCTCCATCATTCTCTTCGTCCTCTTCATCACTCACGCCCTCGTCGGCGCAGTCGAACTCGGAACCGACGGATGGATTGAAAGCATCACCGGCAACCTCTTCACCCCAGACCAAGGGAAGCTCCTCTTCTTCTACACCTCCGCCATCATGTTCGGACTCCGGTTCTGTGCCCACTTCATTGAACACAAACTTGGAGTAAGCCCTGTTGCCCTGCTTTTCATTTCGGCATCCATCGCATTCGTCGGGCTCCGCCTCGCAAGCGGCATGGAAACCTTCACCATCGCGCTTGCTGCCCTCGGCATCTATGCCCTCGGTAAAACCTTCTTCTGGCCAACCATGCTGGCCGTCGTAGGCGACCGCTTCCCCCGCTCTGGCGCAGTAGCAATGTCCATCATGGGCGGAATCGGAATGCTCTCTGCAGGCCTCATCGGTGGCCCCGGCCTCGGATACTCGAAAGATCGCTTCGCTTCAGAAGCCCTCAAGGCAGAAGCACCCGCCGCCTACGAATCCGCAAAAGCCGAGAAACCCGCAAAGTTCCTCTTCCTAAGCGAAGTAACACCCATCGATGGGAAAAAGCTCGAAGAAGCAAAAACCGCAGCCAAAGACGGCAAAGCTGACGAAAATCAAAAGGCAATCGTGGCCGCAAACCAAAAAGGCGATCGCGAAACCTTGAAGGCAGATTCGTTCATTCCGCTCAGCATGGCTGCAATCTACCTCCTGCTGGTTCTCTTCTTCAAATCCATCGGCGGTTACCGCGCCCTCAAAATCGAAGAGCAGGTCTAACCAACACCATCCACCAAGAAGACCGCAGGCCTCCTGCGGTCTTTTTTTTTACCCTGACACGCCCCGCAATGAGTCCTCGGCCATCCCGCCACGGAAACAATTTTTAAAAAATTCTCAAGCATAACCCAACGGATGTCCAATGCCTCCTGGTAAAGTTTGGGCATGAAACAAACAGAAAAACTCCGTAACGGATTACTCAACCACCTGACCCGCAGCCCACTCCCGTCACTCCAACGCGTTTGGAGTAACCTCCGTCGAACATTTGAAAAAACCCCACGCTCGAGAGTGCCCGCAATCCAACCCCTCCTCGCACTCCGGTTCGAAGAGGAAAAAACAAGATAGGAGGGACAGCCTCCCCTCCACCAAGTTCCCCGCTGCCCCTCACTCACCCTTCAAATGTCGTAAACACTCGACTATCGACGGAATCAACATCGGCAAACACTCGCCAATGGCCCTCGGGTTTCCAGGAAGATTCACAATCAACGTCCGTCCTCGCGTACCCGCCGTCGCCCGCGAAAGAATCGCCGTCGGTACCAACACAAAACTCCGCATCCGCATTGCTTCGCCAAACCCCACTAACTCCCGCTCCAAGACCGACCGCGTTGCCTCCGGTGTAATGTCCCTCGGCGAAGGTCCAGTACCCCCCGTCGTGACGACCAAATCCATCGCCTCCTCATCGCAGAGTGACCGAAGCAACGCCTCCAAATCGGCACGCTCGTCCGGCATCAAACGAACCACCCACCGGTGCTCCCCAGGCATCAACTCCCCAATAATCCGCTCAATCTCCGGCCCACTCCGATCCGCGTAAACTCCCGCGCTCGCACGATCGCTCAACGTAATCCGTGCAATCCTCATGACTTCGATTTTTCCAGAAGACGCACGCCCGTAATCTCCATCGCAGGGTCCACGGATTTGCACATGTCGTAAACCGTTAACGCCGCCACCGCCACCGCCGTCAGTGCCTCCATCTCAACCCCCGTCCGCGCACACACCGAAGCCGTCGCCAGAACTCGTACCCCCTCCTCAGTGACGTCCAAATCAACCGACACTCCATCGAGCGGCAACGAATGACACATCGGAATTAACGCGTCCGTCCGCTTCGCCGCCATAATCCCCGCCACCCGAGCCACCGCGAAAACATCGCCCTTCGGAACCGCATTATTCCGCAACGCCTCAACCGTTCTCAGCCCACACCGAACAAAACCTTCCGCCACCGCGCGCCGGTTCAAAATCGGTTTCAACCCCACATCCACCATCTTCGCCTGCCCCTCAGGCGTCAGATGCGAGAAAATCATCCGTTCATCGTCCATTTGCCCATTTCAAATCAGCCGCGCCACCAAACAAGTCACTTCAGCCCCAGTCCCTAAATCTCCCGTCCCTGCAGGAATCCGAATCAAAACATCCACCCCAACCAAACCCGTGACATCGCCGCTGCTCTGCCAAACCACCGGTTCAACCACCATCCGCCCCCCAGAGCAAGCGATTCGCCCAGGCCACAAAATCTCCCGTGCATCCCTCCCCGCACTCAAACCCGACGCGAGCGGCAACTGAAACAAGCTCGGTAAACGCTTATCCCCACTTACCCCCTGCAACCACTCCGCCACCAACGTCTGCAACACGACGAAATGCGACAGCGGATTCCCCGGCAAAACAAACGCACTCGTACGCCCTCGCCTCGCAAAGATTACTGGCTTGCCAGGCTTCATAGCCACACCTCGAAACACCAACTCGAACCCATTTCTCTCCAATGCTTTCCATCCAAAATCAAAAGCCCCTGCACCAGCGCCGCCAGACACTAACAACAAATCAACCCCCCGTCCCACCGCCGCCCCAAGCAAATCCGTCAACGCATTCTCGTCGTCCCGCAACCGCGCGTGATCAAACCCTCCCCTAACCCAACGCTCCAACGCCCCACGCACCAACAACGCATTCGTGTCCCGCACCCCGCCCCACCGCATCGCCTCCCCCAAACCAACCAACTCGTCGCCGGTCGTCACATGAAAAACCGACACCCCGCGCGTGACAAAAACCTCCCCAACCCCCGCCAACCCCGCCACCGCCAAATCCCCAGCGCCAACACGCGTGCCCGCGCGAATCAAAACCTCCCCCGCTCGAACATTCTCGCCTCGGCGACGAATGAAACTCCCACCGCCCAAACACCCCACCCGCAACCTAACACTCCCGTCCTCCCCCAAGACCGCATCCTCCTGCGGTAACACCCGCTCCGCCCCCACCGGTACACCCCCGCCAGTAAAAACCCGTACCGCCTCCCCAACACCAATCGGAACCCCAACCTCACCACCCGCACGAGCCTCACCCAAAACCCGCCACACGCCATCCTCCGCCCCAGAGCCCAACGCATAACCATCCATCGCAGAAACATCCATCGCCGGTGAATCCGCCTCACTCCGCAACTCTCGCCGTAACACCCGCCCAAACGCCTGCTCCAGCGCGATTCTCTCCACCTCCAAAACCTCCGCCGCCCCGCGCACCAACGCCAACGCCTCATCCAACGAATGCATGCCCCTCCGCGAGCACAATCCAAGCCCCGACACGCCGCTTTTCAAACCAGCACTTCCTTCTACACTCTACCACGGAATGAAAATCATCGCAGTGGCAAATCAGAAGGGAGGCGTCGGAAAAACAACCACCTCCGTCAACCTCGCCGCCGCAATCGCCGCCAGAGGCCACAGCGTCCTCCTCGTCGACCTCGACCCGCAAGCCAACGCCACCAGCGCCCTCGGCCACGACTCCGTCGAAGGCCTCAGTGTCTATGAACCCCTCCTCGGTAACGGACACCTCAAGGACTGCATCATCCCTACCCGCAGAGAAAATCTCTGGCTGATTCCAGGCGATATCAATCTCGCCGGCGCCGAAGTCGAAGTCGCCCGCGAAGGCGAACACCTCACCCGACTCCGCGCCGCCTTCGACCCCCTGCGAAAAGCCGCCCCCTTCGACTACGTCTTTTTCGATTGCCCCCCTTCCCTCGGCATCTTGATGACAAACGCGCTCGCCGCAGCCGACGAACTTCTTGTCCCCATTCAATGCGAGTACTTCGCGCTCGAGGGACTCTCCAAAATCGACGGAATCGTCTCGCAAATTGCTGAATGTGAAGCCAACCCCGGCCTCCGCATTTCCGGCATCCTGCTGACCATGTTCATGCGAAATAACCTCGCCCAATCCGTAATCACCGAGGTTCAAACACATTTTAAAGACGTGGTCTACCGCACCATTATCCCCCGAACCGTCCGACTCGGAGAGGCGCCAAGTCACGGGAAGACCATCATGGAGTACGAACCCTCCGGCCTCGGCGCAACCGCATACAAACAACTTGCCGACGAGTTCCTCCGGCGCGAACGCCGAAAAGCACGCGCCTCAGCCTAAGCCTTATCATTCAACACAGTCGACAAAGCGACGCGCCCACCGAGCATTCGCTGAGCTTCAAAATAAAGCCAATCGGCAGATTGAGACCGAGTGGTTTCTCATCGCAAACGAGGAGGCTCAACCACCTGCATTCCGCATCGGTTGAAGCGACATCGGCTGACGAGAGTCACGCGTATATGAAGATGTGTGAGACGGCGCGCAAACACACATAAACCCGCACTCCCGAGGTTACTCAGCAACGATAAAGCACCTCTCAACCAACAATTTCCGTTCCGAGTCCCTGATCGGTAAACACATCAATCAACAGCGCGTGAGGAACGCGTCCGTCGATAAAATGAACCTTTTGAACCCCCCGGCGAAGTGCGTTCAAAGCACTCTCCACTTTCGGGAGCATCCCCCCACTCAAAACCCCTGTCCGCACCAGTTCCTCAATGCGCCCACGATCCACCGTCGATAGCACCGAATCCGGGTTCGCTGGGTCACTCAAAATGCCCGGCACATCCGACAAATACATCATCTTCAACGCCCCCAACCGACCCGCCACATTACCCGCCGCTATGTCCGCATTGATATTCAACGCCTCCCCATTAAGACCTGACGCCACCGGCGAAACTACAGGCACTTCCCCTCGCTCCTGAGCCGCTCGAATCACCCCCAAATCAACCTCATCAACCTCACCAACAAAACCGAGATCTACCGACTGCACCCCGTCAAACTGCGGAGGCAACCGATGCCCCTTCATCACCTCCTGTCCCCGAATTCCACACGCTTTCCCTCCCAAGCCTCTCAACATCTCGACAATCCCCGGGTTAATCACCGTGTTCAACACCTCCTCAACAATCCCAATCGAAACCGTATCGGTTACCCGCAAACCGTTCACAAACCGCGCAACCACACCCGCCTCTTTCATCCGCTGCGTGATCGCTTTGCCACCTCCGTGAATTACGACCGGACGAATCCCAACCGCAGATAGGAACACAATGTCCTGCAGCATGTTGCGAACAACCCCCTCATCTTCCATGGCACTTCCGCCATACTTAATCACAAACGTCTGCCCCGCATAACGGTGGATGTAAGGCAACGCCTCCAGCAGCGGAAGCACCCTCGAAGGATCTGCAACTTGCGTGTTCATCGTGAATCAGACAGCCCGCTACTCGCCCATGTTCAGGACCACGTAATCGGTCGAGAGATCCGTCGTAAAAACATTGTACTCCGCATCCCCAAGATTCAGGTCAACGGTTACGGTAAACTGCTTCTGAGAAACAACTTCCCGAATCCGCTCGAAAGGAGTTTTGCTGACAACCCCTCCCTTCACCGCCTGCAGCCCACCATAATATACATCCACCAACTCTTCCCTCAAACGCGCCCCCGAATACCCAATCGCATCCAAAATGCGTCCCCAGTTCGGGTCTTGCCCAAACCACGAACACTTCACCAAAACTGACTTGGCGATTGCCTCCGCAGCCCGCCGCGCATCCGAAAACGATGCTGCCCCATTCACTTGCACCTCCACAAACTTCGTCACCCCCTCCCCGTCCTGAACAATCATCTTCGCCAAGGTCAAGGTCACAAAGTCTAACGCACGCTGAAAAACATCGCCCCCCGCTGTGCCCGGCTGAATCCGTTCGTTACCCGCAACGCCATTAGCCAACACCAACACCGTGTCATTGGTGCTCATGTCCCCATCCACCGTGATTCGGTTAAACGAATGCTCCACCGAAGCCGAAACCATCGTCTGTAAATCCTCCTTCGCAATCACCGCATCCGTCGTCACGAAACACAGCATCGTTGCCATGTTCGGATCAATCATCCCCGCCCCTTTCGCAATCCCACCAATCCGGACTGTCTTCCCACCCACCACAATCTCCACCGCCACCTCTTTCGGAAAGGTGTCACTCGTCATAATCGCTTCCGCAGCCGCCCGTGACCCACTCGCATCCACCCGTCCCGTCAACTCCCGAATCGATTCCTCCATCTTTTCAATCGGCAAAGGCACCCCGATACGTCCCGTCGAACACACCAACACCTGCCGCTCTTTCAACCCCAGCGCCGCTGCCGCCGCTCGCGTCATCCGCTTCGCATTCTCAATCCCATTCACTCCCGTGCAAGCATTGGCATTTCCCGAGTTAGCAATAATCACCCGAACGTCCGCCCCACGCAAATGGTTGCTCGAAACACGCACCGGCGCCGCCTTCACCCGATTCGTCGTGAATGTCCCCGCCGCAACCGTCGGCTGCGGCGAATGAACAATCGCGATGTCCGGCCGCCCCTCATTGGTCGCCTTGATTCCACAAAAAATGCTGCCCGCCACAAACCCCTGAGGAGCCGTAATACCCCCGCTGATTTCTCGAAAGGAAACTGACATGTTTTTTCTGCTAGGTTTTAGGAAATCACACTCAAACACGCGCCCAGACCATCTCCGGACAAAAACGCTCGGACTCGCGTCCGAAAGAGTCCGACAGACTAAGGGGTTCTCCAGACTTTTAACCAATCAAAACGACAAACCCCACTCTGTCTTGACTCACCGTTCGCGACGGCGGAAACGCCGCCAGACTCATGGCGCAACCTTCCCAAGCGGAGCAACTCGGGTTGCCCCGAAAAAGCGGATTTACCAACCTCGCCGCCCGCTGCCCCAACTTTGCGCGAAACCACCATCAACTCCTGCTCCGGCTCTCCCTCCCCTCCACCCGTGCAGAAAATCCGAATCTCCTGCGCATCCCAACCAATCCCCAACCGCAAATCATCCCCCGGAACCACCACGCCAACCGCTTGCTCAACACCGTTCACCGCGACGCCCACCCGACCGTCATCACGAGCAAACACGGAAATCGTGCCCCCCCCCTTCCACACCAACTGCACCCCAGGAGGCGCCCCCTCCCCAGCCATGCCCTCCGCGCAATGCAACAGCGTGCCAATGCCCCCCGCATCCCGAGGCACTCGACGCTCCGCCCACACCGACTCCCCAACCGGCCCCTCAAACACCAGCCCAGACCCATCCGTAAATGGCGCTTTCGCCCCCTCACTCCGATCCACTTTCCACTCCGACCCAGGCGTGTAAGTGAATCGCTGCTCCATCACCAACTGCCCCGCCAACGGCTCCCCCTTCCGAACCAAACCCGCAACGTGACGCGCCTCTGCATCAATCCACACCAATGCCCCGCGCCACGGAGGCAATGTCACCGACGAATCCAAGTCAGCCACCCGCTCGAGCTGCAACCCGTCCATTCCCGGAAAATACAGCCGACAAGCCTCCCGACGTAACCCCAACTCATTCCAATAAATCGTCAACGGCTCCCTCACCACCTCATCAGAAAAGTTCGCAATCGCCGCCAAGACACCCCCTTGACGCTTCCAAACCGAAACCCGCACCTCCCTCCGATCCACACGCACCGGACAGCTCGGATCCCACCAACCGACAAACTCCGAACTCCCCGCACGAAACTTGTCCCAAACCGCCCAAACCGGCGCAGCCACCCCACCCCAGCCCTCCCGACCCGTCATCCCAAAAACCAGCCCCGTCCAAAGGTTCCCACCAACTTGCATCAACGCTCCGCCCACCCCAAACGGCACCCCACTCACCCCCACCAACATCTGCTCCGGAGAAACCCGGTAGGAATGCCCGTCCCCATACCAAACCCGATCCACAAACGGCAAAGACTCCATGTGCTCCACCACCGTGCTCGCATACCCCCCACGCGCCGTCATCCCATTCGCCCCATGCACCTCCACCCGCGAATGCTCCCCTCCAACCCGCTCCTGCAAAACCCGCCGAACCCGCCTCATCACCCGCCGATCCATCCCAATCCCATCCATATACACCCCTGAAATCCCCGTCTTCCTCACCAACCAATCCAGCCCCTCAATATAATAGTTCGCATACCGAGAATCCGGACGCATCAAAACAGCCCCATCGCGCATCAGCGGCTCCATCGTGCCCGCCAAATAATCCCCATCCGTGTGCTCTTCCAACCACGCCCCGCCACCGCCAGCGCCCGGCATCAACACCTCATCACCAAACGACCGAAACGCGAAAAACTCCGCCCCACGGTAACTCATCTCCCGCATCCCATAGTACAACCCCGTCCGCCCTCCCCCCTTTCCCGACCGCCTCACGAACTCCTCCTACCGACCCCACGAAGCACACGGATAGTTGATAAACGGATTCAACGCATTCCCGTGATGCACATTCACTCGATTCACTCCACCCGCCCACACCGCCGATCCCGGCACCCCCTTCTCCTGATACATCCGATCACCCGTCTGCACGACCACGTCCAGCGGACGAAACGGCGTCACTGAGAGGTTAAAGTCGAAGTCCACCGACTGCCCCGGCGCAAGCCGCCGCGCCCCACTGAAAGCAATCCAATGCACCACATCCTCCTGATCCGCCCCCGCTCCTCGCTCCATGTGCACTCCCCCATTGCCACCATTCATCCAAGAATCAGGCCCGCGCACCGTCTGAACCCGATAATCAACCCCCTCCAACGACCGAGCCGTCAGACGGTCACGTAACTGAACACGCAACCCCGCATTGGCCGCCCCCATCCAAAATGCATCTTGGTTCTGCACCACCGGGCGCCACTGCCACTCGAGAAAATCCGGCCGCTCACCACCATACAATCCAAGCCCCGCCGCAAACCGACTCGTCACCAGCGTGCGGTGAACCTCCAACCGTACATCCCCTAGTCCAACCTCACCGACATTCGCTCGGTCAGCTTGAAGACGGCACCGAAACTCCAAGTTTCCCTCAGCCTCCAAAGAACCGTTCACTTCGAGAAAAATGCGCCCCGCACCCACCTGCCCCGCCCAGCGAGATACCCACCCAACGTCCCCCCCAACTTCCCGAGATTCCCGCGGAGAAAACCTCACCTCCTCCGCAAACAGCGGCACCAAAAAACCGTCCTCCCCTTCGATGAGAAACTCCATCGGCCCCGACAAAAGCTCCGTGCGCTGACCACCAATCCGCGTCACCGACGGCTCAAACCAACTTCCCAAAGAAATCGGGAGCCCGTTACTCCCTAAAACCACCTCGCGCCCCAAAAACCGTAGCGTATTTCCAACCCGTTCAATCGGCTTGTAGGGCGCCAACGGAACTCCCCCATGCCCGCGCTTGGAATCCAACCACGCCAATCGCGAATGCCGCCACGGCTCGGAATCCCCACTCTCCTCAATAAAGTCCTCATCCACATAAAGCTCAATCGGACACTCCGCAAACTCTGCCCCGCTCAGACGGACCGTCACTGTTCCTTTGTAGACCCCTGGCACCGCATCCATCGGCACATTCACCGAACACCAAAAGTTCCCAATCCTGCCCTTCGGAATCGTCACCGTCCGCCGAAACGGCGCTCCCAATGCATCCACACCCTCCAACAAATGCGCCCGCGCCGCCTCCCCAGAAATCTTCGCACCCTGCGCCCCACGCAAATCGGAAAACTCCACCGCAGAAACCTCCTCCGTCAACCGAAAGGCCCACACCGCCACCTGAAACGCATACCTCTCCCCCCGCCGCGCAATCCAAGCCTGGCGCGGCTTGCTCGCCATCCATCGCTCCGGCACCTCATCGTCCATCCTCACCGGCGATAGCCGATCCTCGGTAAACACCCCCACCCGCTTGTTTTGATTCGCTCGCATCCACAACCTCTTCTCACTCTCCGTCGCGATAATCTCCATCTCAGAAAACCGGTCGTACACCGTTCGAGCCTCCCATCGCACAACCTTCACCTCCGAAACGCCGCTACCCGCCCGTACCCGCCTCTCCCAGTCCTTGTCCTCACAGGGAGCCACACCCAAATACTTGAAAATGCCCCCCACCTTGGACCCAGCCAAAAAGTGCACTCCATACTCCCCAGGGCCCCACTCAGGACGAAAATACACCTCGCCACTCTCCCTGCCCAACTTCCCATACGCCAATACCGAAACCCTCCGCCCCGTCTCAAGGTGCACCACCACAACCCCCTTTTTCTCCACGTCGCGATCCCGACGCCGCCATGGCATCCGCACAAAAATGGCCTGTCCCACGCTCTGAACATCCACCACCGCTCGGTGACTTCCAAAATCCTCCGCCCACGCCTCCGGGGCCACCTCATACTCAAAGCTCTGTCCGCTCACCAATCCCGCCCCCTCAACAAAAACCAACCAACCCGTCAAGAAGAGTGCAAGCCAGCGTCGGATTCCCATCGCCGCCTCTGAAAGCAGACAGAGTGCCCACGCCGAGAAGTCTCATCCCTACACCGCCAAAACCGCCCCAGTTTTGCTGGCAAACACACCGCCATTGCACCACCTTCTCCCCACACCGCCATGAATATCCGCAGCCTCCTCGCCGGCAGTCTCCTCCTCGCCCTGGG
>JACCEC010015577.1_pt1 | contig 12389 bp, 19 predicted proteins | sample 7450121 | NCBI WGS metagenome assembly JACCEC01 (sample SAMN15323455, study PRJNA562643) | freshwater metagenome | isolation source: river surface water | place: USA:Blue River Watershed | collected 2017-08-18 | reverse complement strand
TTGAATTAATTCAAATAATTTTGAAGCTGAGAATAATTCTTCGTCTTCTTCTATGATGTTAGGAACTTTTCCTTCGAATCTGTTTTTACCAGTTGCGTAGTCTGTTCCGCCAAAGTTGATTGAACGCTTATTGCTTTTATCATAAGACATGTGTCCTACAAGGTCGTATTTAGCACCTATAACTTCTTTAAATTTCTTAGCTTTCATCATTGGATGTGCTTGAGCAATCATGTCAGTAACTATTGTTTCTTGAAGAGAAATAGTAATGATGTTCTTGTTTAATGCTATAAGCTGATCGTGTCTATCTCTAACTACAAAGTCAAAATGCATCCACATTTTCATAGCATCTGCTGGATTTGGATACATTGGTTTTAATGCAAGAAATAGTTTTTCACAATATTCATACCATGAGTCAATAATAACTGTATGATATTTAGTATCTGTTGCTAAAAATTCTAATGCTTCTACCATATCTCCAGCTTCAGTACATCTGAATGCATCAATATCTGGATTTAAAGCCGAACCAAGTCCACCTTCAAAGTCTAGAACTAATGCACCTTCTAAGAAACCTGTAGAAAATCTAGTCTTTTTAGTACCAGATTTACCATAGATAAGCATTTTAATGTTTTTCTTAGCGCCATCACTGGCTTTTTTAATCTCTAATGCCATTTTAATCCTTTTTGTTTTATTTGGTCTTATATCTGTGTATTAACAGTGTTATAACATCTGTGAAAGCCAAGAAAAGGGTTAAAATTATATCTAAAGTATTTAGATAAACATCTTAATCTAACTTAGCGCCAGATGAAGGATATTCTTGATTAATATAGTTATTGATGATTATTGTAAGACAAGATTCAACATTCATAAGTGTTTCATATTCAGCTTGGTCGCAACATTTTTTATCAAAGTTTTCTAGAAGTTCTAAGTCTTTAGATATTGAGTCTCTATATTCTTCGATTGATTTAAGCAAATCTATTTTTTCTGGATTAAGCATCTTCTTCATCCTCTTTATCTAATAAGCCATTGTAGTCAAATAATTCAATCAATTCATTTAAATCTTCTATTGAATCAAGATATTCTCTTTGGATGTCTTTATAAAATATTTCTAATGCTTTCTCATCCATTCCATCATACCAATTATCTAAAAGTTTTTCTTTTAAATCTTCTATTTGTTCTTGTGTAAATTCCATTATTGTAACCTTTCTTACATTTCTGCAGAGAAACTACATTCTCCGTTTTCTTTGATGCAATCTCTAATCTTGATTCCAAGCTCCAAATCTGCGTATTCTCTTAGAAGTTTTTTTTTTTCTTTTTCATCTATTTGTAAATAATCAGATAAAATTTGAGTGTTATATCCATTATTTTCATTAAAGAATTTATCAAGTAAATTTTTATATTTGCCAAGTGATTCAATTATTGAATTAATTTCATCCTCAACTGATTTTAAATTTTCTTCTTGAAACCAATATTCTAATGTTTCTGGTTGTTTACCAGTAACTCCAAATCTATCTGCAGCATCTGATGGTTGAACCGTAAACCATAACCGATGTTCTATATCCCCGCTAATGTCTCTACCCATCTATATCCTCCTGTTGTTTGTTGTTTTCCTCTTATTACTTGTAATATATTACCAGTATTTAACCCACATTCTCTAGCTGCTTGTCCGATAGAAATATATTTACATATTACTTTTCCGTCTAAAGTTAATTTAGTTACAGCTATATTTCTTGCACCAGAAGTGCTAGTTCCGTCTCTTCTATTTTCTGCCGCTTTGTCTGAATTTTCTTTCCATGTTTTTAGTTCTATATTATTAAAACTATAAGGCATGTAATCGTCAATTCTATCAAAAGAAGGAGTACTCCATCTATTGTAATTATTTTCTACCCAACTGTTATAAAGGTTTATAAACTTTATATCATTTATAAACTCATTAACAAAATCTTCTTTAGAATATAAAGGTTGTACTATTTTTCTTTTAGTAGAACTACTTTTTTGTCCTGAATATATTTTTAATAGTAGTCCTCTTTTAGTTCTTTTATGTTCAGTAGACAGGTCTTTTCTGCAAGATTTACAAATACTGTCTTTGTTAAATTTACCTCCTACTTTATCTAAGAACTTGTCTAACGCTAACTCTATATTGCACTTGCTACAAACTTTTGTCATTATGTACTCCTTTTGTAAGTTTACTAAAAGTGTACAATAAGTATACTTAAACTAACCATAGTTTTGTTTCTATATCTCCTAATATATATCTTCCCATTATTGTAACCTTTGTAATAATTCTTCAATAGCATCTTGAGCACTTGGAAGTTTTATTTTTCCTGAGTCAAAATGTTTTAGACCTAGTTCATCGTAGCAAAAATATCTGAAGATATCTTGACCATCAATGTCTTGGTCTTTAAAAATCTGAATGTATTCATTTTCATAAATAAATACAGATTCACCATGGTTGTTTAATTGATAGAAAATAGTTTCTATATAAATTGGATCTAGCTCTTTATTCATTAATTATGTCTCCTTGCTGCTGAGTTTATTGTTGTTCTAACTTCTGTTTGAGACTGAGGATCAGATAAACAATCGTTTGCATGGATTGCCCAAACATCCCAATCTGGCGCTTTGATCTTGTTCTTAAGTACCATGCATAAAGCAAAGAAATTATCGTTTCTATTACCTTTTGAAGTGTTAGATAAAAACCACTTCACAGCGCCAGATATTCTAATATCAGATGGAGCATCAAGTTTTTCATAATTAGCTATTGCTTCATCAGCTTTTTGTTTCTCAGCTGAGTCTGGGATATAATGTCTAATATCAAGCTTTTGGTCCGTAATGTTATACCAATATTCACCGTCTTTGTTACCGTAGTACCATCTAGATGCATTTCTACATTTAGAGTCTGCTTCAGATATACCAAGTGAATTTATTACATTCATATACATATCTTTATAAACTTCTGGTTCTAAGTGAAATGTAGATACTGTTGGAAGGATAAGTCTAAATCTATCACATTGTACACCGTTTTTAAACTTCTGATGAGACTTAGTTGTTGTAATTAAATAAGTTAGATTACTAAATAAGTTCTTAGCATCATCAATAGTTAATCCTTCATCGACATCAATGATAAACAATGATTGTTCTTTTAGATAGTTAGCATCAGTGATGTATCCATCTTTCCAAACTTGCTGAGGACCCATTCCTTCATCAACTTCAACATATTGACCTTTAAATAAACCAGCTGAGTATTTACATTCTGAATTTACAATTTTATATAAATCTTCGAATTTACCTTCTGCTTTTATAAATCCTGATGGATCATATTTGTTCATATTGGCGCAATAAGATAATGTAATTCTATCAAGAGATGATTCAGAAAGTTTCTCAATCTTGTACTTAATAATACCATCAGCTTCTTTTTCAATAAGTGAGTTCCCTTGCATAGAAGCGTGTTCTTTAACAAGTATCATCTCTTGCTCAAGAGTTTTAACTGTTACATCTTTAACAGCTTTGATAATGTCTGTTCTAGCTGCAAATTTACGTCTTAAAAGCTCTTCATAGATTTCAAGATAAATAGGTTTGATCTCAACTGTTTCCATAACTGTTGCATCAAGTGTCTCTGTAAATTGAATTGCAAATCTAAGATGTTCTTCAGTAATAGTAGATGATAAATCTAGAATAGCTAATAAACCCATAAGTTTTTCAATCTTCTTTGGCGCACCTAAGTTTTCTGAAATATCAGAATTCATAGATTCTCTAATTCCTTCTTGTTCGATGTTATAATCAGTTAAAAGCTTATAAACATCTGTAGGCATATCAATATACTTAGTTTCGTTCAAGAAGCTTCTGAGTGATTGCTTATAGTCTTCAATGTCCTTATATAAAGATGATGGAGCTGTCTCAAAAGTTTTGTTTCTGTTTGAGCTTTTTTTGTATTCATCAATATGTAAGATAAATGTTCTTCTGATACCACCTGATAGATAGTATTCTAGAAGTTTTTCCTTCTTTTTAGGCACTAAATTAAATGGACCTGGCGCTCCGAAAAGTAAAGAATTAAATGGAACATTGGTTGCTTCAAAATAACCTTTACCACCTTCAGATACATTAACTGGACCTCTAGAAGAGCCAGTATCCCAAGCTGTTTTCATCATCTTTAGTATTTCAGACATACCTGTAATCTCATCTGCAATCTCGTCAGATATAATATTTACTGATCCGAAGTTTTGATCACATACTGTTTGTGCAGTTTTTTGAATGCCTTGCCATGAAGAATTTACAGGAATAAAAGGAGATGAAATGCCTATATATCTTAAATCGCATTTATCGTTTTTAGAATCGTAATGCTTATTATAGAAAGCTTCAGCATGAGCTATATATGAGTTATACATTTCTTTAAATAAGTATTCTGCTAAGTCAAAGCTGTGGTTCTTACCAAGACCTTGAGAGCCGAAGCTAATAGCAAAATAATTAGGAATAGTTTCCTTGAAACCTGAGTTTGATTCTCGTCTAATTTTTATTCCAGCTATACCTGCTGCTGCTGCTGTATTGAAAAATAAAGCATTGTAAAATAGTTCATGAATCAATGTATATTGACATTGATCGTTAGCCCATTCGTAAAGCTTATCAAGTATTACCATCTTTTTTTCCTTTTTAAATTAACTCTACAAATTATATTATTTATAACTTGATAAAATTAATGCTTGCTTTTCAAAGCGCCAGATAGACTAGGTTCTGGCTTAATATCAAAAGTAAATGATATCGGTTTATAGTCAACTCATAGTGGTGTACCAAACCACAGAGACACATAAAGGAGCTGGACTTACAATTATTAAAAGATCATAAGTTAATATGATTTTTAAAAAGGTTAGAATATTTAGCATTTTAACTTTTAATAATATGCCAGCTGTTAAATTATTCTTCTATTTCGAAAATGTGTTCAGTATTGATGTATTCACCTAAAACTTGCATCATTGCGTCTCTCATATCATCAAATCTTGATGAATAGATTGATTGATTAAATGGAATTTCTTGAACTCCACCGTCATGTTCTTTGTAATTGTAAATATTTAAAATTGTTTGATCAGATTGTTGATTTAATTTTGTTATGTTAACTAGATTATCTTCTGGATTGTAGTATAAAAATATACCATGTGGTAATTCTTCGTATCCATTGTCCAGAAATTCTCCTATGTAATGTTTAATATCTTGATTGAATATGTAGTCTTTTTTTTTATTTGAAACTTTATAAGTTGTGTATTCAAGTTCTTCATTTGAATTATCAAAACATATCATAATATTGTCAAAGTTTAAATCTTTAACTACTAAAAATTGTGACATTAGTTATCCTTTTTTATCTATTGTTATTGTTGCAGCTTTGAATTGTTTAGCTACTTTTCTTAGGAAATTTAACTGCTCATCTGATTCAACTGATGAAGATATGATGTTTTTTAGCTCAGCGCCAGATAGTTGTTTAATTTCAACATTATTGCCTATTGCTTGTGCAGATTTATATGTACCATCTGACTCTGGCGCTAATTTGATTTTAATCATTTGTTAACCTCATAGTATTCATCTCCAACTTCTGCAACAGTTAAATCATCTGGGTTGAAAAATTCATCAATCATGTCTTGGTCTGATAAATTATTATCAATTTGATATTTAATCAGTTCATCAGTTAGTTCCCATTCGAAATATTGTCTATTTCTAACTTGTATAGTGTGTTGCATTTGTTTTTCCTTGTATTAAAATGGGATATCTTCAATATTTATGTCTATTTGAGGAATAGCATATGCAGATGAATCAGTTTTTCTGTATTCATCAACTATTGAAACGCTTTCTTCTAAATAGTTCTTAACTAGGAAATCAATGAAGAATCTTAGTGAATTAAAGTTTTTCTCTTCCCTGATTATGTTTCCAGTTCTTGTTTTTAGAGCCTTAGTCCACTGAGGAATTTTTTCAGGATATTTAACAAATGCTTTTTCCCATTCTTCATAAATCCATAACGGATCATATTTGTATGGTCTTCCTTGTTTAGACACTGGATCACCATAGGCTTTAGTCATAAGCTGAGAACCAACTATAATAATAGTAATTGCTTCTTTAGCCATTTTGAATGATTTAATTAAATCCTGGATTGATAAAGTTTCTTGAGTTGCTTTTTCAAGTTTAGATTTAAGTTCTTGCATTTTAACATCGTAGAAATCTCTAGTTATTTCAACTGGTGATTCATCATCAATGATAACCGATAAATCTTCTAGACCTAAAAGTTTCTTTCTATCTTCTAAAAGTTTCTTAGATTTTTCTGGATTAACTAAGTCTTTTGTAACTGGTTCAAAATGATCTGTATGAAATGAATGCATAGATAATGTTTGACCTAAGTCAAGATATTCTGCATATTGTTTAGATGGATGCTTTCTAGCTAAACGCATAACTTGCTGAATGTAGTAGCTTCTCGATTTTACAGGACGTAATTGAACACCTAAAGATACATCAGGGCAGTCAAAACCAACTGATAACTTACCAATTGACAGTAAGCAAGTAATCATCTCACCTGGCGCTTTGGAAGGCTCATACTGATTGAATAAATTTGATTCTTTGTCTTCTGGTTTAACAAAAGGTGTATTATTAATAAATGCATCAAGTATTAATTGAGATAGTTTCTTATCTGTCTTTGAATGATAAGCTTTTGCATTATATCCGTCTCTTCGTAATATTTCTTCAAAATGGTCTGCTTGTTCTATAGATGAACAAAATACAATTGTTTTCTTAGATTTAGCGTTCATCTCGTTCATTGAACTAAGCGCCAGGTTGAGGTGACTTGTAGTATTAATAATCTTATCGAGCTCTACAGTATTATATTCGTTTGTAGTTGTTTTAATATCAGAGAAATCAATTTCTTCAGCCCACTTAGGAACAAAATATTTAATAGGACACAAGAATCCAGCGTCTTGAAGTTCTTGTGTTCCAAGATTAGATAAATATTCATAACCTGAGAAAGCATAACCTTCTGCAGTATATGGAGTTCCTGAGTATAAAACTTGAACTTCTGGCTTAATAAAGTTGATACAATCAGCTGTTCGTTTAGATACATCTGGATGAGCTATATGACCTTCATCAATTTGCATAATTTTGAACTTATGATTAAATTTAATTTTACCAATTCTTGCATGAAGTGTTTGAGCCATAATAAGTTGAACTTTGCAATCTGGATCGAAATGATTAGTATAATCAGCTTTCAGGATTGAATAGGTTACGCCTTGTTCATCAAGATGAGCTGCAATTTGTTCAAGAAGAGCTGAGATGTTAATCATAATAATTACACCATTATTTTGGTTTATTCTCGCTATTTCCGTAATTATTAGTGCTTTACCATACGCTGGCGGGCAATCCATCATTAGTTTTGTTTCACCAAATGTGATTGCTGCCATTGCTTGTTCTATTATGTCTTCTTGATGCTCCCTAAGTGTGTACATGTTATTTTTTTCCTTTTATGTATTCTCATTAACACCAGCACTGAGTACTGGCGCTTTGAAAATAGATTTTAAAATCTAAATTTTTCTACAGGTTTGTATTCTTCTTCTGTTTTAGGTATTTCTATTTCTAGATTTCTAACTTGAGATGAAGCATAATATGGAGTATTGCTGTTATATCTTGGACATACTTTGTTGTAATCACAATATGACAAACATCTACTAGCTGAACCGTTTGATTTACCATATGCAAATATGTTGCACATTTCGTCTTCGTCTGTTGGCATAGTGTTATTATCCAAGTGAAATTGAATCTTTTCAGATCTATCAATAAACATTTGTTTAATAGTATCAATATCATGCATGAATAATTCCATGTTTTTCATAACATTGTCTTTAGATGGCGAACCACCTTTGTTTACAATATGCAAAGCGCCAGAGTAGATGTTTCCAGTTTTATGAAACTCTAACATGTTATAAGTTGCTACCTGAAGATTGTAATCATGATCAATATTGTTCATTACAACCTTTTTATAACTTGAATCTGATAAAACTTTACCATCAATAATAATTTTATATTTATGATCAATAATATCGTATTCACCTGATACAATCCAACCGTTACCTAAATCAAGTTTATATCTTTCAGCTGTTGTGTATCTACCTGGTTCTGCGTATTGAGCTATTAAAGCATCAAGACCTAATTGATAAATAGAGCCAGTAGTATTAGCTCCATAGTGCTTTTGATTAGCAAGTTTTCCGTGTTTAACCTGAAGAATATTATAATATAATTCTTTGCCTATAGACGAAGCTGATAGTACCTTGTCACCTGGTTTAGCTGTTCCTGAATATTCAGTACCTAACAATAGAAGTGCTTCAAAATCAGAAGCCCACGATCCTGTGTCTATTGGTTGTTTTGCTTTAAATTCAGTCATCTGAATCTCCTTTAAAATAAATGCAGTTTGGAAATTGATAATGAGGAAAATCTTGTCTAAAATTGTCACAAGTTTTATTAAAAGTTTTTTCAGATATCAATCCAACTGCACTAGCATGCATTGCTGAAATCAGACAACTTAATGAATTAATTAATTCTTCATTGTTTGGATTGTTTTCATCTTCAAGTTCTTCGATATCATCGTATAAGTCATCAATGTTCATTGTTTTCTCTTTTTGCATTAAATAATGCTTCAAATATTGATTCTCTAATTTGTTTATCTTTTTCTGTTTCGTCTTCTGGAAATTCTCCGCAATAGTTTTGAACCATTCCTTGAATATAATCTGCTTCTTCTGCTGATAAATTTAAAGTTATAACTTTTGTTGTTTTGTAAGTAGCTTTTGCCATTATTTTTCCTTTTGATTACCACATTTGTGGCAAGTGTTGTTTAAGTATATATTTTTAGATTTGCAATTGCTGCATATCCAAGCCATTACGGAATGTACTCTTCAATAGTGTTTGTCATAAAGTCTGAAGCATATAAAACTATTTCTTCAGCTAAGATGTCTTTGCATGCTTCTATTTCTTTAACTATTGTTTGAGATGTTGCTTTCATTGTTATTTTCCTTTAATTATTGAATTTTTGCATTCTTCTATTTGTTTTTGCATTGAATCAATTCTATTTAAATTGTCTTGATTATGTCTTTCTATGCATTTAGATAAATATTCATCTGAGTCTTCAAATTCAATATTATATTTAACTATTTCATTGTAGTAATTAATATGATATTGTTTTTGTTCAGCATATTTTTTAAAAATATTTGAAGAAAATTCTTTTGCTTCATCAAGAGATTCAAATAAATTGTATTTATTATATGGATTGTAAGCTATACAATTTTCAGAAATTTTTACATGTAAATTTTCATAGCTTACTCTATCTCCATAATTACAATATTCTTTAATTTTGTCATACATTTCATCAACATTTAGTATATTAATACCATAAACAGCATACTTGTATTCTTTGTTTAAGAATTTTTTAGCTGTTTCAATATATGGAGAAGCTTTTTCAAGTTCTTCAATATCTTTTTTAAAATCTTTAATTTTTTGCTGAATATCTGAGTATTCTTTTTTAACTGTTTGATTTGCATTTGAAATAATTGATTGTGCTTTTATTTCTGCGTCTTTTATTATTTTTTTTGCATCAATGTATGCAGAATCTGTTGTTACAATATAGTCAGTAATGTATTTATTTTGTACAACAATTCTTTGCTCTATTGGTTCTACATACGATTGATCATCATGATTGTTTTCATAGTACATTCCTGTTACTAATTCAATAACCGATTCATCATTTGGAAGTTCTGCAATTATTTTGCATTCAATATTTTGATAGAATTTCATTGTTATTTTCCTTGTTCTAATTGTTTTAGCAATTCTGCCATTGCTTGAAAAAATGTTTTATTTTCCATTGCTTATCCTTTTAGTTTTTCTATAAATCTTTCTCGTATTTGAAGTATATGCTTAATTGTTGATTTAAGCTCAGTTCTATGAGAATCTTTCATCTTTAATTCAATTTTGTTAACAAGTTTTTCTAAGTCTGCTACACAAAGCGCCAGTGCTGGTAATGTTCTTGTAACAAATGTTCCGTTTCTAATAAATGATAAAGTTTTGTTTTCATAAACACGCTTTAGCTTGAATTGTTTAATCCACCAGTTTAGGAAGCATTTATCGTCATATGATATAGTTTCAACAACAAGTAATCTTTTAGTTCTGTTTTTTATCTTTGGAAATATTGTAACCGAAGTATTATCTGAGAAGATTTTATTAGCTGAAATTTTATCATTAATTTTCTTTAATCTAACATAAGTGTTAGTGCATTCTTTTGAACAATATTTTGTTTGTTTTCCACATAGTTTGTGTCCACATTGTATACAGAATTTCATTATTATCCTTGATTAAAAATACTTACTAGAGAGTAGTTGCTAATTTGCACCGTGTAGCTTAGCTGCTTCTCTTGTAGTTCTACTCTCCATAAATATTTATTGCTTTAGTATATATTCACATATACAAGGCTAGTTGAGCTTCAATCAACATCTGGAAATCCCATCCATATTCCTATCGTATACCACTTCATTGATAGGTTTCGTACACATTCGACATCCAACTTAGTCATACATACCCTCGCATACCTTTGTAAATATGTTGCAACATTTAGATACTATTCTCTGGTACTCTAGTGTATAACTTGTACTGATCCCCGTCTTGTTAGATTAATTTAAAGAATTTTTTTATTCTATAAATAAATCCAGTATTGCTTTTATAACATGAAATAAGTTCATTATTATCATTGTAAATATAAACTTTTCCATGTTTAATTGTTATATGATTAACATCTTTTGAATGAATAATTGTTGATTCATCTTTGTGAAATATTCCTTGAATGTTATTTACTATTCCAATTGATTTTTGCTCATAACTATAAATTACTGCATACATCTTTCGTCCTTCATTGTTTCATAAGCATAATCTTGAATTGTAGCTATATATGCTTCGTACCATTCAATAAGTATATCTGCTTCATTTGATTCTAACATTAACCTGGCGCTTTGAAGAGTCCATTTGCTTCCAATATTGTTATCATTTAAAAATTCATCCATTGCATCAAGAAGTTCATCAAATTTATCTGAACCTATTTTTTCAAACCATTCGTCATAATCTTGAATTCTCATTGTTTATCCTTATCTAATATATATTTTACACATAAGTAAGAATTTGTAGCTGTTCCTGTATTTAGTTTATCAATGTTATATTCACAAATTTGTTTAATTTCATCTGATATGATTTTATTATTTTCATAAGATAATTCTTTTGATTCAAATCCATCTGATAAATAAAAAAATGAATATATATGCAGCTTAGCTATCATATTTGCTTGTTTTTTAGTTAATTTTTTATCTAACATGCTGTGAACCGTCAGCATAGAATGTTACATCTACATATAGTTCAAAAGCATCATCGTTTGCATCAAATTCTGAGTCTTGGCATAGTGCTTCAAGCATTTCTTGAAGTTCTTGCTGTTTAGATTCAGATAAGTCTTTGAATTGAATATTAAGAGTTACTGATTTCATCTATTGTCTCCTTGTAATTCTTGAAAATTCTTGACATTTCTTTATTGCTTATTGTTGTACAACCAATTGTTACTGAGTCTTTAGATGATTTAACAACTGTGTATTGTTCTAGTTTTAAGCCTATAATATCTTTACCTGACATGTATCGTTTCCAAAGCGCCAGTGCTTGAGGAAAATCAACTCTAATACTGTTTGTAGTATAAAGTAAATCTCCAACTTTTTTGAGATATACGCTGTTGTAGTTTGGATCATATTTTTTAGGCTTAATAGCGCCAGATTCATCATCTAATAGAAAGCTAGCTAAGTACTTGTCTTTTGCTTCTTGGTTTTTTTTATCTCTTTTAGCTTTCTCAGCTTTTTGTCTTTTAGCTTCTTCTGCTTGATAATCTAATGCTGCTTGTGTTTGAGCTGCTAAGTCATCAATGTTATTATAGAAGTTTAAGATTGTTTTGTAGTCACTAGAACGTTTGTCTTGCTTGAAGAAAGTTGTGTATAGATAAGCTTCATTAATATAATTTCTGATTTTTCTAGTGTAATCTCTTTTTCTAGCTCTTGCTTGTAGAATAAGTAAATCATTAATTTTATTAATATAGAAATTTAATGGATCAGATGTATCAGTCTTAAATACATTATAATAGCTAGGAGTTGCTGACCTTAAACAATTAAAGTGTTTTCTAGATGTATTGCTGTAATTAGCAATTCTGTCTTCTACAACAAGTGTTTTTGCTTCTCTATCTATGTATGCTAGAACTGAATTGTAGCTATATATCTTTTTTCCATGAAATGACATTTTATATGAAGCATAATCGTAAGATTCTCCTTCTTTTGCATAAATAAATTTATGGCATATTTCTTCGTTTTTAC
>JACCEC010241086.1_pt1 | contig 12395 bp, 8 predicted proteins | sample 7450121 | NCBI WGS metagenome assembly JACCEC01 (sample SAMN15323455, study PRJNA562643) | freshwater metagenome | isolation source: river surface water | place: USA:Blue River Watershed | collected 2017-08-18 | reverse complement strand
TCGCGACCGGTGCAGGAATCCCCTGCTCAATAAGGCCGAAACAAAGCTCTTCCATCACGGTTGGGAAAAGTAGCTGATGCTCTGGATTCTGAAAGACGCACCCGATTCGATCCGGTGCGGTTACTCGCCCCTGCTGCGGGCTGACCAACCCTTTGATGACGCGCAGCAACGAACTCTTGCCAGAACCATTGTCGCCAATCAGCCCGATGCGATGCGATCCTAGGGTTAGCGATAGGTCCTGAAAGACGCGGGATCCCTCGCGATGAAGTGTGACGGCGTCCAGGATCACCATGGCTTTTGAATACAATTCTCTCTGCAACAGTAGGGTTGTTGCGCAACACTATAAATGCGGACCAAAGAGGAGAACAAACCGTGGAACTAAGCATTGCCGGCAAAACCGGCCTGGTCACCGGCGCGAGTGCTGGAATTGGGCGTGCGACCGCCATCGCCCTGGGAAAAGAAGGCGTCAAGCTGGCGATTGCGGGACGTCGTCGCGAACAGCTTGAAGAGGTCTCCAAGATCATCACCGACGCTGGCGGCCACAAGCCCGTCATCGTGATCCAAGACATGATGGAAGAGGGTGCTCCAGGCAAAGTCGCCGAGCAGGTGCTCGCCGGCCTGGGCAAGCTGGAAATTCTGATCAATAACGCAGGCGGCTCGCGGCCTTTCAAACTGGATTCCAGCGAAGAGCAGTGGAACGAAGCGATTACCCTGAACTTCACGCGCCATCGTCAGTTAACGCACAAGCTTCTCGACCAGATGATGGCCAACGGCTGGGGGCGCGTGATCAACATCACTGGTAAGTCTGAGCCTGATGGGATCAATGGTGCCTTTTGTGCAAAGGCAGCAATGCACTCTTGGTCGAAGGGGCTCTCCCGCGAAGTCGGCAAAAAAGGCATCACGGTGAACTGCATCCCACCAGGGCGAATCATGAGCGACCAGATCCGTCGTAACTACACCCCTGAGTACCGGGCATGGCAGTCCGAGCATGAGATCCCAATGGGGCGCTATGGCGAACCTGAAGATATTGCAGCGCTCATCTGCTTCCTGGTGTCACCACTTGCACAGTACATTACCGGTACGGTGATACCAGTGGATGGCGGTCTGCGTCGTTATCAGTTTTAACCTCTGGTCGATCCAGAACAACAACGTAAAGGAGACAACATGCGATCTATTAAAACGATGCGTCGACAGTTCACGATTGCTGCGGCAATTGCAGGCGCTACAGTGGCAATTGGCCTTCCCACAGCAGCCGTTGCGCAAGAATTCCCCACCAAACCGATCCGCCTACTGGTGCCGTTTGCACCAGGCGGGACATCGGAGATCGTGGCCCGCGCCATTGCCACTGAGATGAGCAAGGTGCTTGGCCAGAACATCATCGTCGAGAACAAACCCGGTGGCGCTGGCACGATCGCCATGGCCGACACTCTCAAGGCGCCCCCCGATGGCTACACCATGATCCTGGGCCACGTTGGCACCTTGGCGGTGAACCCCTATGCCATGGCCAAGCAGCCCTATGACGTGAATCGCGACTTCCAGCCCGTATCCCTTCTCGCGCGCGTGCCAAACCTGTTTGTCGTGCACCCTGACGTCCCCGCGAAAAACCTGAAAGAGTTTGTGGCCTATGCCAAGAGCAAACCGGGCCGCCTGAACTACGGTTCTGCAGGTAACGCCAGTGCGGGTCACCTGGCGTATGAGTACCTGAACTTTGTCACCGGTATTCAGATGGTCCATATTCCCTATCGCGGAACAGGCCCACAGATGATTGACCTGATTGCGGGCCGCACCGACACCGCATCGGCAGGCGCTCCGGCCCTGATGTCCTACATCAAGAACGGTCAGGTTCGTCCCATCGCAGTCGGTATGCCTGAGCGTATCCCTGCGCTGCCCGATGTCCCGACGGTGGCTGAGCAGGGCTATGCCGGGTTTGAAACCTCGCAGTGGTACGGTCTGATCGTTTCATCGGCCGTTCCCAAGCCCATCGTGGCAAAGCTCAATGCCGCCGCGAATGCAGCCTTAAAAACCAAGGCCGTCGCAGACCGGTTTAGCCGTGACAACGCAGTGTTTGGCCCAGGCACGCCAGAGGACTTCGCGAAGTTCATCAAGGCCGAACAGACCCGCTGGATGGGCGTGGTCAAACAGTCTGGCCTAAAGATTGACTAAGGCCAGCGTTGCACGATCTTTCCGCTTGATCTGATGGTCGCCCCCCTGCCGCAAGGGCAGGGGGTGTCACTCGGCAAAGGTATACTGATGGTCCTGTTGCCGGGGTGGTGGAACTGGTAGACGCGCCGGACTCAAAATCCGGTGCCAGTGATGGCGTGAGGGTTCGAGTCCCTCCCTCGGCACCAGACAGGGTCAGGCTCTCAATTAGATACAGACGTCGAAAAGCCCTCGCGGGTAGTTGTTACAAAACTGTAGCCCCCACTTCGCATTCGTTCCGATACTGCCTTCTTGAAGTTTCCAAGCGCCTGCGTCTCTCTTCAGAATGATCTGGGTTAGCACACCCACGTTCTTATTGGTGAGGTTCGTCTGCGTTGTATCAATCGGATCTCCCGTTGGCCGAATCGGGGTCATTCGCAGATACGCATAGTCTCCAGCGATACGAATCGTCTCAACCTGAAAAGTCACTGGGGGGTTCAACAGCCGCTCCACCATCGGCCGAACCGTATCAAGGATCATCTTCCGATCGGGGGAGCCCTTCTCCAAGATGAACGCGCGCGGCGCCTGCTGAGACTCTGGCGTCGCAGTCGCTGGCGCAGAAGACGCCTGTGGCTGGGAGGCCCTTGCGGCCTCTGCTGGTGGCGCAGCCTCGGGAGCCGGTGCCTGCGAATCAGCGCTTGGCGATGCGTTGGACTCTTTCGGAGTCGGCGCCACCGCCACTTTAGGCGCTGGCGTACTCGAGATCCAGTTACTGAGGCCCGAATAGACACCAGGGATAAATGACAGGGCAAAGATCCCACCTGCCATCGCAGGAAGTAAAACCTTATCGCGAGCCGTACTCGCAAGAATGCCCGGCCTGACGTCCGAGTACGCAGTCGAGAGCTTCTCTCGGTCAGCCTCTGAGAGATCCGCCTCGGTGCCCTCTTCGGCCAACTTCCTGGCGAGCGTGGACTCTCGCCGCTTCTTTGAGAAGTTGAGAATGGACCAGTGCCGAAGGCCGCCGTATCCAAGCCCAATCAGCGTCATCCATCCTGCTAACTCTGCGCCCGCACCTGATGTCAGTCCAAATGCAAGGGCACCGGCTGCGGCGGGTGCGTAACCAAAAATTAGGGCATTTTTGCGTTTGGAATCGACGGGTAATTCATCGCCCAGATGATTTGAGGGATCAATGCCATCGACCCAGAAGTTATATTCCTTTCCGTCGTATTCATACTTCACCCAGCCAACCGGCAGAAAGTAACTTGTCGCGGTTTTACTAATATTTGCTTTCCAATTCCAATCACGCTGACGATCCCCCTGCGCGTGAGTTCTTACGCCGTTGTCAATCACCGTGTTGACCCGTGAATCGACCGACTCAGAGTAGACATCGCGATCAGACTTCTCAATCTCTTCTGCCCGGAACCCAACGAGAAACGACACATCAAAAGATTTCGCATCACTCCAAGACATTCCCTCAACAAGCGACGCGACAGCAGCAGGCTGTTTAGTTCCTGCATACGCTGATAACGCAAACTCACCCATATCGGTTCCATTCACAGGACGCCAATCAGTCACAGTCTTCGTTTTCGCGACCGCCGTGCGAACATTCATTTTGAGATTCGAATCCCACCTGTTTTCGTAGTCGGTGTAGTGCTCCTGGCGGTCAAATCCAAATGACGCCGTCCAAGTCGCCTCATAGCTCCCCCGAAAGAGATAGGCAGGCACATAGAAGAGATCTAATTTTGTAAATTTTGCGGCGTCGAGAAGATCGTCCGGTGTCAAATTACCTGTTGACATAAACGTCTGGGCGGTACGCTTGAGTACTTTTTCATCAACCGCCAAAGGAACGATGTACTCGGGCTCAACCGCGAGAGACACGACCGCGTTCGGAATCTCATTTTCCGTTCCGCAATGGGTGCATTTCAGCGCCAAGGTTCCCGGCTGAAACTTGAGAGATGCTCCGCAGTTGGAACAGGACTTGGTAATGTCATCCATATCTATGCCTTATTTTTTGAAAGTTTGAGCTCTTCTGAGTACGAATGAAGCACCTGCCTGAGCTCATGCAACAACGAGCGCGCTCCGTCAGTCTGGCTTGCTGAGGCAGCGGAACGAAGTTGTTCCACAATGGTCTCGGCCTTTGTTTGGTAGTACTTCTCTTCCCCAGGAAGAGCGCGCGGCAAGAATTTCAATTCGTCTCGCAAGGCATTAATTTCTTGCTTCAGCGCAGTGTCACTCGAAGAATCCGCACATTTCCGTAGCTCTCGCGCCAGCATGGTCTGAAAGCCCGAGGAGTCTCCTCGGGTGATGTTTTCCGCAATGATCTTGCTCGAGGCCAATAAGACGAGGTACCCCACCACCCCAAACGCTGTATTGGCCACATTGACGACCGCTGCCGCCGTGGCATATCCGGACAGCGAGATCACCAACGCGAGAATTGAGGTGATAGTGAATAAGCCCGAAAAAATAAATACCGGCCCTAACATGCCAAGGTTCACATCTCGCGAACGACCGATTGGCAAGATGATTCCGAGTGAAAGGCATGCGAGGACTGCTGCATAGACCGCTGCGGGCGACCACAGCGCAATGGGCAGGATTAGATATAAAAGAAGTCCGCTCGCAGCGGATATTACGACTGAAATTACCACTGCGATTAGGCTAAGTGACATCACGAACGTCTTTCTTAAAGAGACAGAATTTTTTGCTTTTCTTGATCGAACTCTTCTTGACTCAAGATGCCTTTTTCTCTCAAATCGGCAAGCTTCGATAACGCCTCAACCTTGCGATCGAATTCACTTAGATTCTTTTGACTCGCGCCCGGATCTTGTGCAGGGGTCACGTTCAGGTGCTGAGAGATCCCGGCCATCGTATTCCCCATCGGAACCCCAGCGCCGATCCCCAGCCCCATGCCAAGGCCAGCGCCCATCAAGCCCGACTGGGCAGAACCCTCATTCGAGGCGGCCGCTTCCAACACGTCAAAGCTGCGCTCCTGTTGATAGTTGAAACCAACAATCCCCATTTCCGCCTTTTTGGCGAGTGCCATCTTCAGGCTCCTAACAGCGGGGTCATCCTCGGGAACGTTGATTGATGCGACGCTGAACTGTTGAAGCAGAATGCCGTACTCCAATAATTCCTCGGCGAGGAAACCTTTGAGATGGCCCGAGATCACATCAAGTTGTGTTGCGATTTCGAGAATCGAAATCTGCTTTTGAACAATCACCTTGGCGATTTCAGCGGTGATGCGCTCGGTAAATTTGCCGCGGAAGTACCCGGACAAGGTGTCGATATCAAAGGACGGTAGCGTTCCCACAAACATCTGCAGAAACTTCTTTGTGTCGGTGATTCGCAGCCCGTACTGACCATGGGCACGAACGGGGATCATGATCTGATAACGCGGATCCTGAAGCTGTATCGGCGTACTCGTACCCCACTTCACATCAAGCTTCGCTACTTTATTAACAAACCAGACTTCAGCCGAAAACGGTGTTTTTCCCCCGAAAGGAAGCCCCATCAGTGCCCGCAGGACAGGAATGTTCTCGGTCGAAAGCGTGTGGCGGCCTCCGCTGAAAGGCCCCTCATAGACCCCACCCTTAACGAGATAAGCCTCCTGCGTTTCGTTAACGATCAACTGCGTCCAGGTTGAGAGTTCTTCTTCGCCTGGGAACTTCCACGCAACAATCGATGGCGGTCCATCCCACTTCACACGGTCGATGATCGGCATTTACGGCTTTCTTATCGTCTGATGGTCGTTCGCTACTCGCCCACTTGCGGCTTTGGTGCCGGCCGTGGTGTCGGAGAGGTCGGTGGGGGGGGCGACGGCTGCGGTGTCGCTGGCTGAGTTGGTGTCCGCGGTGCGATCGCCGGAGGCGAGGGTTCGCGTGCGGCAGCGTTCGCCTTACAGTCGGTTGATTCGGTCTTCCAGCCCGACGGCGTCGGGCCGGGGCAGACATACGAACGCTTTTGAAGAATCTTGCCCACGGTTCCTGGTGGGCAGTTCACGGATCGATACTCATCCGATGGCGGGACGCATGCTGGAGCCTGTTGCCCAACGGTCAATGCGAGCGAGCGATTTCCATCGCAGGGGCCAACGGACTTCAGTCCTCTCAGAAACCCTTTTCCATCCGCGACGATTGGATAGGCGCCGGGGCGGGAGTAAATATGCTCGAGCTCGATCTGAGCGGCTCGCTCGTCGTAGACCCTGAATTCTTTCGTCTGCCCGTCACCAAGATTCACCTGAAGCCCACAGGCATAGACGCCATTCATCGCCTTCAGGCTAATCTTGATCCGGACCGGTTCGCCTACCCCGGGGCTCTGAGGCGTCACCGATAGGGAGACAATTTCTTGTCCCAACGCGGACGTTGCCGCCCCAAAAAAAGCGATGAGGACTGCGAAGTGCTTTGACAGGCGGATCACCGGAATCTACTCCATTTAGATATAGCGTTCGTAAGTATCGTCGCTGCTATCTTACCCCTAGCAGTCATAAGTTATTTGGCCGCCCCCCCTGGCGATTGGCGGCCAAAGCCAAAGATTCAGTTTTTATTAAATTCCGTATTATGAAAATTTAAGGCGGGGCATAATCGGCTCGCCGAATAATCGTGGCGCTAAAAAATTGCTCTAGGGTAAGCACTAGCGCCCTTGGGTCATAGCTTTCGCTATCTTGGAATCAGAAAAAACCACTCCTGGAGACATTGTGATCAAACTGAACAAACTCGCCCTTGCGGTCGCAGCATGCTGTGTTTCATTTAGCGCTCAGGCGCAGACCTTAGTGATTGATAAGGTCACTACCCTCGGTGACTCACTGACCGACGGCGGTACTTACAGCAACGCGATCAAATTCGCGAACCCGCTGGCTCCAAATATCAATTACCGCTTCACCAATAACAACCCAACTGGCACCTCGCGGGTATGGGCAGAGGTACTGGCGCAGCAGCTTGGTCTGACACTGGTTCCCAACAAGATCAATCCCGTTGCGAATAACGGCAGTAACTATGCCGAAGGCGGCTCACGCGTGAGCCAACAGCCTGGTATCGGCTACACCCCACCGATCGTGACGACCCGCACGCTCACAGAACAGGTCAATCAAGTTCTGGCTGATCGTAAGACCTTTAATGATCGCGATCTGGTCATGCTGTGGATTGGTGCCAACGACGGTTTTACGCAGCTCACCATGGTGAGTGCCGGCATGGCAGCGCCCACCACCGCCGTTGCGAATATGGTGAGCGAAGCCGCCAATCTGTCAGCGCAGGTGGACCGCCTGAAGGCTGCGGGTGCCAAGAACATCATCGTGGCGCTACTGCCCGATCTGGCTAACACACCATTTGGTGCATTGTTGAAAGCAGCGAACTCGGGTGGTGACGTTCTGCTATCAACACTGAGCAGCCAGTACAACAGCGCATTGAAATCCTTCTTGCCCGCCAAGGACGTGATGATTCTTGACACCAACAAGCTGTTAGCGGATGTGATCAAGAGCCCCACCAAGTATGGTTTTAACGTGAATTCGTTGGGCGCCACCGCCTGCGGCGTCAATCCAAACCGCACCGGTGCAGGCGACTTCTTTAACTCGTCGCTCAGCTGTATCAACACGAACCCGAGCAACTATCTGTTTGCAGACGGCGTGCACCCCAGCGCGAAAGCGCACGAACTCTTCGGCACCTTCGTGACCGCGACGCTGCGTAGTGTGAGTCAAGCCGCTTCCCTTGCGACGATTCCACTGGATGCCGCTCATCAGCATGCTCAGTCGCTTGAGAGCCGTCTCCACGGTCTGGCCATGACCACGGCCGACGGCAAAGCTCGTCCAGTCGGTAACGTTCAGGTTTATGGCGGTGTGGAGCAGGCAGAGCTTGAGGCCGACGGGCGCCAGACAACCCCCGCAACCGAGACCACCTCACGCAAAGGCGCAATCGGCGTTGATCGCCAGATTGCTGCGGGAACCGCAATCGGTGCAGTGCTGGCGTATGGCGATAGCACCACAGACTTTGCAGGTCGAACTGGTCAGATCAAGACCCAGGATCAGACCGCGATGGTCTATGGCGTGACATCAATTGCCCCCAACTTCTACGTCAATGCAAGCGCTGCACGGGGCCTTATCGATCACACAAGCTTTACTCGCAACATTGCATTCGCGAATAACACGCTGGTTGTGAACAGCAGCCCTGAGGGCACCTATCAGAGCATCCGCATTGGTGCCGGCATGATCTACGGCACCAGCTGGAGAGGCGGCCCATACGTAAGCCTTGCGCGTGAAGGGGTCAAGATCAAGAACTTCGTTGAGAACGCAGGCCCTGCATCACTGGCCTTCGGCGATATCAACCACTCAGTGCGTCGTCTGACCATTGGCTTTGCAAGCCAACAGGCGAAAGCGGCCATTGGTCAGTGGCGTGGTTTTGTGCGGGCCGCCTACGATCATGATCTGGACAACAACCCGCTGTCGGTAAAGGTTGGCCCGGATGCACAGTCGCTCGCAAAAGTCACCCTTGAGCGTCCTGCGCGCAGCGACTGGACCGCTACCCTTGGTGCCATTCATCCTGTTGGCAAGGACGGCTTCCTGACGATTGCAGTCGGTCAGAATGGCCCTTCTGACAGCCGTCAAGGCACGACGTTGGGTGTGAGCTATCGCACTAACTTCTAAGCAGTTTTGAATCGCAAAAAAGGGCGCTAATTGCGCCCTTTTTTGTCTCTTCGTGCAGCCCTGGCATGAGAAAATCTGGCCATCATGTCGTCGCACTTCGTTCACCTTCGGATGCATTCGGAATATTCCATTGTGGATGGGATCGTTCGCCTGGATGCTGCTGTTGCCAAGGCGGCCGCAGATGGTCAACCAGCGATTGCCATTACCGACCTCTCGAACACCTTCGCTTACATTAAGTTTTATAAAGCGGCACGTGCCGCAGGGATCAAGCCAATTCTTGGCGCCGATGTCTGGATTACCAATGATCAAGATCGTGACCGTCCCTTTCGGCTGCTGTTACTCGTTCAGAGCAACGAGGGATATCGCAACCTCTGCGAACTGATTACGCGGTCGTGGCTCAAGAATACCCATCGTGACCGCGCAGAGATCCGACTCGAGTGGCTCGCGCAACACGCCGATGGACTCATCGCACTCTCGGGCGCACTTCAAGGCGAACTCGCTAATGCGATTGCCCGGTCGTCTCGGTCTAAGGCGCCTGCCGCTAGCCCTGGCGCTAAATCGAAGACAGGGCTTGAGCCCTCAGATCTGGTGCTGCAAAAGTACCTCGAGATTTTTGGTGATCGGTTCTACATTGAGCTCCAGCGTGCTGATCAGCCCGGCGAAGAGACTTACATCCGGCAGGCAGTCGCTCTGGCCATACGACACCAGGTGCCCGTTGTCGCAACACACCCGGTTCAGTTTTTAGAGAAAGAAGACTTTCGCTCTCACGAAGCGCGTGTCTGTATCGCGGAAGGCGAGACGCTCGCCAGCGGAAGGCGCAAGAAACGATTTACGGAGTCCCAGTACTTCCAGACCCAAGACGAGATGTCCAGCCGGTTTGCAGATATTCCTCAGGCGCTAGACAACACGCTTGAGATCGCGCAACGCTGCAATGTCGTCTTGCAGCTTGGCAAACCACAGCTGCCGAACTTCCCCACGCCCAATGGCGAAACCCTGGAGGACTACCTGCGGCTTACCGCACGTGAGGGTCTCGAGAAACGACTCATCGAACGATACCCCACAGAAACGGTTCGTGAAAGTCATCGTCAACACTACGCCGATCGTCTTGAGCTAGAGATCAAAACGATTATCGAGATGGGCTTTCCGGGCTACTTCCTGATCGTTGCAGACTTCATCAACTGGGCCAAACAAAACGGCGTCCCTGTTGGCCCGGGCCGGGGCTCTGGCGCGGGGTCGCTCGTTGCTTATAGCCTTGGCATTACTGATCTTGATCCGATTCCTTATGCCCTGCTATTTGAGCGATTCCTGAATCCTGAACGGGTATCGATGCCTGACTTTGATATCGATTTCTGTCAGGACAATCGCTACAAGGTCATTGACTACGTTCGTGCAAAGTACGGCAAAGACGCCGTCAGTCAGATCGTCACCTTCGGAACGATGGCCTCGAAAGCCGTGATCCGAGATGCTGGTCGTGTGTTAGATCTGCCTTATAACTTCTGCGACCAGCTATCAAAGCTCATTCCCGTTGTTCAGAATAAACCGCTATCGCTCGAAGAGGCCAAAAAGGAAGAGCCCATTCTTGCCGAGCGCGAACAAAAGGAAGACGAAGTACGCGAGCTCTTAGCGCTTGCGCGACCGCTCGAAGATCTGACACGAAATGTTGGCATGCATGCGGGGGGCGTTCTGATTGCACCCGGACGCCTGACGGACTTCTGCCCGCTATATCAGGCGCCAGGCTCGACGGAAGACGAAGGCGTGGTCTCGATGTACGACAAAGACGACGTTGAAGCCGCGGGACTGGTGAAGTTCGACTTTCTTGGGCTGCGCAACCTGACCATTATTCAGATGGCAGTCGATACGATTAATCGTCTCTATCCTGATCGCCATCTCACGCTTCGTGAGCTTGATGGGTTTGATGACCCGGCGGCCTATCAGGTGCTGCGAGATGCCAACACCACGGCGATCTTCCAGGTGGAATCGGATGGCATGAAAAAGCTTCTCGCGAAGCTTCAGCCCGACCGTTTCGAGGACATTATTGCTGTGCTGGCGCTCTACCGCCCCGGACCGCTGAACTCCGGCATGGTGGATGACTTCATTAAGCGCAAGCGCGGCGAGCAGCCAATTGACTACTTTCATGAGTCCTTAAAGGACTGTCTATCGCCAACGTATGGTGTGATCGTCTATCAGGAACAGGTCATGCAGATCGCCCAGACGATTGCAGGCTATTCATTGGGTGGCGCAGACCTACTACGTCGCGCGATGGGTAAGAAAAAGCCCGAAGAGATGGCGCAGCAGCGTGAAATCTTTGTTAACGGTGCGCTCCAGAAAGGGCATTCGCAGGCACTCGCGACGCGACTGTTTGACCTGATGGAGAAGTTTGCGGAGTACGGTTTTAACAAGTCACACACCGCCGCCTACGCGGTGCTGACCTATCAGACCGCCTGGTTAAAGGCGCACCACACGGCTGAGTTCATGGCAGCAACGCTATCGGCCGACATGGATGACACCGATAAGGTGGCCTTCTTTAGCGCCGATACTCGCGCTAATAAGGTTCGCATCAAGGCGCCCGACATCAACGCATCGAACTATCGATTTGAGCCAGTTCCAGGTGCAACCGCCGAAGAAGGGCTTGTCATTCAATACGGACTTGGCGCCATTCGTGGCGTCGGAGAGAGTGCGGTGATGGCAATTCTTGCGACTCGCAGTCAGGATGGCCCGTTTAAAGATATTTTTGATTTCTGCGCCCGAATTGACCGGCGTGTCGTGAATCGACGTGCCATTGAGGCACTCGTGAAGGCGGGGGCATTTGATGCGCTTCACGATAACCGAGCACAGGTGGTCGCAAGCGTTGGGCTTGCGGTCATGGCGGCAGATCAGGCGCAGGCGAGTGTCCATCAAGGAGGCTTATTCGAAGAAGCCCCGGGGCAGGCCCCCGTCATTGACATGCCGAAGGTTGCGCCTTGGACCGAGCGTCAGCGACTCCTCGAGGAAAAGCAGGCGCTTGGCTACTGCTTCTCAGGTCACTTGTTTGCGCCATACGCCCAAGAGATTCGACGTTTCGTGTCCACGCCCCTCAATCGACAGGTGCCGTCACGTGATCCTGTATGGATTGCAGGTGTGGTGAGCGCTAGCCGCGCTCAGATGACCAAGCGCGGCATGATGCGCATTGTGGAGATTGATGACGGCACCGGCAAACTTGAGATCACCGTCTTTTCCGAGCTCTGGGATCAACACCGACAGGCCATCAAAGTCGATGAGCCCTTGATCCTGCAGGCGAAGATTGAGAACGATGATTTTTCTGGCGGCTACCGCGGATCCGCTGTTGAGATCCTCACCCTTGGCGAAGCCAGAGCCCGGTTTGCACTGGGGATTCGGGTCAAGATGACCCCCGAGACGACGACTGGGAGTGGCCAGGCCACGAACACCCCCGCCAAGCTACGGGACCTTTTAGAACCTTGGCGTGCGGCGCAACATGGCTGCCCGATCTTTATCCGTATGGATCGTGGGGGTGCTGAGTGCGATATCCAACTACCCGAGGCCTGGAAGGTCAAACCGGAAGAGGAATTCATTCGGCTACTAACGCAACATTTTGCGAAAGACGCCGTCGAAGTCATTTATCGATAAAATTCAG
>JACCEC012709809.1_pt1 | contig 12397 bp, 8 predicted proteins | sample 7450121 | NCBI WGS metagenome assembly JACCEC01 (sample SAMN15323455, study PRJNA562643) | freshwater metagenome | isolation source: river surface water | place: USA:Blue River Watershed | collected 2017-08-18 | reverse complement strand
GGAGGGGTAAAAGCATCGATGGATAATAAAGATTATGGACTTATCAATAAATGGCTAAGAAATATCAAAGATGTTTATGCAAAACATCAAAAAGAATTAGATGGGATTGAAGAATTTCAAGAACGCTTTGATAGATTGGTTGAATTGAATGTAAGCGAGCAAGTCAAAAATCTTGCTAAAACGACCATTATTCAGAAAGCTTGGGCAGCAGGCGACTATCCACATCTCCACGGCTGGGTTTTGGATTTAAAAACAGGATTAATTAAAACAATAATGGAGATACTTCCAGACGATTTGAGTGCCATTGAAGAAATTTACCGTTACGACATCAAACATGAAGACGGTACTTTACGCCAAGCCATGCATTAAACTAAAGTAAAGCCTTAATTGTTTTCAATTAGGGCTTTTTTTATGAATAATTAAAAACTTTCTTCATAAAGTACAAAAGACTTAGTTCCTCAAAAAAAAATATCAAAAAAATAAAAATTATTCTTGAAATAATCTATATTTGCTAAATATATATATAAATGCTAAAAAAATATAGGTTTTATGTCTCTACCAAACTGCCCTCAATGTAATTCTCAAAATATTTCGAGAAATGGAATAATCAAAGAACGTCAACGATTCAAATGCAAAGATTGTGGCTATAATTTTACTGTCGAAAAGATGGGAAAAAGTATCGAAAGCTATTATGTAATCAAAGCCTTGCAATTATATATTGAGGGCGTAAGTTATAGAGAAATTGAACGTTTGTTGGGTGTTAGCCATGTTTCTGTTATGAATTGGGTAAAAAAGTACCAAGTTAAAATCCCAAAACAAACCCTCTACAATCCTACCTACCGAGTGTTAAATCACAAAGAGCTTGCTGAATTTTATGCCAATCGAGATAACCTCAAAGGTGCTGGCATGATAGTCACTGAATTAGGGGATAAGTTTATGCTTATTAAATGGGAAAGGTTCAAAAAATAATTCGTTTTGTCTAATTTACATTAAACAAAGTAATTACTTCATAAAAAAAGTACAATTTTATTAAATTTCAATATTAAAAGAATTTTATATAAAAAAATTCATACTTTTTAATTATGAACAAAATATTATTTTAAAAAAAACACCTTTTTAGAATAATATTTCAAAAAATAGCAATTTAATAGAGAGTAAATACTATTTTTAAAATAAATTAAAGTACAACGATTTCTATGCGGGATTAGCAAAGCTATATCAAACATTTTGGAAGTTATATTTTTTTTAAAAGTTTTGCATCATCAAAAAAGTACAACAAAACCATAATAAAAGTATAACTATGAAAAAAGTACTATTCATCCTCTCTACCATTTTACTCAGCTACCAGTTTTCAAACGGTCAAGGATCAAGCGATTACGGTGCAGGAATCAAACTAAACGTAAATCCTGAAGGTAGCAAATACATTCGTTTCATCACTTGGAATCAAACTTGGGCTCGAGCAACGCAAATGAATCCAGGAACCGCAGTTGGTGGTGAAGCAAGTAAAACTAATTTTGATATTTCGGGCAGACGTCTTCGTATGTTGGCTTATACTCAAATCAGCAAACGATACATGATTTTAGCTCATATAGGTATCAACAATCAAACATTTATCAATGGTGGTGGCTCTGGATCAACTGGTACAGGAGCTTATGGAAATGGTAAAAAACCTCAAGTATTTTTCCATGATGCTTGGAACGAATATCACGTAGTACTTCCAACAAAAGAGAACAATAACTCAAGTTTAACTATCGGTGGTGGTTTGCATTATTTCATGGGATTATCAAGAATGACAATGGCATCCACGTTGAACTTTCTAACGGTTGATTCTCCTATATTTTCTTGGGCAACAATCGACAATTCAGATCAATTTGCTCGACAATATGGATTTTTTGCAAAAGGTAAGTTGAATAAATTAGAATACCGTTTTGGTTTTAACAAACCTTTCAATACAAGCTTAGTTCCTACAAATGCAACAGACCCAAGCAAAGCAGTAGCGGTGGATAACAACGGAAAAAGCAGATGGGCAAAAACAGGATATGTTGAATACCAATTTTTAGATACTGAAGCGAATTTACTTCCATTCAAAGTTGGCTCGTATTTAGGAACTAAACGTGTATTCAATGTTGGTGCGGGTTTCTATACACAAGCTGATGGAACTCAGACTTCTATTGGAGGAAAATTGGAAAGAAATGATATCAGATTATTAGCAGTAGATGCTTTCATGGATATGCCAGTGGGCGACAAAGCTAAAAATGCTGCGATTACCGCTTACTCAGGTTTCTTTAATTATAATTTCGGTCCTAATTATTTGAGAAATATCGGTATCATGAATGTTGGTGCAGCAGATCCTAATTATGCTGGAAACGACAAACTTCTTTCAGGAGTTGGAAATGCTCAACCGATGATTGGAACAGGAAATATTTTCTACACACAAGTAGGGTTTTTACTACCAAAAGCAAGTGAAAAGCCAAAAGTTCGTGTACAACCATTTACTGCATTCACTTACAAAAACTTCGAGGCACTTCCGCAAGCTGTTACAAACTTTGATTTTGGTTTCAATTGGTTAATTGACGGACATCATGCGAAAATCACGACTCAATATTCAGCACGTCCGGGTATTGAAGCAGCAACAGGCAAACAAAAACATTTTGGAGAATTTATAACTCAATTACAAATATATCTATAATTCAAACCCTTAAACACTAAGCACTATGTCAAACAGTAACAAAAGTTCGATGTTTTCCATCATTGGAGCATCTTCTGTAGGAACAATGATTGAGTGGTATGACTTCTATATATTCGGAAGTTTGGCTACATTAATTTCTACGAAATTTTTCCCAAGTGGCCCTGGCTCAGAAACATTAGCCTTTTTATCAACATTGGCTACCTTTGCAGCAGGTTTCATCGTACGTCCTTTTGGAGCATTGTTCTTCGGAAGATTAGGAGACCTTATCGGAAGAAAATATACTTTCATGGTAACTTTATTATTGATGGGTGGAGCCACATTTTTCATTGGCTGTATTCCATCTTACGAAACCATCGGTATGGCAGCACCTTTATTGGTATTATTGCTTCGTTTGCTTCAAGGTTTAGCCTTGGGTGGTGAATATGGAGGTGCAGCAACTTACGTGGCAGAACACTCTCAAAGCCATGAAAGAGGATACATGACATCATGGATTCAGATTACAGCTACTGCTGGTTTAATTGCCTCATTAATTGTTATCGCTCTTACTAAAGCAGCTTTATCGAAAGAAGATTTCGAGAATTTCGGATGGAGAATTCCTTTCTTAGCGTCTTTATTGATGGTTGGTGTTTCTTATTTGATTCGTAAAAATATGCACGAATCTCCTTTGTTTGCAAAAGTTAAATCAGAAGGAAAAACCTCTGCTAATCCTTTGAAAGAATCATTCGGTAATAAATTGAATTTCAAATTTGTATTGTTAGCGTTATTAGGGGTAACCATGGGACAAGGAGTTGTTTGGTACACTGGTCAGTTCTATGCCATGTCTTTTATTGAAAAAGTAATGAATGTTCCTAAAGAGCAAGTTGATACTGTAATGATTTGGGCATTATGTTTGGGAACTCCTTTCTTCGTTGTATTTGGTTGGTTGTCTGATAAAATTGGTCGTAAATGGATCATGATGGCAGGTATGTTGGTTGCGATTGTTTCATACAGAACTATCTACTCAAAAATGTATGATACAGTTGATATCAAAAATAAAACTGAAATTACTGAAAAAGCAACTTCTTTGGCAGAATTGAAAGCCAACGAAAAGAACAAAAATGGCGGAGTGGATTCTGTTTATACCAAAACAAAAGAATTTACAGACGGAACTACATACAAAGAAGTTAAAACTGTAACTTTGAATAATGGAGCTGTTGATATGAAAGACGGAAAACCATTAACCGAAGTAAAGAAAACTGTCAATATCAATGATTCTGACAAATGGACTTTGATTATGTGGGTATTTATCCAAGTAATATTCGTAACAATGGTATATGGTCCAGTGGCAGCTTTCTTAGTGGAAATGTTCCCAGTGAAGATTCGTTATACTTCGATGTCATTACCTTATCACGTTGGAAACGGAATATTTGGTGGATTGTTACCAGCAATTGCAACATTCTTGGTAACTAATGCTAAATCTCTAAACGAAAAAGCCAAAGAAATGGGTGAAGCTGTAATGCCAGTTGAAAAACCATACTTGGAAGGTTTATGGTATCCAATTATCATTGCAGGTATTTGCTTCATTATCGGTTCAATCTATTTAGATGGAAAAGATAACAGAGTGGAAGATTAATTTTAGAAACCCTTTAAACTTATATTAAAATGAATGCAATTAAGAAAATTTTAGGTGTTGTTTGGATGGTATTAGGAGCTTATGCAGTGTATTACCTAATCGTAAATCAAGCAATTACCCTCTGGAATAAAGGTGGCGAGAACATCATTCCAGCCGTAATTTATACAGTAGTACTTTGCCCGATGATTGCGGGTGCTTTGGGAATGTTCGGTTTATACTCTCTCCAAGGCGAATTTGACGAAAAAGATTGATTTAGTCGATATATTTTCTAAGCCTCGACTAATGTAAAGATTATAAGTTGGTTGCCGTATTATTAAGGCTTAGGGTTTAATAAAGCAATGTATGCCAGTCGAGGCTCTGTCCCGTTGGCATACATTCTCATTTAATATCCTTGCTAACTATATTAATTAAGCAAAAATAGATAAAATTATCTTGGAATAATACCAAGTCAGTAGTAGTTTAGTGCAATAATTTTGAAATTCATAAAATGGAACAACAAAGACTCAACGGAGTAGCTATACTTTTGGTAATTCTCTTGAATTATCCGATTCTTTCTTTGTTCAATTTAGATTATTTCGTACTGGGTGTCCCTCTTATCTATGTATATGTTTTTGCAACATGGAGCATAGCTATCATTCTTGTCGCTTTTATTACAGAATATCAGAAACTTAAAGACTCCGCCGACAATGAATAGCATGATATTGGGTATTATTTCGATTTACTATCTGGCTTTTTTGTTCTTAATTGCTTACCAAGCAGAAAAAAGAACAAAAAATAACAAGAGTGTGGTCAGTAATGCCAATATCTACTCTTTATCTTTGGCGGTTTATTGTACGGGATGGACTTTCTACGGTAGTGTCGGGAGAGCTGCCACAGATGGGATAGATTTTCTGAGTGTCTATATTGGTCCTACCTTAATGATGTTTCTAGCTTTACCAGTTTTACAGAAGATAATTCGAATTTGTAAAGTCCAACGATTAACAAGTATCGCTGATTTTATTTCTTCAAGATATGGGAAAAATAAATCTTTGGGTGGTTTAGTAACAGGTATTTGTCTTTTATCAGGAATACCTTACATATCTCTTCAACTAAAAGCAATATCGAGTAGTTTTAGTATCCTCACCCGAGGGGTAAAAGTAGAACATTTCTACACTGACCATACTTTTTATATTGTATTAATCCTCATTACGTTTACGATTTTATTTGGAACTCGACACATTGAAGCTACAGAAAGGCACGAAGGGATGGTTGCTGCCATTGCTATGGAATCCATCATCAAACTTTTTGCATTTTTATTGATTGGATTCTATGTATGTTATCATGTATTTGATGGTTTTCAGGATATTTTTAAGCAAGCTGAATTAGTACCCACACTCAAGGAAAATGCAATTTTGGAATCAAAATATGGGATGTCCAAATGGTTTTGGCATACATTCCTGGCAATGATGGCTTTTTTGTTTCTTCCTCGTCAATTTCAGGTTGCTATTGTCGAAAATGTTGATGAAAAACACATTAGCCGTGCCATGTGGCTGTTTCCGATGTACATGTTTTTGATAAATATTTTTGTTGTACCTATTTCTTTGGCAGGTAACCTTATCTTTCCGCAAGGCTCAACCAACCCAGATATGTTTGTACTTGCCATTCCTTTGCATTTTTCAGACGAATTTTTAGCAATTTTAACTTATATTGGTGGTTTTTCGGCAGCAACAGGAATGATTATTGTTGAAACAATTGCCATCAGCGTTATGGTATGTAATAATTTATTAATGCCAATTTTATTAAGTAATCCTTACAGCAAAGAAGCCATCAACAAAAATCCAACTTTGTTCATTCAAAGTATCCGGAGGATTGCCATTTCTATAACTATTTTCTTAGCTTATATTTATCTGAAAATTATCAATGAAAAATTCTCCTTAGTTTCTATCGGAATGACTGCCTTCGTAGTCATTGCACAATTCGCTCCTTCGGTTTTAGGAGGGATTTTCTGGAAAAGAGGCACGCAAAAAGGAGCAATGGCAGGATTAATTGCTGGTACGCTTATTTGGTTTTTCACACTTATCATCCCTTCATTGATTAATTCGGGACTTTTTTCCGAAAAAATCATGACAGAAGGCTTATTTGGTATCCGCTTACTCAAACCTTTTGAATTATTTGGTCTGACTGGTCTCGACAATATTTCTCATGCAACATTTTGGTCATTATTAGTGAATACAATAATATATTTATTCTCCTCACTATTTACCAAACAAACCTCTATCGAACACAATCAAGCTGTACTTTTTGTAGATGTATTCAAACATTCCCAACTCGAGCATTCTGTCATTTGGAGAGGAAAAGCCTTGGTAAGCGATTTAAAAGCTTTATTAGAAAATTTTTTAGGGCAAGTCAAAACAGAAAGAATCACACGTATGTTTGCTTCTCGCAATCATATAGATTTACAAACCAAATATGCAGACCCAAGATTTGTAAATTATACAGAAACTTTACTTGCTGGTATTGTCGGAACTGCATCTGCCCGTATGATGGTGGCATCAGTTGCCAAAGAAGAAGAAATTTCTTTAGAAGAGGTCGTTGAAATTCTTAAAAAATCACAAGAATTAATGGCTGTAAATAAGGAATTAAAACAAAACTCGGCGGAATTAAAAAAATTAACCGAAAAATTACAAGCTGCAAACGAACAACTAAGATTAACCGACCAGCTCAAAGATGACTTTTTATCGACTGTCACCCACGAAATCCGTACGCCTTTGACATCCATCAAAGCATTATCAGAAATTTTGTATGATAATGATGATATTGACCATTCTGAAAGACAATATTTTTTAAATACCATTATCAAAGAAACTGACCGTTTATCTCGACTTATCAATCAGGTATTGGACTTAGAAAAATTGGCTTCTGGAAAAACCCGAATATTGCAAGAAACCATACAAGTTTCTGATATTATCGAAGATTCGATTGATAGTATTCAACAATTAGCCAAGGATAAGGGAGTTAAAATCAATAAAATTATTGACAAAAAAATTCCAAATATTGTCGGCGATAGAGATAGGATTCTTCAAGTATTGCTGAATTTAATCTCTAACTCTCTCAAATTTGTAGAACCAGATAAAGGTGAAATTACGGTGACTGCCTACCAAGTTGATAATAATTTATTAGTCAATGTGGTAGATAACGGACAAGGAATTTCTAAAGAATATCAGAATTTAATATTCGACAAATTTTATCAAGCCCATGACCAAACCATTAAAAAGCCCAAAGGAAGCGGCTTAGGATTGGCTATTTCCAAACGCATCATTGAGCTTCATCAAGGCAAAATATGGGTAGAAAGTGAATTAGGAAAAGGAGCAAAATTTTCATTTATGATACCGATTAATAAAGACTAACTCAGCAGAATGATATGAATATACAAAAAAACATTAAAGTACTTATCGTAGATGACGAGCCAAATATCTTATTGTCTTTAGAGTTTTTGATGAAAAAAGAGGGTTTTATCGTCTTTATCGCTCGTGATGGGGAAGAAGCATTTGAAATCATCAAAAGGGAAAAGCCAAGAATTGTCTTATTGGATATCATGATGCCTAAAGTAGATGGATACGAGGTTTGTAAATTCATCAAACAAAATCCAGAGACGCAGGAAACAAAAGTGGTTTTTTTGAGTGCCAAAAGCAAAGAAGCCGATATCGAAAAAGGATATAATACTGGTGCGGATTTATATATTCCTAAGCCATTCTCTACCAGAGATTTGGTCAAAAAAATCAATATGCTCGCCGCAGGGGTATTGGCATAAATTATTACAACGTACAACAAAACTATAATAATACGATGAATTACGAGTCTTTTTATCGAAAAAGCATAGAAACTCCCGAAGTTTTTTGGGCAGAGCAAGCCGAAGATATTGCTTGGTATAAAAAGCCTGAAAGCATTTTATCAAAAGATGCAAAGGGATTTTACAGATGGTTTGAAGGAGGTAAATTAAATACTTGCTACCTTGCTGTTGATTATCATGTCGAACAAGGAAATGGCAATAAAACAGCCCTAATTTATGACTCTGCCGCTACGGGTAAGGTCAAAAAATATACTTATTCCGAAGTAAAGTATGAGGTAGAGAAAATTGCGGGAGCATTAGTTGGATTGGGTGTAAAAAAAGGAGACACGGTTGTTATTTATATGCCGATGATTCCACAAGCAGCCTTTTCGATGTTGGCATGTGCCAGAATTGGTGCAATACATTCGGTCGTTTTTGGTGGTTTTGCTCCACATGAGCTAGCTATCAGGATTGATGATGCCCTGCCAAAAGTAATTATTTCAGCTTCTTGCGGCATTGAATTCGACAAAGTTATTCCTTACAAACCTCTTTTGGACGAAGCAATAGCCCTTGCAGAGCATCAGCCAAAGCATTGTTTGGTATTTCAGCGTGACATGTTAAATGCCTCATTAGTTGCCGAGAGAGACTTGGATTTTGAATCATTCGTTCAGGCATCTACTCCGGCAGCTTGTGTAGAAGTAGATGCAACAGACCCCTTGTATGTGCTTTACACCTCAGGCACCACAGGTAAACCCAAAGGAATTTTAAGAGATAATGGAGGCCATGCTGTTGCATTAAACTTTTCAATGAAATATGTATATGGATTATCTCCTGACGAGGTATTTTGGGCAGCATCTGATGTTGGTTGGGTAGTAGGTCACTCTTATATTGTATATGCACCGCTGATTTATGGATGTACTACGGTATTTTTTGAAGGGAAACCTGTTCGTAACCCTGATGCAGGAACATTTTGGAGAGTTATTGCCGACCACCAAGTAAATGTATTTTTTACCGCTCCAACAGCGTTTAGGGCAATAAAGAAAGAAGATTCAGAGGCAAAACTGAAGGAGAAATATGATACCTCGAGCCTTAAATCAATTTTTGTAGCAGGCGAACGTTGCGACCCTCCTACCCTTGAATGGCTTCAAAATATCTCAAAACTACCAATCATCGACCATTGGTGGCAAACCGAAAGCGGATGGTCTATCGTTGCCAACATGATGGGCGTAGAAGAATTTGCCGTTAAAGCTGGTTCGGCAACCAAACCAGTTTGTGGTTTTGATGTACAAATTTTAGATGAGGATGGAGAACAATTAGGAGCGAATAAAGAAGGCTATGTTTGTATCAAACTACCTCTCCCACCAAGCTGCTTACCTACTCTATGGAATGATGACGAGCGTTTTGTAAGTTCTTATCTCGATAAATTTGAAGGATATTATTTGACGGGAGATGGAGGATATATCGATGACGAAGGGTATGTATTTATCATGGGTCGAATTGACGACGTGATAAATGTTGCTGGTCATCGCCTATCTACTGGAGAAATGGAAGAGATTTTAGCCTCACATCCTGCTGTGGCAGAATGTGCGGTAGTAGGGATTTCGGACGAACTTAGGGGGCAACGTCCAGTGGGTTTAATTGTCACAAAAGATGGGCATGATATTTCTGATGATATCTTGGAAAGTGAACTCATTGCTTTGATTCGAGAGCAAATCGGAGCTGTTGCATTTTTCCGTAACGCAATGAAAGTAAAACGATTACCCAAAACTCGTTCAGGGAAAATCTTACGTAAAACCATCAGACAAATGGCAGATGGAGAGCAATTCACTATTCCTTCTACCATAGATGACCCTCAAATTTTAAGTGAAATTAGTGAAGTAATGCGTCAAAGACAAATTGGGAATGCATTTCAAACTATCAATCAATAAAACAATTTCAATAGCAAACATTTTTGTTCACTCTTAATTTATTTAACCAAAATGAAAATTAATTCTTTTGAAGAATACGAAGAAGCGTATAAAAAAAGCGTAGAAAGCCCTGAAGATTTTTGGGGAGAAATAGCTGCCAATAATTTTGTATGGAGAAAACCTTGGAAAAAAGTCTTGAATTGGAACTTTTCTGAACCAGATGTTCAGTGGTTTGTTGGAGGGAAATTAAATATTACCGAAAACTGCCTTGACAGACACGTGCATGACAAGCCAAACCAACCTGCTATTATTTGGGAACCCAATGACCCAAATGAAGAAAGTATTACCTTGACTTACCGTCAGTTATATGAAAGGGTATGTCGTTTTGCCAATGTTTTGAAAAAAAATGGTGTTAGTAAAGGAGATAGAGTATGTATCTACATGCCAATGATTCCTGAATTATCTATTGCTGTTTTGGCATGTGCCAGAATTGGTGCTATACATTCAGTTGTTTTTGGAGGTTTTTCTGCTTCTTCTATCGCTGATAGAATCAATGATTCTCAATGTGTGGCGGTAGTTACTACCGATGGTGCGGTTCGAGGGAATAAAGCTATTCCAATGAAAGATACCGTAGATGATGCCTTGATTGGTTGTCCTTCTGTCAAAAAAGTCATTGTAGCAACTCGTACTCGTACAGCCGTAAGTATGATAAAAGGTAGAGATGTTTGGTGGGAGGAAGAGGAGAAACACGTCACGAGTGATTGTCCAGCAGAAGAAATGGACTCTGAAGACCCATTATTTATTCTTTACACTTCTGGTTCAACCGGAAAACCTAAAGGGGTGGTACATACGTGTGGTGGTTATATGGTCTATGCGGCATATACTTTCCAAAATGTATTCCAATATAAGCCTGGTATGGTTCATTTCTGTACGGCAGATATCGGCTGGATTACGGGGCATTCTTACATTGTTTACGGGCCATTGGCTTCAGGGGCTATTTCGGTATTGTTTGAGGGTGTTCCAACATATCCCGATGCTGGGCGTTTTTGGGACATTGTGGAAAAACACAAAGTTAATATCCTTTATACGGCTCCCACAGCAATTCGTTCACTGATGGGCTTTGGATTGGAGTATGTAGAAGGAAAAGATTTAAGCTCCCTCAAAGTATTAGGTTCGGTAGGCGAGCCAATCAATGAAGAGGCATGGCAATGGTATTCAAAAAACATAGGAAAAGATAAATGTCCGGTGGTTGATACTTGGTGGCAAACCGAAACGGGTGGTATCATGATTTCTGCCATGGCAGGGATTACCCCACTGAAGCCAGCTTGGGCATCTCTACCGCTTCCTGGGGTACAGATGATGTTGGTCGATGAAAATGGCAATGAAATTCAGGGTGGAAATGTAAGTGGAAACCTTTGTATCAAATTCCCTTGGCCTTCTATTTTAAGAACCACTTGGGGAGACCACGAAAGATGCCGTACCAACTATTTTTCTGCCTATCCAAATTTATATTTTACGGGTGATGGGGCCATGAGAGATGAAAATGGATTTTACAGAATCACAGGGCGTGTTGATGATGTATTGAATGTTTCAGGACACAGAATTGGCACGGCCGAAGTTGAAAATGCTATCAATATGCACACGGGGGTAGTTGAAAGTGCCATTGTTGGGTATCCACATGACATCAAAGGTCAAGGAATATATGCTTATGTTATTTGTGAAAGTGAAAGTTTCGATCAAGAATTAACCAGAAAAGATATTCTTGCAACCGTCTCGAGGGTTATCGGACCAATTGCCAAACCTGATAAAATTCAGTTTGTGAGTGGTTTACCAAAAACTCGCTCAGGAAAAATTATGCGTCGTATTTTACGTAAAATTGCCGAAGGCGAAACATCAAACTTAGGAGATATTTCTACCTTGCTCGATCCATCAGTAGTGGAGGAAATCAAACAAGGAGCAGAATTATTAAAATAATTTTTGACCATTCATAAAAAAGGCTGTACGATTTTCGTATAGCCTTTTTTTGCTTTTTATCTTAAAAAAAATTATATTTTTGATGTATATATATTTGTAAGATAAGATTCAAAATTCAATTTATTTGACAATTCCAACGACAGGAATTATAGGACATGTACAAGTCTGGGTAATTAAAGTACAAACAGCCTGACTACCAGATAAAAAATAATAACTTGGTGCAGGATAACTCACCCCTGTCAAAGTTCCCATCGGCAATTGTCTGTGTATTCCTACATTTGTAACTATGTTAAAGGTAGGAGCATATCCAAACTTAAATATCCAATATGATTTTCCCACAGGAACCGCAATAGTAGGGCTTTTCCACAGTTGTTTATTACTATTATTTGAAATTATAAATTCAACAT
>JACCEC011161833.1_pt1 | contig 12399 bp, 9 predicted proteins | sample 7450121 | NCBI WGS metagenome assembly JACCEC01 (sample SAMN15323455, study PRJNA562643) | freshwater metagenome | isolation source: river surface water | place: USA:Blue River Watershed | collected 2017-08-18 | reverse complement strand
TGCCACCACTGTGGCGCCACCGAGCGCGTGCCGCGCGCCTGCCCGGCCTGCGGCAACCTGGACCTGTCGGCCATCGGGCGCGGCACCGAGCGGCTCGAGGAACAGCTGCTGCCCCTGCTGCGGGGCCGCGACGGAGGAACCCCGCGCATCCTGCGCATCGACGCCGACACCACGCGGCGCGCCGGTTCGCTGCAAAGCCAGCTGGCCCAGGTGCACGAGGGCGACGTGGACGTGCTGGTGGGCACCCAAATGGTGGCCAAGGGGCATGACTTCCGCAGGGTCACCTTGGTGGCGGCTGTCAACCCGGATGGTGCCCTGTTCAGCAGCGACTTCCGGGCACCCGAGCGGTTGTTTGCCTTGTTGATGCAGGCTGCGGGCCGCGCTGGGCGAGACGCAACCCAGGCCGAGCGCAGCCGCATGTTGGTGCAGACGGCCTACCCCCTGCACCCGCTGATTCAGGCCCTGCGCCATCACGATTACGAGGCCTTTGCAGCTTCGCAGTTGGAGGAGCGCCAGGCCGTGGGCTTGCCCCCCTTCAGCCACTTGGTGGTGCTGCGGGTGGAAGCCCGCACGGTGCAGGCCGCGCAGGCCTTCATGGCCGAGGCGGGCGCCGCAGCACACGAAGCCTTGATGGCCCTGCAAGCCGCACAAGAGGGTGGATCCGGTCCTTCGGCAGAGGTGACGCTCTACCCGGCTGTGCCCGCACCAGTGGCCCGTGTGGCCGATCTGGAGCGGTGGCAGATGTTGCTGGAGTCGGCCTCACGGCCCACTTTGCAGGCCCTGTTGCGCGCTTGGTCTGAGGCCTTGCTGACCCTGCGGGAGCGGCACCGCGCGGTGGTGCGTTGGGCCTTGGATGTGGACCCGCTGAGCCTGTAGCCCGGGATCAGTGCAGCGGCTGCACGCCAAAGCCCCAGGCCCACAGCGTGAAGGTGATGAAGGCCAGTGTCGTGGATCCCATGATGATGCGCGCCACCAGGCCGTTGTTGGCGCCGTAGCGCTCGGCCAGCATCGACACATTGCTGGCGCTGGGCAGGGCTGCCATGAGCGTGATGGCCGCCACCTGGAGATCGGACAGGGGGGCGCCCAGCGCCCGAGCCGCCAGGCATCCGGTCCACACCAGCAAGGGGTGCAGCAGCAGCTTGATGCCCACCACGCCCAGCAGCAGGGCGGGCGAAGACGGGGTGGTGTGTGTGGGTTCGGCCGACGCCGCGCGCGAACGGAACAACACCGCTCCGATGGTGAACAAGGCCACCGGGCTGGCCGCATCAGCCAGCATGCCCACAGCCTTGTCCACCGGACCCCACAGGGCCAGGTCCAGTGCCGACATCGCGCCCCCCAAGCCGATGGACCAGGGCAAGGGGTTCATCAACGGCGCTTTCAGTGCAGCCAAGAAGGCCGCGCCCGTTCCTGCGCCGGGCGCGGTGGTGTTGGCGTGCACCCCGGGCGCCGTGTTCGCAGACCGGATTGGGCCACCACCCTGGGCCAGCGCCAGGCAAGCCGAGGTGGTCAACATCATGTCCAGCAGCATGGTGCAGATGACCGGACCTGCCGCAGCAGGGCCCAGCAGCGCCACCAGCAGGGGCACCCCGATGAAGCCCGAGTTCGGAAAGGCCGCCACGAGGGCCGCAAACGCGGCGTCTTTGCGTGGCGTGCCCAGCACCCGACCCAGGATGAGCACGCCCGTCACCACCAGGGCGGCCACCACCAGGTACAGGCTGCTGATCACCGGGTCCAGCAGCTGCGCCAAAGGGGTGTTCATGCCGAAGCGCAGCAGCATGCAGGGCAGGGCAAAGAACAAGACAAAGGTGTTCAGACCCGGAATGGCCGCCAAGGGCAGCCAGCCGCGCTGTGCTGCCCAATACCCGGCCAGGATGAGCGCGAAGAAGGGGACGGTGACCGACAGGATGGCCTGCATGGGCGTGCAGTATCGCCGGGAGACCGTTTGTCGCAGCGGCGTGCGGCCCATCATCCCGCGGCGGCCATTCATCGCATAGGCTGTACCACCCCCATGCGCTGGCCTCAAAATCCGGCCGTCGTCTCTGTCTCTGTTTGAAAGCCCTCGATCATGTCCGACGAAAACCCCTCATCACCCAGCACCACCCCCGCCCCCGCACGCTGGCGCCGGGTCTTGTCGGGTGTGGGCCGGATGCTGGATGCCCTGCAGACGGGCGTCAAGCGCCTGGTCTTGATCCTGGCCATTGGCGGCATGACCGCCGGCATCATCACCGGGGTCCAGATGAGCCGCCCGCCGACACTGCAGGACCAGACCGTGCTGGTGCTGGACCTCAAGGGCCCTTTGCGCGAGCAGGCTGCCGGCGGCGCACGGCAAAGCCTTCTGGCCCAGGCCCAAGGGGAGGAAACCCAGAAGCTGCGCCTGCGCGATGTGCTGGCTGCGCTGGACCATGCGCAGCGCGACCCCAAGATCCGTGCCGTGATGCTGAAGCTGGATGACTTCGGCGGCACGGGCCTGTCTTCGCTGCGAGAGGTGGCGGCGGCCCTCGAGCGCTTCAAGGCCTCTGGCAAGCCGGTGACCGCCTGGGGCTACGACTGGGATCAACGTGCCTACTACCTGGCCGCCCACGCCAACGAGGTGTGGCTGCACCCCATGGGCGGCGTCTTGGTTGAGGGCTACGGGCGACAGCGCAACTACTACAAGGACGCCCTGGACAAGTGGGGCGTGCAGGCCAATGTGATCCGCGTGGGCAAGTACAAGAACGCCGGCGAGCCCTACTTCACCAACGGCCCTTCGAAAGAGACCCTCGAGAGCGAAGCGCATGTGTACGAGGCCATCTGGGCGCTGTACCGCCGTGGTGTTGAAAAGGCGCGCCAGTTGCCGGATGGCGCGGTTCAGCAGGCCATCGACAGCCTGCCCGCGTCGCTGGTGGCCGTTGGCGGGAATCCGGCCGCCTGGGCCCTGCAGCAAAAGTGGGTGGATGCGCTCAAGACCCATGACGAGATGCGCAAGGCGATGATGGACGCGGGTGCCGTTGACGAGGAAAGAAAGACGTTTCGCCAGGTGTCGCTGCAGGAGTACCTCAAGCAGGTGCCACGCCGCGCGGCCGACGCGCCGGTGGCCATCGTGGTGGCCGAGGGCGAGATCGGCGACGGACAGGCCCCGGCCGGGCGTGTGGGTGGCGACAGCACCTCGGCCCTGATCCGCAAGGCCCGCGAGGATGAGAAGGTCAAGGCCTTGGTGCTGCGGGTGAACTCGCCCGGCGGCAGCGCCTTTGCCTCAGAGCAGATCCGCCGCGAGTTGGAGCTGACCCGCGCCGCTGGTAAGCCGGTGGTGGTCTCGATGGGGGACGTGGCGGCTTCGGGTGGCTACTGGATGGCGATGGCCGCCGACGAGGTGATTGCCGAGCCGGCCACCATCACAGGATCGATTGGGGTGTTCGGCATCTTGCCCACCGCCCAAGGCCTGATGGACAAGGCCGGTGTGCGCACGGGGGGGTATCGCACCACCTGGTTGGTGGGCGCCTACGATTTCCGGCGTGACCTGGACCCCCGCTTCGCGCAACTGGTGCAGGCCAGCATTGGCCACATCTACACCGACTTCACCACCAAGGCTGCCGCCGCGCGCAGCACCACCCGCGAGGCCATTGATGCGGTGGCGCAAGGCCGCATTTGGACCGGTGAACAGGCGCGTGGACATGGGCTGATCGACCGCACCGGCACCCTGGCCGATGCACTCAAGGCGGCCCGTGAGCGCGCCAAGTTGGCCGAGGATGCGGCCGTGCGTTACGTGGAGAAGTCTCCCGGCCCCTTGATGGCGGTGCTGGAGCGCTTGGGGGTGGGAGAGGCCACGGCCCATCAATGGGTGGCGCTGGCCCAAGCCCTGGGCCTGGCGAAGGAAGCCGGCGTGCCGGCGGTGCCCATGGGGGCTGCAGCGGCAGCGGCTTGGCTGCCCGCAACAGGCTTGGCCCCGGACCTGTGGTGGCTCAACGACGTGGTGCAGGCCCGCCAGCCCTTTGCGGCGGTGGTGCACTGCTTCTGCGGCAGCGAGCGATAGCCGCCGCCATGGCGGGGGCCGTGACGACGGCACCCCGTCTGCCCACTTGGCTATGATCCGCGGCCCGCTTTCAAGGATCGTATGCCCCCCCCCGCCGCACCGCCCGTCGGATTGAACCCAGCACAGCTTCAGGCGGTGCATCACCTGGACGGCCCTTGCCTGGTGTTGGCCGGGGCAGGTTCAGGCAAGACGCGGGTGATCACGCACAAATTGGCGCGGCTGCTGCAAAGCGGCCTGGAGCCTGGGCAGCTGGCCGCCATCACCTTCACCAACAAGGCCGCGCAAGAGATGCGTGAACGCGCCAAGGCCCTGGTGGGGCCGCGCGCGGCCGGACAACTCGTGATCAGCACCTTCCACAGCCTGGGGGTTCGGCTCTTGCGCGAGGACGGCACAGCCTTGGGGCTGAAACAGGCCTTCAGCATTTTGGACAGCGATGACGTGCTGAGCCTGCTGCGCGACGCCGGCGCCACCACCGATGCCAAGCTGGCGCGCCAGTGGCAGTGGGCCATCAGCCTGTGGAAGAACCAGGGTCTGAACAGCGAGGGTGCTGCCGCAATCGCCCAAAACGACCACGAGCGGGTGGCCGCCCAGGTGATGCGGCGCTACGAAGAGCGTTTGATGGCGTACCAGGCCGTGGACTTCGACGACTTGATCGGTTTGCCGCTGCGCCTGCTGCAGCGCGACGAGGCGGTGCGCCTGAAGTGGCAGGAGCGCTTCCACCATGTGTTGGTGGACGAATACCAGGACACCAATGCTGTGCAATACGAGCTGATGAAGCAGCTCGTGTTGCACCCCGATCCGCGCCGCGCGGCACGCTTCACCGCTGTGGGTGACGATGACCAAAGCATCTACGGTTGGCGCGGCGCCACCATCGACAACCTCAAGCGCCTTCCGCAGGACTTCCCGCAGCTGCGCGTGATCGCCTTGGAGCAGAACTACCGCTCCACCGCGGCCATCCTGCGCGCAGCCAACCACGTCATTGCGGCCAACCCCAAGCTGTTCGAAAAGAAGCTCTGGAGCGAGTTGGGCGAAGGCGAGCCAGTCAAGCTGGTGGAGTGTGACGGTGAGGAGCACGAGGCCGAGCGTGCGGTGGCCTTCATCCAAGCCATCCGCGGCAACGGCGGGCCCTCGATCAAGCTGTCGGATTTCGCCATCCTGTACCGTGCCAACCACCAGGCCAAGGTGTTTGAGCAAAAGCTGCGCGCGGCCCAGATTCCCTACAAGGTCTCCGGGGGGCAGAGCTTCTTCGACCGCGCCGAGATCAAGGACCTGTGTGCCTGGTTGCGCCTGTTGGTCAACCAGGATGACGACCCGGCTTTCTTGCGCGCCATCACCACGCCCAAGCGTGGCATTGGCCACCAGACCCTGGGCAAGCTCGGCGAGTTCGGCGCGGCGTGGAAGAAGAGCCTGTTCGAATCGGTGTTCGCCGCCAGCCTGGGCACGGTGCTGCCGGCCAAGGCACAGGGCTCGTTGCTCGAGTTCGGCCGCTACATCAACGACTTTTCGCACAAGGCCAGCCAAACCTCGGGCTCTGAGGACGCCAAGGCCCTGTTGATGGACTGGCTGCGGGACATCGCTTACGAGCAGCACCTTTTCGATGGTGAAGACAACGAAAAGCTGGCCGCCGCCCGCTGGTCCAACGTGCTGGACTTTGTCGATTGGATTGCACGGCGCTGCGGTGGGGAGATCGACAACCTGGGCGGCATGACCACCGAGACCCCCAAGCGCAGCGTCTTGGAGGTGGCCCAGACCATCAGCGTGATCATCAGCCTGGCCGAGCGGGGTGACGAGCAGGACGTGGTGACCCTGTCCACCCTGCACGCGGCCAAGGGGCTGGAGTGGCCGCACGTGGTCTTGGCCGGCGTGAACGAGGGCCTGCTGCCCTTCAAGAGCGAAGACGAGGACATGAGCCCTGAGCGCCTGGAGGAGGAGCGCCGCCTGATGTATGTGGGCATCACGCGTGCGCGCCAAACCCTGGCGGTGAGCACCCTGCGCCGGCGCAAGCGGGGGCGTGAGCAGGTGGCGGCCATCCCCAGCCGGTTCATTGCAGAGATGAAGCTTCACGAGAGCCCCAACCGCGAAGACCCGCGGGAGCGGTTGCGGCGCATGCGTGACGAACTGGCCGCCAAGTCCGCTGCGGCCGCTGCTGCGCGGCCTCAGGTCTGAGCGGCTGCTACAGGACCAAGCCTTAGCGCTTCACATCCCCTTGAAGACACCCGCGAAGCTGCGGCTGACCTCCAGCGATTGGGGATGGTCCCGCAGCTTGACGATTTGCCGGCCGCGCTCGTCGCGGATCACCTGCGCCACCGCCTGAACATTGACGATGCTGCTGCGGTGGATTTGCCAAAACTGACGGGGGTCGAGTTCGTTGACCAGTTCCTTGATCGGCTTGCGGATCAAGGCTTCGGTGGTGGCGGTCTGTACACGGGTGTACTTCTCATCGCTGATGAAGAAGAGCACGTCGCGCACCGGAATCAGGTGTACCGTGCTGCCGCTGGTGGCTTGCAGCACCTCCAGGTGCTGCGGCTCGGTCAGGCGTGTGCCGGGCGGCAATGGCCCGCGCAACTGTGCGCTCAGGGCTTGAAGCAGGGCCTGCATCGATGCAGGTGAAGCCGCATCGACATCGCCCCCGATGGCCGGGTACTGTTGGCGCTGCTTCAGCCGCTGGCTCAGCCGATCAACGGTCTTGGCCAGCCGCTCCAGGGAGGCCGGCTTGAGCACATAGTCCACCGCGCCGTGTTCAAAGGCCTGGACCGCATACTCGTCATAAGCGGTGATGAACACCATCTCGGGCAACCACTCGTCCTCGGCTGTTTCCATCTGCAGGATTTCGCGTGCGGCCTCGACACCGGTCAGGCCTGGCATGCGGATGTCCAGAAACACCACATCGGGGCGGTGTTGGGCCACCAGCTCCACGGCCTCCAAACCGTTACGAGCCTCCGCGACGATTTCCAATGTCGGCCAGGCCTGTGACAAGCGCAGGCGCAACTGCTCCCGCATCAGCCGCTCATCATCGGCCAAGACCGCGCGGATTGAAGGCAGGGTGTTGTTCATGGCCTTGGCCTCAGGGCTGCGGGCGTGAGCGTTGTACGAGCCACCAAATCAGGGCCGCCACCACCAGCACCGGCGCCAGGGCCACCAGCCCGCCCAAAACGGTTCCGATCAGCCCGATCACCAGGGCGAGCACCAAGAGCACGGGCACCACGGTCAGCAGGATCAGCAGAGCGGCTGCCACGGCCGCCAGCACCCCCACCAAGCCCCATCCCGAGGGGATGTTCAAGGACCAGGGCTCTCCGTCCACGACGATGCGCACCGCGTCTTACTCACCAGCCCAGCTCAAGATACCCGCCACGGCCAGGGTGCCCAGCAGCACGATCAGCAGCATCACCGTCAGTGTGATTTTCCAAAACAGTCGCATGGTCGCCTCTCCAGTGTTGCAGTTCAAACGTAAACGCCAGATGGTGGGAAGGTCGTTCAGATCAGGTGGCGGGCGTGGCCTCACCGGTGGCCTTGGCGGCGCTGACCACCCGATAGGGCAGGCGGACCACCACGCTGGTGCCACCGCTGGCAACCGGCTCTACGGTCAACTGTGCTGCATCACCATAGCGCAAGGACAACCGCTCTCGAATGTTCTTCAGGCCGGTGCCCGGTGAGGCTTGCCAGGTGGGGCTCAAGCCTACGCCGGAGTCGCTCACCGCCAGTTGCAATTGACCATCCACCACGCTGGCCTGAATCACCAGACGGCCGCCTTGGGCCTGTGGCTCCAGGCCGTGCTTGATGGCGTTTTCCACCAGCATCTGCAGCATCATCGGTGGGCACTCCGCCGACAGCAGGCCGGCCGGAATGTCGATGGCCGTTTCCAGCCGTTCCTCCATGCGCATTTTCAGGATAGCCAAGTAGGGCTCGATCACGGCCTGCTCCTGACCCAGGGTTCGCGACTCCGCCACACCCCCATCCCGCAGCGAAGGCATGGTGGCCCGAAGCAGATCGATCAGGGCACGCTGCATCCGGCTGGCGCGCGGCGGATCGGTTTCGATCAGATGCTCGATGGAGGCCAGGGTGTTGAACAGGAAATGGGGCTCCACCTGGGCCTGCATGGTGGCCATGCGGGCCTCGGCCAACTGGCGCTTGAGCGACTCGGCTTCAGCCACTTCGTTGGCTTGTGCCGCTTCGGCGCGGGCCTGCAGCTGTCCCTTGTAGGTGAGCTTGATGATGATGGAGGCCAAGATCCACAAGAAGGCCAAATCGGTGAGGACGTTTTCGGCGTGCACCCGGCTCACCCGCACGGTCTTGCCGGGGTTGCGCGGGCCTTCCACGGCCTCGATCACCGGCTCCTTCAGGGCCTCTTGGACGGCCCGCTTGGCCTCCTCGATCGCTTCACGAATGGCCGCGGTATCGGCTCCTTCGGGCAGGGTCACGCGTATGGAGGCCTCGTCCTGCCCCTGACCGTTGCGCCGCACATCCACCCGGATTTCGCGCTCCTTGCCCGGCTCGGTGCCATGGGCTTGAGGCGCTGAGCTTTCCGCACCGGGGGTGGCCGGTGACGGTTCTGCCGCGCGCTTGAGGACGCGAACGCCGTTCTCGTCGATGCGGATGTCCACGCCCTTGACCTCGGCTTCGGCCGTGCCTTTGGGTGTGGTCTCGATGCGGATGACCGGCTCCCATGCCTTGGGGGGCGCTGGTGGCTTGGGCGGCGTCGGGGTCTCGTGTTCCTCGGTCACCTCGTGCATCGTCCAGCTGAACGGGGGCATGGATTGCAGGATGCCGGCCAGTATCAGCAGCAGGATCGACAGCACGAAGAAGCGCTTCCAACTGATGCCCACCAGCCAGGTGGCGTAGTTGTGAAAGCCCCGCACCAGGGGCTGAAGGCGCTGGGCCCAGGGGGTTTTGGCAGGGGCTTTGGGGGTGGCAGTGCTCATCTCGGTTCCATCATGCAAGGTGATGGCACTCTACGGCGCTGAGCCAGCGCAGGCAGCACCGAAGCGACGAAGTGTCGTGGCGGGCGATAGGCTGCATCCTGGGCGAACGGCGCTGCAGGGCTGGGGGTCACCGTTCAGGACTCGGGTGGGCCCAGGCCCCGGGCATGGCGAGCCGCGCGCTCACTCAAGGCGTTGGGAAAGAACAAGGCCGTCAGACTCTTGCTGTGAACCGGCGAAAAACCCGCCCCGCCCGACCCGTGCGACACCCCCGGCGGGGCGTCGCGCCGCCAGTCGCGCACCCAATGGATCTCGTCGGCCACTTCCAGCAGGCCCATGGTCTCGCGGTCTCCGATCAGCAGACCGAAGACCCGCAGGCCCAGTTCGGTCCGTGCCGCGTCCAGCTGCTCCAGGGTGGCGGGCGTGCAGCCGAATTCGCCGTCGCTGACGATGAGGACATCGGCGCTGGCCCACCGCCGCTCGTGCACGCGGGCGATGGCCCGCTCGATGGGTGTCTGCACATCGGTGCCGCCGTCAAAGCCCTGGCCGATCAGCTCCATCAGGCGATGGAAACCTTCGGGGCTGAAGTCCAGTTCGCGTTCGATCACCTCGTCAGGCCCACCGAAGGCCATGACGACGCACCCTCGGCGCTCATGCTGGGCCACCCGGGTTGCTTCCAGCACCACCGCCTTGGCGATGGACTCGGGCGCGCCCTGCATGGAACCCGATGTATCCAGGCAGATGAGCAGGGGGCCTCGCTCCAGCGGTGGGTTCGCCGTGGGACGGGTGCGGTGCCGTGGGGTGGCTTGGGGGTCAGGCCGCCAGTCCACCAGCAGGGCCTGGCTGTCGTAGGTCAGCAGCCGCGCCTCGGCCTTGCGCGCGCGCCACCACTTGTGCAGCACGGGGTGGCGCAGTTGCTGGAGCTCGCTGCCCAAGAGCCGCTCCAGCCGGTCTCCCAGTCGGATGCCGCGCAGTTCACCGGGCGCGTCGGGCAGCACGGTTTCCACCGGCTTCAAGCCCGCCGCAGGCTGCGGGCCCGACACGGCGTCGCGCGGCGCCGGCGGGTGGTGGACCGCGGTCAGCGGGCGTTGCATGCGGCCCACGCGGCGCAGCAGCGCGGCCAGTTCGGGCCGTTGCGCCATCAGAGCGGCCAGGCGCCGGGCTTCGTGCCATGCCCGGCTGCGCAGGTGGCCCTTGAGCGCATCCCAGTGCAGATGCTCACCTTCGCCCATGCTTTGCAGCAAGGCCTGCGCTTCCTCCCAGTCTGCCCGCTCCACCGCCCACTCGGCGCGAAAGGCTTGGGCCATCTCCAGAATCGCCTCGCTGCGCGCTTGTGCCTCGTGCCGGTCGATCAGTCGGTCGGCGTGCCACAGGGCCGTGCGCAGCAGCTGCAAGGTCGTTTCGGGGCTGCCCCGTGTGAGTGCGCTCAGCTGCAGGTCTGCCACGGCTTGGCGCAGGGCAGCCGCCACGGGCGGGTCGCCCAGGTCGGCGTTGTGGTCGGGCATCTCACCGGCCAAGAGCCGGTCCCACCAATGCGCCAGATGGGCCAGCCGCGGCCCTGGCTGGCCACTGCTGCACACCAAGCCCGGCAGCCACAGCTCGCGCGCCAGTGCTTCGAGCAGCGGGCTTGGGTCGGCACCCATCAGCTGGTGACGGTGATGGGTGCCGGCACGTCGGCCAGGTCTTCGTTGACCGGCAAGGCTGCGAAACCCTGCTCGGCGGCTTGCAGCCGTTGCACCAACGCGGCCAGCAAGGCCACCCGCTCGCCCAAGGGCGCCAAGGTCTCGTGGGCCCAGGACGGTGGCAGCCACAGCCGGGCCAGCAGCCTGCCCTGAAGCTCTGACCAGTCGGCCTGGGCCTGCGCATGCGCGGCCTGTACCGATGCCCGAAGGTCTTGCACCTGGGCCACCCGGGCACGAATGTGCAGGGGGCTCCAGCGCTTGCGCAGGTGCGCCTGTGCGCGCTCCGAATACAAGCGCAGCATCTCGCTGTTGCCCCCCGTGCCTTCTGTGGCTTGGGCGCCGCCCAAGCTGCGCGCCAGGGCCATCTTGCCGGCGGACTCCGCACCCTCTTCGGCCAGGGCCTGGGTTTCGATTTCCAGCTGTTTTTCGAAGGCCTGAGCGCTGTGGCGCCAGCCTGGGGCATCAGCGGGCCCCACCCGCAGCACGTCTTGCTGCCACCACCGCATCACCTGATCCAGCGCCTGTGGGTTGGGGGCGGTGACGTAGGCGGCCAGCCAAAGGTCGCAGGGCTCCACCGTGGGGCGCCCTTCGGCCGCGGCGGCCACCCGCAGCAGGCGTGCCAGGGCCCGCCATCGCCGGTCGGATACCACCACGTTCCCCGCCTTCAGCAGGGTGCGCAGCGCGTGCAGGGCCTGCAGTGTGTCGGGGGTGAGCACCACCGAGGCCGCGGCGTCCTCGACGGCCTGACGGCTGGCGGCACTCAATCGCTCAGCCAGCGGTGCTTCGTCGGCCGCTGTGTGCGCGGTGGGGCGCCGGGGGGGGCGCGCCAAATCGGAGGCCACCAGGGCCTCAAACGAGGCATCACCCACCGGCTGCACCGGCACCCGCAGCAAGAAGCGGTCGTGAAAGGCCTGCAACGCCTCGTCTTCGGGCGTCTCGTTGCTGGCACCCACCACCGTCACCAGGGGCACCGGCAGCCGCTGCGTGCCGTTGTCGAACACGCGCTCGTTGAGCAGGGTCAGCAGCGCATTGAGGATGGCCGAGTTCGCTTTGAACACCTCGTCGAGAAAGGCCACCTGCGCTGTGGGCAGGTAGCCTTCGACCAGGCGTTCGTAGCGGTCGTCCTCCAGGGCCTTGAGCGACAAGGGCCCGAACAGCTCCTCAGGGGTCGAAAACCGGGTGAGCAGCCGCTCGAAGCAGACCGTGGTACCACTGCCCTGGGCTGGGGCTTCGATGACCTTTTGCAAGCGGCGCGCCAACTCACTCTTGGCGGTACCCGGTGGGCCCAAGAGCAACACATGCTCGCCAGCCACCGCAGCCAGCAAGACCAGCCGCGCGGCCGCATCGCGCTCCAGCAAGCCGGCCTCCAGGACCTCGATCATCGAAGACAGCGCGGCGCGCGAGGGCGCTGCGGGCTGGGCCAAGGCCTGTGTGCTCATGCCATCACCACGTCGGCACCCTGGAGCTGCACCACGCCGTCGTCCACCAGGCTCTGGAGGATGCGGGGCACGAAGGCCTGCGGCTCTGCCTGCATCAACTGTCGAACCGCCTCGCGTTGGGCCAGGGGGCACTCGGCCAGCCAGGCGCACAGGGCCTGGCGGTCACGGCGTCGGTGCTCCAGCAAGTGGAACACCGTCATCACCCGCAGCGCGTGGCGCGCATGGTGTGCGGGGTGCGCCCGCAGGTGTTGCAGCCGCTGGCGGCTGATCGCCAGCGCGTCTTCCACCTCGCAAAAGGGCTCGCCGTGGCCCGGGATCACCACGGCAGGCGCCAAGGACTCGATCAGGTCCAG
>JACCEC011956578.1_pt1 | contig 12400 bp, 9 predicted proteins | sample 7450121 | NCBI WGS metagenome assembly JACCEC01 (sample SAMN15323455, study PRJNA562643) | freshwater metagenome | isolation source: river surface water | place: USA:Blue River Watershed | collected 2017-08-18 | reverse complement strand
GGGCCCTGGGCGTTGCCGCTCTGGTCGACGCAATCTGACGACCATGGGGCCGTGCAGCACCTGTCCTGGTTGGCGGCCCGGTCGCCCCAGTAGCAGTAGGGCTTGCCGGCGGGGCAGGTGGCCCAGGGCTGGGAGCAGTCGTAGGCGGACGCCAGCGCCCGCTGGACGTAGGCCTGCCCGGCGGGGTCCTGGAGCAGGACGGAGACGTCGGTTCCCTGCAACGACGACGACATCCTGACGATCCTGAGAGGGGCGCCGATTTTTTTTGGAGCTTAAGGCGGCGCGCACGATGTGGCCCGCACCGACGAGAAGCCGGGCGCGGAAGAACAAGAAGCGTTTTCGCTTTCGCGCAGTTCGTCATGCACCCCCGGGCGGCCGCCCTGCTGGCGCGCGAGCAGTGGGAGCAGCGCACGCCGGCGTGGTACGCGGTGCGCAAGCGCCTGCTGACCGCGAGCGACGCGGCCTCCGCGCTGGACATCCCGCCCTACCCGTCGTACCGCGGGTCCTCGCGCGCGGAGCTGCTGGCCCGCAAGCGCGCGAGGACGGCGTTCTCGAGCAACATGTTCACGGCGCACGGCCAGAAGTACGAGGACGAGGCACGCGGCCTGTTGGAGGCGGCGCTGTCGGAGCGCGTGGAAGACGTGGGGCTCGTCAAGCACGCGGACCTGGGCTGGCTGGGCGCCAGCCCCGACGGCGTCACGCACAGCGGCAAGCTGGTGGAGATCAAGTGCCCGCTGAAGCGCGAAATCGTGCCCGGCCACGTGCCGCACCACTACTGGCCGCAGATCCAGGTGCAGATGGAGTGCTGCGACGTCGATCAGACGCTGTTCGTGCAGTACAAGCCCGCGGGGCTCACCCCGGACGGCCGGCCGCTGCTGACGGTGTGCCCCGTCGACCGCGACCGCGCGTGGTTCCAGCGCCACCGCGACGAGTTGCACGCCTTCTGGCGGGAGGCCTGCGGCGGCGAGGGCGAAGGGGCGGCGGGCCAGGAGGAGGGCGAGGAAGAGGGCGACGGCCAGCCCGAGTGCCTGATCGATGACGACATGTACGCGGACCTGTACCGCGACAGCGGCGGCGGAAGCGGCGACGAAGGCGGAAGCGGCGGCGGAAGCGGCGACGACGGCGGAAGCGGCGGAGCGCTTGTAAAAAAACTGTAAAAAATGTCAGACCTGGGTGCAATGGACTTCCCAGGGGCGTCGGCAATGGCAGACACCGTGCAGTTCGACCTGCCTCCCGGCGGCTTCGAGGGCGGCGACTTTGGCGGCGGCGAGGTCCCCGCCGCGGGCGGCGGCTGGTCGCAGAGCGCGCTCGAGTTCGTGACCCGGCACAAGACCACGCTGCTGGGCGGCCTGGTGCTCCTGGTGCTCCTGGTCGTGGTCTGGCGGTGGTGGGCGGGCAAGAAGGGCAAGGAGACGCTGTCGGAGTCGGAGGAGGACGAGGACGCCGAAGACTCCGAGGACGACGTCGGGCATTCGGACGACACCGCGGACGACGAGTACGATTCCGAGGAGGAGTACGAAGACGACGACGACGTCGTGCCGCCCTCGATCGACGTGGAAGAGGAGGTCACCGCGACCGTCGACGACGTGTTCCCGGGGCCCACCATGAAGAAGCGGCGGTCCTCGCGGGCCGAGTGAGCCACCCGAAAAAAAATCTGGCGGGCTAAGTACACCGAGGGACACCGGGCATGGCCGCCATTGTCTTTGACACGATCTGGATCCTGGTGGCGTGCCTCGTCCTCATGGTAGTGAGCACCGGCACCTTTACATTCCTCGCCATCTCTCGACGCAAGGAGCAGCGCACCAAGTTCATCGTGCTGGCGTCCGTGTCCGCCGCGGCCGCCGTCGCGTTCGCCGCCGCCGCCTCCTTCGCCCCCCGGCGCGCGCCGGACCGCATCGTGAACATCGGGCCCTTCGCTGGCGCGTGGGAGAACGACCTCGTCGGCGAGGCGTCCCAGTTCCCGGCGTCCTTGCTGTGAGCTAAACGTCATGACCGCCGACCTGGGGCGGCCCGGGCGGCCGCTGGCCCTGCGGCGGCTGGAGTACGCGAAGACCGCGGCGGGTGCGCTGGCCACCGAGCCCGCGGACCTGGGGCGGCCCGGGCGGCCGCTGGTCCTGCGACGCCTGGAGGACGCCGAGACCGCGGCCGAGATCCTGCTGATGATCAAGGCGCTGGCGTGCGACGACTCCCCGCGCTCGCGGTACCCGGGGCCCAACCCCGTCAGCCTGGACAAGAGCCACTTTGCGCGCATCCGCGGCGAGCCGTATTACGTGTGCGAAAAGACGGACGGCGTGCGGTACATGCTGGCGTGCTGCTCGCCGCCCGGCCTTCCCCGCAACCTGTGCCTGCTGCTGGACCGCGCGCTGCGGGTCTACTTCGTGCCGCTGCGGCGCGTGCCGACGGCGGCCTTCCAGGGCACCCTGCTGGACGGGGAGCTGGCCTGGAACAAGGCGACCGGCGCGTGGGAGTACCTCGTGTTCGACGCGCTGTGCGTCAGCGGCGTGCCGATTCTCAACGACGCGCTCCCCGCTCGCCTGGACGCCGTGCACCGCCTGCTTGGCGTGTACGAACACGACGCGGAGGACGCGGTGCGCCTGACCGTCAAGTCGTTCGTGTCCTGCGCGCGCATCGCCGACCTGGGGCCGCACCTGGCGGCGGTCGAGCAAAAATACGACGTCGACGGCGTGATCCTGACCCCCGCCAAGCCGGGGGTGGTGTACGGCCGGCACGGCGGCATGTTCAAGCTCAAGCCGCCGGGGGCGCACACCGTGGATTTTTACACGCCCGACGGCCTGGCGCTGTGCGTGTACGACACGGCCAAGGGCGCGCACGTCAAGGTCGGGTCGCTGCCCCCCGCCCGCCGCGCCGCGCCGGGCGGCGTGGTCGAGTGCCGCAAGGCGGGCGCGGGGTGGGAGGTCGTCGGCGTGCGGACCGACAAGACGACCGCCAACGACCTCGTCACCTACAACAAGACCCTGATCAACATCCTCGAGAACCTCGACGTGTCCGTGCTCTCGACGCTGTTCTCGTGAACCGTCGAAGATATGAAGAATTACGCGGCAAATCGGTCAACAGCTTCAACCCTCCCCCAAAAAAATGTTCGGCGGTTGTAACGATCTCGCTCGAAAGACTCCATGCTGTGGCTCGTGCTCCTCGTCGTGCTCCTGGTGGCCCTGGGCGCCGGCCTGTGGTTCGCGGGCCAGAAGGGCTGGCTGCCCGCCTGGGTGCCCTTCTTCGCCAAGAAGAAGGACGGGTACATGGCCTACGAGGAGGAAGACGAGGAGGAAGACGAGGACGACGAAGACGATCTGGAAGATGACGACGACATGCTCGTCATCGGCGGGCGCGCCGTGTCCCGGCGCTAGGTCGGGGGTTTTTTGGGGGTGGGGGCTAGGGGTTGAGCAGGCGGTTCCAGAAGCGTTCCATGATGTGGCCGGCCTCGGGGTTGAGGCCCACGCCCAGAACATCACGAAGCGCTTCGTAGGTCTTGCGGGGCTTGGCGCGCACCGCGTCCGCCGACGTCCTGAAAATGGCGCCCGCCCACCACCGCACCTGGTCCTCGGGCACCAGGTCGTCGCCCACGTGCGCCAGGTAAAACTTGGCCATGGTGCCGCCGTAGGGCGCCATGCGCTGCGTGCTCCCGTTCCAGTTGCGGTCCTCGGTCCACCCGAAGTGGCGCATGAGGTGCTGGCTCCACGCCACGTCGAGGCGACCGTGCGCGTCCCGCTCGCCCGTGCGCACCAGCGCCGCGAAGGCGCGGGCGTCGAGGTGGTCCTCGTAGCGCCCCTGGGTGCACACCACCGCGTCGCACAGATCGTCGTAATGCTCCGCGAAGTGGTACGCGTACGTGTGCGACTCGCGCCCGACGTTGTCCAGCGGCACAACGCGCACCTTGGGGTGCGGCGACGTCATGGGCGTCGGCGACTTGTCGTAGATCGTCACGCGCTCGACGAACGGCAGCCACTCGCCGATCCACGACACGTCTTCCTCGTGCCGCGCGACCACGAATTCGGTCGTGCGACGCTTGTGCGCGATCAGCGCCTGGCCGAGCGTCGACAGCAGATCGTCGAGCGCCAGGTCGTAGGCCAGGTCCTTGTACCAGCAGTGCGTGACCATGGTGCCCGCGGGGGTGTTGAACGTCGGCACGGGCGCCACGGCCATCCAGCCCGCCACCGCGGGGTCGGCGCGGTAGGCGCGGGAGAGGCAGCCCTGCTCCCAGGGCCAGTCGCGCTTGAGGTGCGCGACGTCGGGGCGCGCGTCCGGCATGTCCCACGCCGTCTGCAGGAAGGCGCGCACCCGGGGGTCCTTGCGGAAGCACATGAACCCGCCGTTCATGACGTCCGAGGCCGTGGTGACGGTCTCGTGGCACTGCGGCTCCCCGGCCGCCAGGAACACGGTGTCGCCGGTCAGCTGGGTCTCGATCGCGTGCGCGAAGCCGTCGGCGTCTCGAATCCACGCGTCCGTGTCCATGACCACGATCACGTCGTCCGCGTCGTACCTATCCCAGCAAAACAGCACGTGGCGGATCTTGATCCAGCTCGGGTGGCGGTCGGCGGGGGCGGGCACGTGCGCGACCTCGTAGGCCCACCCCTTGGCGCGGCAGTGCCAGGCGTTGTTCAGGGCCGCGAGGGCCAGGTAGGACCGCTTGGGCGGCGGCACCGAGTTGGTGGTCACGAAGGCGTGGTGCATCTCGGGCTGGCTGGGCGCGGGCCGCCAGGTGCGCATGGCGCCCTCCAGGCCCTCGGTGATCGGGCGCGTGTCCACGTGGATGACCCGCACCGCCCCGGGCTTTGGCGGCGGCGGCGGCGCGGGCGCGGCGGCGGCCGGCGGCTGCTTGGGCGGCATGTGTCGCGTCTCGAGTTCGCTGGAGCCTGCAGCGCAGAAAAATCGGCGCGTGCGCACGCGCGTGCGCGTCCCTTTTTTTCGGTGGTCCATGATAGAGGCCGGCGGCGCTCGCGCGGGGCAAAGATGAACCAGCACCGCAAGCCGTTTTCCAACAAGGTGTCGGCGTCGACGCAAGTGGCGTTCGAGTTCGCCAACGCCGTGACGCTGCAGTACGACCAGCAGCCCACGGTCACCAACCTCGGCACCGCCACGGCGCCCGTGCTCGAGTTCGGCATCCCGCAGGGCGCGCCGGGCGACGTGCTGACCGGCAACGCCTACGTCCAGAACCTGGTGGTCGAGGGCCTGGTGCTGTCCGCCAAGGCCAACATCGCCACCGGGTTCGCGGGCGGGCCGCGGGTGTCGCAGGGCGGGTGGGACGCGCCGGCCAACGCGCACTCGATCGCGTGGAGCCAGCTGGCGGACGGCAACGACAACGTCACGGGCTTCCTGTACGTGCACGTCTCCTCGAAAGACGCGAGCCGCAAGAACGGCATCGCGACGGCCACGCTGATCAAGGACCTGGGGCAGCCGCTGGACGTCATGGTCACCGCGCTGCACCAGTCGGCCAACCTGCACACCTTCGAGGTGGGGGTGAGCGACGACACGATCCGAGTGGCCACCGACCCGACGTGCTCCGTGTGTTGGTCGTTCATCGCGGCGACGTGATCCGTCGCGTTTTTTTCGGCACTACAGTAACAACGGGAGAGCGCGGCAGCCATGAGCCTCGTCATACCCGGCGTGATCTCGCGAAGGGCCAACGTCGTCACGCTGAATGCCAACGTGGCCAACACCGAGAGCGTCTACGTGTCCAGCCTCGCCGCGTCCAACGTCATCGTGACGGACTCGAACAAGCAGCTGGTGTCGTCCAACGTGACCCACGCCACCCTCGCCTTCCTCAACGGCGTGACCAGCTCCATCCAGGGGCAGCTGGACACCAAGATGGACGTGGGCGGCAGCGTGGCCACCATCGTGGCCAACAGCATCACGGTGTCGAATTTGCTGACCATGCCCGGCCAGGTGGCCTCGCGGGCGCTGGTGACCGACGCGGCCAAGAACCTGGTCACCTCGGCCGTCACGGCCACCGAGCTGGGCTACCTGAGCGGCGTGACCTCGGCGGTGCAGACGCAGCTCAACGCCAAGCAGGCCAACGTGACCGGCGCGGCCACCACCATCGTGGCCTCGGACCTCACCGCCTCGCGCGCGCTGGCCAGCGACGGCAGCGGCAAGGTGGCGGTGTCGTCGACGACGTCCGCCGAGCTGGGCTACCTGAGCGGCGTGACCTCGGCGGTGCAGACGCAGCTCAACGCCAAGCAGGCCAACGTGACAGGCGCGGCCACCACCATCGTCTCGTCGGACCTGACCGCCTCCAGGGCCCTGACCAGCGACGGCAGCGGCAAGGTCGCGGTCTCGAACGTGACCGCCACGGAGCTGGGGTACCTGAGCGGCGTGACGTCGGCCATCCAGACGCAGCTGGGCGGCAAGCAGGCGACCGTGACGGGCGCGGCGGCGACGGTGGTCGCCGCCAACCTGACGGCCGCCCGGGTGGTCGTTTCGGACGCCAACGGCCAGCTGGGCAACTCGCTGGTGACCACCACCACGCTGGGCTACCTGGACGCGACTTCCAGCGTCCAGGGGCAGCTCAACGCCAAGCAGGCCAACATCACGGGCGCGGCCGCGACGGTCACCACCGCCAACCTGACGGCGGCCCGGGTGGTCGTGTCCGACGCCAACGGCCAGCTGGGCAACTCGTTGGTGACCACCACGACGTTGTCATACCTGGACGCGACCTCCAGCATCCAGACGCAGCTGAACGCCAAGCAGGCGACGATCGTCGGCGCGGCCAGCAGCGTGGTCACCGCCAACCTGGGGCCCTCGACGGTGGTCATCGCCGACGCCAACGGCAAGCTGACCAACGCGGCGGTGACCGCGACCACGCTCGGCTACCTGGACGCGACCTCGAGCGTGCAGACTCAACTGAACGCCAAGCAGGCGACGATCGTCGGCGCGGCCAGCAGCGTGGTCACCGCCAACCTGGGGCCCTCGACGGTGGTCATCGCCGACGGCAGCGGCAAGCTGACCAACGCGGCGGTGACCGCGACCACGCTCGGCTACCTGGACGCGACCTCGAGCGTGCAGACGCAGCTGAACGCCAAGCAGGCGACGATCGTCGGCGCGGCCAGCAGCGTGGTCACCGCCAACCTGGGGCCCTCGACGGTGGTCATCGCCGACGGCAGCGGCAAGCTGGCCAACTCGGCGGTGACCGCGACCACGTTGGGCTACCTGGACGCGACCTCGAGCGTGCAGACGCAGCTGAACGACAAGCAGGCCAACGTGACGGGCGCGGCGACCACGATCGTGTCGTCCAACCTCACGGCCTCGCGCGCCCTGGCCAGCGACGGCAGCGGCAAGGTCGCGGTCTCGACCGTCACGGCCGCCGAGCTGGGCTACCTGACGGGCGTGACGTCCAACGTCCAGACCCAGCTGGACGCCAAGGCCGCGCTGGCGGGGGCCACCTTCACGGGCTCGGTGGTGGTGCAGGGCAACCTGACGGTCATGGGCAACACCACCTCGCTGGACACGGACCAGCTGGTGGTCGAGGACCCGGTGGTGGTCATCAATTCGTCGCGCATCGCCTCGCCCACGGGGCTGTACATGATGCAGAACGACACCTCCAACCTGGCGGTGCTGTACCAAAACGGCAACATCGAGCTCATTTCCACGCCCACCGCCGCCAACTCGGCCTCGTACACCGCCACCACCTACCTGCCCCTGCACTGCGGCCCCCTGACGGCCACCGCCGCGCTGCTGGGCAACACGGCCCTGGTCGGCAAGCTGACCGTCACCCCGCCGGCCGCCACCGACGGCTACATGACCAGCATGTCTGGCGCGTACGACGTCGCGGCCGCGACGCACACCATCTCCGCGGCGTCCATGGACGCCACCTCCGGCGGCACCGGCATCTTCTCGGGCCAGCTGATGGTGTTCGTGACCAACGGCGCGACGGACGGCACCAACAAGACCGGCTGCGCGATCGTCAGCCTGATCAAGAGCCCCCCGGATTTCGACGTGGTGCCCGTGTCGGTGCACCGCAACGTGAACTTGACGACGTTCGACGTCGCAAAGTCCACCGCCGGCTCCAACGTCATCATCGTGACCGACAGCGACTGCAGCGTGAGCTGGAAGTTCGAGGGCGCGACCGTGCGGGCCTAGCGGCTCTCCAGCGCCGCCACGCGCGCCTTGAGCGCGTCGATCTCCTCCCAGGCCTTTTGCAGCGCGCCGTACGCCACCTTGTCGATCTGGTCGGCGTTGAGCGAGTGAAAGTCCTCGAAGCCGTAGTCGGCGGTGACGACTACCGACTTGGGCAGGTAGGCCTTGACGTCCTGCGCGATCCATCCGAGCACGCGGTAGTCGCCCACGACGTCTTTGATGGGCGACGTCCACTCGAACCGTTTCAGGGGCAACGCCCGCAGGACCTGGGTGCACAGGTCCAGGTTGGCCAGCTCGATGTTGGCCTTGACGCGTTGGTCGGACGACGAGGTCCACGACCCGCCGCCCGGCTTGGCGGCGCTGTCGTAGTGCACCTGCAGCTGATAGTTCGCGGGAGCAGTTTCCGAGGTCCCCGCGTTTGCGAGACGCAGCTTGCCGCCATCGAAGGTCGAGGCGCCGACCGTGCAGGGGCCGTAGTACATCTTGCCGGCGTACTTGTTGTTGCTCCTGAACCACCACTCTTCGCCCTGCAGCACCATCTGCTCCGCCGACCCCTGGCCGATGCTGACCACGTTGCTCCGCTCGTTCGTGGCACTCGCGTTGGCGGTGTTGTACGCGCGCAGGACGATTTTGCTGTACAGGCCCGCCGTTGCCGCCGAGGCGATCTGCAGGTTGTAGTTCTGCTGCACGGCGATCCCCTGGGCATCGACGTTGGCGACCAGCGCACCGCCGACTCTGAATTCGTGCTCGCCGATCGCGCCCGTGTTGTACGTGATCACATTGGTCGCCGCATACCGCACGTTGGCGGTGCTCACCTGGAACTCGTACACGTTCGACAAGTTCTTGAGGGTCGCGCCGCCGACGTTCGCGACCTGCGCGCCGCCGACGTTGAACACGTGGAAGCCCACGGAGTTGGTGTTGTAGTTGATGACGTTCGTGGCGGCGTACGAGATGTTGGACTGCGGCAGGAAGAACTCGTAGCTGTTGGACAGGTTCTTGAGCGCCGTCGTCGTCACGTTGGCCACCATGTCGGTGCCGATGTACGTCGCGTGGCCGCCCGTCGCGCCTGTCCTGTACGCGAGCACGTTGGACGTGACATACCGCAGGTTCGAGGTTGCCACCTGGAACTCGTAGACGTTGGACAGGTTCTTGAGCGTGGCCGCGGTCACGTTGGCCACCTCGGCGGCGCCCACGTTGAACGAGTGACCGCCGGTCGCGCCGACGTAATAGTCGACGACGTTGCTTCCGACGTACCTGATGTTCGAGGTTGCCACCTGGAACTCGTAGACGTTGCTCAGGTTCTTGAGCGTGGCCGCGGAGACGTTGGCCACCTCGGCGCCCCCGACGTTCGTCGCGTGCCACCCGCCGACGCCGACGTTGTACGTCACCACGTTGGTCGCCGAGTACCGCACGTTCGACGTCGGTACCTGGAACTCGTAGACGTTGGACAGGTTCTTGAGCGTGGCCGCGGAGACGTTGGCCACCTCGGCGCCCCCGACGTTCGTCGAGTGCCACCCGCCGACGCCGACGTTGTACGTCACCACGTTGGTCGCCGAGTACCGCACGTTCGACGTCGGTACCTGGAACTCGTAGACGTTCGAATGGTTTCGGAGGGTTTGCAGGGTGTACAGCGGCAGGGCCACGTTCATGGACCCCCCGCTGGCCTGGAACACCATCACGTTTTGCGTGGCGTTGCCGCAGTACATCTCGTGCGTGATGTCCTCGACCCTGAAGTCCATCAGGCCGGCCATGATCGTGCTGCCCCCCGGCGCCAGCTGCAGCACGGACCGCAGGTCGCCGCTGGCCTCCCGGCACTTGAACACGTGCGAGCCGTGGATGGTCAAGAACCCGTCGAACAGGCAGTTGGACGTGTACGACGCGATCGCCGTGCCGTCGTGCGCGATCTGCAGGCGCTCCGTGCCGTCGACCACGACCACGTTGGCGTCTGCCCGCAGGCTGCGCGCCGAGACCTCGAGCACGTTGGCCGTCCCGGCCGACACCACGTGGCGTCCCGTGGACAACGTGTTATACTGCACCACGTTTGGCCCAGGAAAGAACGTCACGTTCGCCAACGCGTTGGAAAATTCGAGCACGTTGTTCGAGGTCTTGATCAGGCCGCTGAACGTCGCGCCCGCCGTGTTGGCTTTTTGGTTCAGCTGCGTCTGCACGCTCGACGTGGCGTCCAGGTACCCCAGGGTGGTCGACGAGACGAGCGAGGCGTCTATCTTGCCGTCTGCATCGCTGACGACCACCCGCGACTGTGTGAGGTTGGCGACGGTGTACCCCGAGACCGCACCGACGATGATGGCCTGCTTGGCGTTGAGCTGCGTTTGGATGCTCGACGTCGCGTCCAGGTAGCCCAGCGTGGTCGTAGTCACCGCCGCGTTGGCCAGCTTGCCGCTGCCGTCGGCGATGACCACCGTCGAGGGCCCCAGGTTGGTGCTCACCACGCTGCTGGCCGCGCCGGTGATGGTGGCCTGCTTGCCGTTCAGTTGAGTCTGCACGCTCGAGGTCGCGTCGAGGTACCCGAGAGTCGTCGACGTGACCGCCGAGGTTGCGATTTTCTGGGAGTCGTCGGTGATGAGGACCTTGCCCGCCGACAGGTTCGTGGCGACCACGCTGCTGGCCGAGCCCGTGATGGTGGCCTGCTTGGCGTTGAGCTGCGTCTGCACGCTCGATGTCGCGTCCAGGTACCCGAGGGTGGTCGACGAGACCGGCGAGGTGACCACGTTGCCGGTGCCGTCCAGGACCAGCACGTTGCCCGCCGACCGCCCCGTCAGCGCCACCTTGCCGTCGAAGGCCACGCCGCCGCTCAGGTTGGCCCGCTGGTTCAGCTGCGTCTGCACGCTCGAGGTCGCGTCCAGGTACCCGAGGGTGGTCGACGAGACCGGCGAGGTGACCACGTTGCCTGTGGCGTCCAGGACCAGCACGTTGCCCGCCGACCGCCCAGACAGCGCCACCTTGCCGTCGAAGGCCACGCCGCCGCTCAGGTTGGCCCGCTGGTTCAGCTGCGTCTGCACGCTCGATGTCGCGTCCAGGTAGCCCAGGGCGGTGGTCGTGACCGCCGCGTTGGCGATCTTGCCGCTCGAATCCGACACCAGCACGCGGTCGCCGGTGAGGTTGGTGCTCACCACGCTGCTGGCCGCGCCCGTGATGGTGGCCTGCTTGCCGCCCAGCTGGGTCTGGATCGCCGACGTCACGCCGCTCAGGCAGTCCAGCTCCGTGGCCGTGACCATCGAGTTGGCGATGCCGCCCGTGGCGTTGCTCACCAGCGCCGTGCCGCCCGTCAGGTGCCGGATCTGGACGGTGTTGGCCACGACGTACGTGGTCGACGTCGTGTCGGAATCGTCCGAATTGTGCTCCATCAGGGGCGTCTGAACCGTGTAGCCGGCCATCTCGCGCCGCCCGTCGTCTGAGTTTGGCCACACCTTTTTTTTTTCGGCGCCGCACACCAGAGCGCCATTCGAACCCCCGGTGCATGCGGTACCACGTGCTCGTCGATTCCCGCGACCGCGATTTCGACGTCTACCCCACGCCCTCGTCGTACCGCGTCCGTCTCCCCAAATCCTACAAGCAGGTCACCGCCGCGCGCCTGCTGAGCGCCGACATCCCGGCGTCGTTCTACGTGTTCTCGGCCGACCACGGCACGACCACGCTCGACGTGAGCGTCAGCGGCGTGCCCGCGCAACTCGTCATTCCCGACGGCAACTACGACACCGACTCGATGTGCGCGCAGCTGGGGGCCAGCCTGCGGGCCGCGTACCCTTCGAAGACGTTCACGGTCACCGTCAGCGCGCGCACCATGCAGCTGGAGATCGCGTGCACGCAGGGCGACGCGGTGGCGGTCGACACCACCGCCTACGCGGACGCCCCCGCCACCGACTGGGGCCTGGGCTACTACCTGGGCTTCCCGCGGGGGGCGGTCACCGCGGGCGCGCCCGACCTGACCTCCCCCGGCATGGTCAACATGAACCCCTTCACCTACATCCTGCTCGACATCGAGGAGCTGGGCACCGTGGACGAGGGCGGCATGTACGGCGACGTGGTCGGCCGCGGCTGCTTCTGCAAGCTGCCCGTGTACGGCACCTCGTTCGAGTACATTTTCAGGGACGCGGACACCGCCACCAAGCCGGTCGACTGCCGGCCGCCCATCGCCAAGCTGGAAACGCTCACCGTGCGCTTCCGGCTTCACAATGGCAAGCTGGTGGACTTTCGGGACGTGGAACACTCGTTCCTGTTGGAGCTCATCACCAAGGACGTCGTGCAGCCGCACTCGTACACGGGCCTCGGCGCCGCGGCGGGCCGGCTG
>JACCEC011063704.1_pt1 | contig 12407 bp, 13 predicted proteins | sample 7450121 | NCBI WGS metagenome assembly JACCEC01 (sample SAMN15323455, study PRJNA562643) | freshwater metagenome | isolation source: river surface water | place: USA:Blue River Watershed | collected 2017-08-18 | reverse complement strand
CTTTATTTATTTTTCGATAATAATAATCCTAAATTGTTTGTTCTTAAGGATAAAGTTTGTAATAAAGTTAGTGATTTAGATATTAATAAATTAGAATTAATTTTTACAAATACAAATACAAACATCCTTACGAATGCCACATTTATTATTAATTAATAAGTGGATATGCTAACTTAGCCCCCCAGCTGCTCGAAGTGTTCTTCTCTAGCTTAAATGTCTAGTGTGCGCTGTGCGAATGTCTCCGACTTCGCACCCACAAAGTTGAGCAAACCAGCACAAAAAAAAAACTACAATCAGTAAAATGGTTGTAGTTTTTTTGGTTATATTTGATTGTGTTTGTGGGTACGAGCAAGATACTATCACAATCCCCCGGCAATACATCGAATCCAACTTTTGCCATATCGGGTTTTGATAAGGAATTATGGACGAAAATTAGTGCCTTGTATCAATAACTATTCTCTTTTATTTCGGCTTTTGAAAAAACCACAAATAAAAAACCCAGTGCCCAAAACAAGCAAAATATAATACAAAACTAAATTTTGGTCTCTAACTACATTAGACAAAACAAAGGATATTATACTCAAAAAATAAAGAAAAATAGTGGGGATATTTTTAAGTGAAGAAAAAATCATTCTGCTTTTATTTAAAGAAACTATCTACAAACTCATATTTATTAAAAACCTGCAAATCCTCGATACCCTCTCCCACTCCAATGTATTTTACAGGAATCTGAAATTGGTCTGAAATCCCAATAACTACACCACCTTTTGCAGTTCCGTCCAGTTTTGTTACCGCAAGAGAAGTTACTTTGGTAGCGGCTGTAAATTGTTTGGCTTGTTCGAAAGCGTTTTGACCTGTTGAACCATCGATAACCAATAAAACATCGTGTGGGGCGTCTCCGACTACTTTTTGCATTACGCGTTTTACTTTGGTCAACTCGTTCATCAAATTAATTTTATTGTGCAAACGACCAGCTGTGTCAATAATAACAACATCAGCATTTTGAGCAACAGCCGATTGTAAAGTATCAAAAGCTACCGAAGCTGGATCACTTCCCATATTTTGTCTTACAATAGGAACTCCAACTCGATCTGCCCAAATTTGCAATTGATCGATGGCTGCTGCACGAAAAGTATCGGCTGCACCAAGTACTACTTTGAATCCCGCTTTTTTAAATTGGAAAGCCAATTTTCCAATAGTGGTTGTTTTCCCAACTCCATTGACACCCACAACCATCAAAACATAAGGTTTGGTATTGATTGGAATGACAAATTCAGTGGCTTCTCCTGATTTCGTTTCAGAAAGCAAACCTGCAATTTCTTCCCGAAGTATTTGGTTGAGTTCGGCGGTTCCAAGAAATTTATCTTCGGCAACTCGCTTTTCGATTCGAGTGATAATTTTCAACGTGGTATTTACACCAACATCTGATGAAACCAAAACTTCCTCTAAATTATCTAAAACCTCGTCATCAACCTTTGATTTTCCGGCAACGGCTTTGGTTAACTTAGAAAAAAAAGAAATTTTCGTTTTCTCTAAACCTTTATCTAAAGTTTGTTTCTCCTGCTCGCTTATGATCGATTCCTTTTTTTCGGATGAAAATATTTTTTTAAAAAAACTCATTTTATTATCTATTGGACAGTTAGACTATTAGATTATTAAATTTTCTGGCAAGTAATAATCCAAAAATTTGAAGCAGTAAATATAGAATAAAAAAGCTACTTCCGAATGAAAGTAGCTTTTCTATATAATGCTTTTTAGATTATTTCTTTTTCAAGAATTCATCAACTGCTTCAGGAACCATAATAGATTCTACGAATGTATAAGCACCTGTTTTTGGAGATTTCACCATTTTGATGGCTTTTGATAATCTCTTTGAAGATGTCTGTAAGGATGCTACGGTTTTCTTTGCCATGATTCAAATGTTTTTTTATATTTTAATAATCTCAAATGCAAGCATTTGAGATTTTATTAAAATCTCTAATTATTTAATTTCTTTGTGAACAGTTACTTTCTTCAAAATTGGATTAAATTTTTTTATCTCTAATCTGTCTGGAGTATTTTTTTTGTTCTTTGTTGTTATGTATCTTGAAGTTCCTGCAACACCAGTTGTTTTGTGTTCAGTACATTCTAAAATTACTTGGATTCTATTGCCTTTTGCTTTCTTTGCCATCTTAATTGTATTTTTAGGAAGGATTATTTAATAAATCCGCCTGCTAGCGCTTTTTTCAAAACGGCGGCGTTTCCATTATTATTATTTGTTTTTACTGTAGATGCTGCTACTCTTAGCGTAATCCATCTATCTTCTTCTGGAAGATAAAAACGCTTTTTAACTAAGTTTACAGAAAATTTTCTCTTAGTTTTATTCATAGCGTGAGAAACGTTATTTCCTACCATCGCTCTTTTTCCCGTAAGGTCGCAAACTCTTGACATTATCTTATCTTTTATCGTTATTGAAAATCAGGGTGCAAAGAAAAGAAAAATAAACAGATGAAGCAAAAAATTATTACAGATTTTTTAAAATTTCTTTCCTCAACATTTCCAAACTCTTTACAGCCGCTCTATCTATCACTTTATCACGGGGTTGACCAAAATTAAACTCTTCGATTAGCACTTCATTTGGTGTTGCTAATGCAATAAATACCGTACCCACTTCTGCATCAGAATCGCCTTTTGATGGTCCAGCATTACCAGTGGTTGCAATGGCATAGTCGGTTTTCATTAATTTTTGAATATTTACCGCCATTTCTCTTACCACTTCTGCACTTACTACTGAATGTTTATGGATTAAATCCTCAGAGAGTCCCAAAACCGATATTTTAGTTTCGGTTGCATAAGAAACTATGCTGCCTTTAAAATACTTTGAAGCTCCAGAAACCGAAGTCAAAATCTGAGCAATTTTTCCTCCTGTACAACTTTCGGCGGTAGAAATTGTTTTGTTTTGTTTTGTCAAAAGTTGTCCAACAACTATTTCAAGAGTTTCCTCATCATCAAAACCTACAATGCTATCACCCAGTATTTTTGACAAAGAGGTAACATTTTCGAAAATAGATTTTTCTAGAAATTCTTTATCGCTCCCACATGCTGATAAACGTAAACGGACTCGACCGGGACTTGGCAAATAGGCTAATTTAATAAAATCGGGTAAATTATTTTCCCAATTTTCGATGGTTTCTGCCAATAAACTTTCTCCGATTCCATAGGTTAATACTGTTTTATGAATGATGTAAGGTCGGTTATATTCGGTGACAATTTTTGAAATAATTTGGTTTTCGACAAGATATTTCATTTCAAACGGAACTCCCGGAAGTGAAATAAAAACAGTATTTTCCTTTTTCATCCACATTCCCGGCGCTGTTCCTACTTGGTTGTGGAGTACGGTACACTTTGAGGGAACTAAAGCTTGATCTTTGTTCAGTTGAGTAATCTGGCGTTTGTAAAATCCCTCTATAAGTTGGGTTACATGTGTTAGAACTTCTTCATTTACAACTAGTTCATCATCAAAATAATCACAGAACGTTTTCTTGGTGATATCGTCTTTTGTCGGACCAAGTCCTCCTGTAATGACAACCAAATCGACTTTGTTCTGCAATTTTTCAAAAGTGTCTAGAATGTGTTGCTTGTTGTCACTAATAGAAATTATTTCGTGCATTTCAACACCAATTTTATCTAATGATTTGGCAATAAAAGCCGAATTTGTATCGACAATTTGCCCTATTAATATTTCATCACCAATAGTTATTACAGTTGCTTTCATCTGTTTATAATATTTGTTTTTTATTGGAAGATGGAACGCCTATAATCATATTGGTGTGTGTCAATGATAATTGTCGTGGGCGTTTCATCTGTTTATAATATTTGTTTTTTATTGGAAGATGGAACGCCTTTAATCATATTGGTGTGTGTCAATGATAATTGTCGTGGGCGTTTCATTTTTAAATTTATTTTACAGGAGTACCTTTGTAACTACCAATATTATAAGGGAAGTCATAAGTCCAATGATAATGGTATATATTTAGCATTTGCCCATCCCATAACACATTGTGTTTGTGTCCGTGAGATTCATCTAAATCTTTAGAAAAAAGTAATTCTCCTTTTTCTCCATAAGGGCCATAAATTCCAAATCCATCCAGCATATACCCCATCAGTGCCGAATGGCCGGAACTGTGTTTACTAATATGATCTTGGTGGTCTTGAGATGGAAAATGATAGTGGTACCGTTTTGTACCATCGGTGTGGCCGCCAAATCTATCCAGCATTTCGTGTGCTGCGGCATCGTTGCCAAGAGTGGAAGCACCGTGGTATATGGCGCTTCCTGTTAGCGAATAGCCCGCAGGTCCAAAACCTACACAAGAGCGAGATGCTGCTTCTAAGGGAACTGATGGAAAGGTGATGTCAAGGGGTTGTGACGTAATGATATTGGGATTACGATCGTATTTATACGGAATGCTACCTGGTGTGATTGGGAAAATTCCTGTTGGGTGACTTGGTAAACCATTGCCGGTTAACGTTCGATTCCCTTTACCATCTAAAGTCATTTTAAATTCACCATTCCAAATCACATTTCCTTCCACTTGTGGTTTTTTGGTATAATCCCAAGTCCCATCTGCATTAGTCCAATCAGTTGCATCATTGGCACCTGCGCCATCAGCTGGAAGACCACAAAGCCATAAAGAAAAAAAATCGGGACTTGGACTGCCTTGATTTCGTATTAAAATTTTGGTAGCGCCTTTTCCTCCAAAGGGTAAATTAGTAAGTTCTTGTATTTTTGGTGAAGTTGGCATCTCCACTTCATCAGTAGCTTCGTCGGATTTATCACAACTAATTATGTTTGTAAAAATAATTAAAAATAAAATGAGTGTAATACGGTTAAATGAATTTCTAGACATCTTTTATTGGTTTTGGTTTCAATTAAGATGTAATACTAATACAAAGGTTTAATACTGATTTATTTAAAATTGATTAAAAATTTACCCAACAAATGATTCTATTTATTAAATAATTGGTATTCAGTGTGTTAATATTAAATAAAATTCTATATTTTTTAGCAAAAAAATGGATTTGAAAGATATTTAGTTTTAATAAGAAAAAAGATTATTACTCAAAAAGCATTGTTTATGATACTTTAAATACCATTCGAATCATTGTTTATCCTGAATAATTTCTGCCAACAATTTCTTGGCGCGTAGTAGTTTTATTTTGACATTACTTAGGGGTTCGTCTATTTTGTTGGCGATTTCCTGATAGCTCATTTCCTGAAAATAACGCAGTTGGATTACTTCTTGATAATGCGGTTTTAGTTCTTTGATAAATTGTAACAATTGCGATAGATTTTGCTCAGTAATCAATTCATCTTCGGCCGAGGGAGTGGTGTCGGCAATGTTATAGGCTTGCTGGTCCTCGTCGTCCGTAATTTCGATAAAAAGAGAAGATTTCTTTTTTCGCAATAAATCGATATGAACATTTTTTGCAATGGCAATCAGCCAAGTATTGAACTGAAATTCCGAATTGTAGGTTGCTATTTTATCAAAAGCTTTCGAGAAAGTTTCGATAGTAATATCTTCGGCATTGGTTTCGTTTTCGGTGCGTTTGAGCATATAACCATAGACTTCATTCCAATAATAATCCAATAGAAAAGTGAAGGCTACTTGGTCTCCTTTTTTTGCTTTTTCTATCTGTAGCTTTATTTCCAATGGATTGGTTTTGAGAAAAGATTGGTGATGAAAATATTCAATTGGGTGAAGATAAGGACAATTTCAATAATAGGAAACCAATACATCACATCTTTTTCTTTTAGTTTTCCCGCAGAGAATCCAAGAATGACCCAAGTAAACAAATAACGGAATCCTACCAAACTCAATACAAGAATCCATTGGTATTGGAAAGCCAATAATACAGTGGCCAAAATCAAAAATAACAACTGTGAAGCATAAAAAAGACCCAATTGAAATTGGTCAAAAGGTTTGTATAATCTGGCAGTAGTAAGGTGTCTTCTTTTTTGGTAAAACCAATCCTTGTATTTTTTTTTAGGTTCAGAGAAAGTGAAACTATCTGGCAAAAAACAAAGCGCAGTGTTCCTGCTTGTCGCTATCTGATTGATGAATAAATCATCGTCACCGGAACGAACCTGAATGTGACTGATAAATCCGTTTACATTGAAAAACTCGTCTTTTTTGTAGGCCAAATTGCGTCCGATTCCCATATAAGGTTTTCCTATTTTTGCCCAAGAAAAATATTGTACTGCCGTTAGAAGCGTTTCAAAACGGATGATTTTGTTGAGGAAAGAATTGGACACTTTTTCGTAGGCTCCATATCCCAAAACGATTGTTTTTTGCATCGTGAATTGGGAACTCATTTTCGTAATCCAATCTTTTGTTGCGGGATAACAATCGGCATCTATAAATAATAAATAGTCTTTTTTGGCGGCTTTTATTCCTAAGGTCAATGCATATTTTTTGTTGCCCCAAAAAGCTTCGTTATTTTTTACTTTTACCAATCTAATATTGGAATATTGTTTTTCAAATTCTTCAAAAATATCCAATGTATGATCGGTTGAAGCATCATCAATCAAGATAATTTCATAATCGTGATAGTCTTGTTCTGCTAGTAATGGAATAAACCGAACTACATTTTCGGCTTCATTTTTAGCACAAACAATTACTGAAATGGATATTTTTTTTGGGTTATATTTTTGAACTTTAGCGAAAGCAAATTTCCCAAAAACAATTAAATAATACACAAGTTGAATGGCAACTATGACAATAAAAAAGTATAAAGTAAAGACTAACATATGGGCTTGGCTTGTTTTTAAAAATCTGTGCAAAGGTAATTATCAATTGTTAATTATCCATCGATAAATGGTAATTACTTTCGGCATTTCGTCATTTCATTTGCAATGGCAGTGGCTTGGGGATTTTCTGTTTTTTTTAATTCTGAAATAATGTTGTCGTAATTCTTTTCATCGCGGTTTTGAGATAATTTATGTTTGGCTTGAATTACGTCAATTTCAATTTCAAAAGCAACAATTCCGCGAGTTTGCATCATTGTTTTCTTAGATAAATCTTCCACTATGATTGGGTTTTCAGAGTTTTTCTCGTACTTATCCACAAGTTTTTTCAAATTTTCGATTACCGCTTCACCTTCAATAATTTTAATAGTTCCGTAGATGTGAACTGCAATATAATTCCAGGTTGGAACATTTTCGTGGTCATACCAAGAAGATGAAATGTAACTATGTGGTCCAGAAAAAATGGCTAAAACTTTGTTATTATCTTCAAAGCTTTTCCATTGTTGGTTTTCTTTCGAAATATGGCCATACAAAACTTGTTTTCCGTTTTTATTAGTTTCCAATTCTAACGGAATATGGGTTGCCCACAACTTTCCATTGATTTGATTTACTAAAATTCCGAAGCTATTCTTTTGAAGAAAATCTTTAATTTCTTCTTGGTTTTCGTTTATGAAAATATCAGGAATATACATAGATTTTTAAAATTTAAATTCAGATTTTAGATTGAAATAACTAAATTACGTTTACCTCGGCTTCGATATGAATGCCAAAAGTCTTAAAAATTGTGTTTTGAATTATCTTTGAAACATCCAAGATTTCCTGTCCTGTTGCATTGCCATAATTCACTAAAACCAAAGCCTGATTTTTGTGAATTCCTGCATCGCCAAAGCGTTTTCCCTTAAATCCTGCTTGTTCGATGAGCCAACCCGCGGGAACTTTTACTTCCGTTTCAGAAATTTCATAGTATTTCATTTCAGGAAATTTTTGGTGAATTTTCTCGAAATCCGTTTTCAAAAGGATCGGGTTTTTAAAAAAACTGCCGCTATTTCCCAATTCTTTCGGGTCGGGCAATTTACTTTGACGTATGGAAATAACAGCATCGCTCACATCTTTTAAAGTGGGGTTCGTGATATTTTTTTTGGCCAATTCATCTGTAATATCACCATAAGAAGTATTGATTTTATGGTTGCGTTTCGTCAGTTTAAAAACAACCGATGTGATAATGTATTGGTCTTTTACCTCGTTTTTGAAAACACTTTCACGGTACCCAAAATGACAGTCGGCTTTGGTAAAGGTTTTCATTTCTTGATTTTCAATTTTCATTGCTTCACAAGAAACAAAAGTGTCTTTAATTTCGGTTCCGTAAGCGCCAATATTCTGTACTGGAGTGGTTCCTACATTTCCCGGAATCAACGACATGTTTTCTATTCCACCAAAGTTTTGGTCGATGGTCCAAAGTACAAATTCGTGCCAGTTTTCGCCAGCTTGACTTTCGACCCAGACAAAATCGTCGTCTTCCTTACTAATTATTTTACCTTTCAAATCAACATGAATCACCAATGCATCGATATCTTGTGTCAGGAGCATATTGCTTCCACCTCCCAAAATGAATTTTTTTTTGGTTGTATTTTGTTCTAATACTGTTTCGAGTTCATCTATTGTGTGAACAGATACAAACTCTTTGGCACTGGCTTCGATACCAAAAGTATTGAAGTTTTTTAGAGAAAAATTATGTTGTATTTCCATTAATGGGAGTGCTTTAAAAACAAAATCAAAAGTAAATATTAAAATTTATATAAATGTCAGCAATACGAACGAACATAGTTTTTTGCTAAGGATTTTTATTATAAATCAAATTTATTTTTTCTTAATTTTTGAAAATTGGCGTCTTAAAATTAAAATCGAGTAGCATAATTTTTGAGCCAAATATGCATCATAAACAGCGGCATAATGTAAGGAATCGTTTTAGTATCTCCTTTTCTCAAATTCAATACTAATTTTTTAGCATCGATTTGTTCGAAATATCGCATTTCAAATAATTCACTTTTCGAAAAGGATTCTAATTCATCAATAAATCCAGAACTCTTTACTAGATAATCGCCCCAAGGAACGCTCAGTCCCACTTTTTTGAACTTTAAGATTTCTTCGGGAAGTCGATCTTTCATAGCCGTTTTCAAGATGTATTTCCTTTTTTTGCCAGTAAAAAGCCATTTGTCTTCTAAGGAGTCGAGTCCTATAATAAGTCTTTGGTCTAAAAATGGTTCTCTACATTCTATTGATGCACCCATCGTGCAGCGATCGTTTCTGTCGAGAAGTGAACATAAATAGGTGAGTTGGTCGAAATAAAGAGCTTGTCTCCTCAGATTATTGGGATATAATGATTTGGCTTCTTTCAAAATTTGATTTCGATATTCATTTTGTGGAGGATTTTTGATTCCAAAAGTTTTTTCAATGTCTTTAGGGTATATATTTGAACTGTTGTAGAGTATTAAATTATCATTAGTATCAATTTGAGAATAGCGGGCTAATTTCTCGAATCTTGGCTTTGTTGTGAAATAATCCATTTGCCCGATAGTAGCAATAGTTTTTAACAAAGAAGGATATTTCAATGCTTTGTATCTTACATATCCACCCATCAATTCATCAGCTCCTTCTCCAGAAAGTAAAACCTTTACCGAGGGTTTTGCCATTTGAGAAAGTGCCAATATATGCGGTTCACTCAAGTGCATAATGGGTTCGTCCTGAAAATAAGTAGAAGAAATTAGTTTTTCGAAAAGTGCATTATCTTCTAATTGCATGGTATGAAAACCATAATTAAATTTTTCTGAAATCCTTTTTGCCAAATGGGATTCGTTGTGTTCTTTTTCTTTAAAACCAATATTGAAAGTTTGAATATCTCTAAAATCTTGCTGTTTTAAAGATGCTAATATCGACGAAGAATCAAGTCCGCCACTCAACAAAACCCCCACAGGTACATCACTTACCATTCGCAATCGAATTGAATCATCAAAAGTTTCACGAAACCATTCTATTGGATTTTTGATTTTGGGCTGATTTTGAATCTCGGCTTTCAAATCCCACCATTTTTCATTGGTGGTTTTCCCACTTTCGTGAAGGGTAAAAATGTGTCCAGGCAATACTTTTTTTACATTTTCATACAGCGTATTTTCTCCAGCTACAAATCGGTTGAAAATGTATTCTTCCATACCCTCTTTAGCCATTTTTAGTGGTACTCCAGCAGTAAATAGAGCTTTTTGTTCTGATGCGAAGTAGAAAGTTTCGTTATAAAAGGAATAATAAAGCGGTTTAACTCCCATTCTATCCCGAACGGCTGTTAATTTTCGTTCTTTTTTGTCCCAAATTACAAAGGCAAACATTCCATTAAGGCGATGAAGCATTTTGGTGCCGTACAATTCGAATAATTTCAATAAAACTTCAGTATCGGAACTCGTTTTTATATCAAACCCGTTCGTTTTTAGTTCGGGATAAAATGCTGCAAAATTGTATATTTCGCCATTATAAGTCATTACATAACGGCCATCATCAGAATGAAAAGGTTGGTGTCCCGCCGAGGAAATATCTAAAATAGACAGCCTTCGGTGTCCTAATCCTATGTTGTTTTCAATAAACAACCCTTTGTCATCAGGACCACGATGTTCGAGTGAGTCACGCATTTTTATTAAAAGACTTTCCTCAACTTTTTTTTGTGATTGCAAATGCAAAAAGCCATTAATTCCACACATAATTAGCTTGTTTTAAATTTGTTTATTAATTCGTGATACTTGTGAGCGATAACCTTCATATTGATGTTGTAATCTGCATTTTCTTCCACAAATTCTCTGTTTTTTTGGATAGCTAGTTTTCTATATTCTTTGTTTTCGAAAGCCCAAAGTAGTTCTTCGGCTAGCATTTTATCATTGTCTATAGATATCAATTGACCGTTTTTACGGTGTTTGATCCAACATTGATTCCCCGGAATATTGGTCACAATAGGATAGCAATTTGAGGCCATTGCTTCAAACAAAGAAGCCGAAACTCCTTCTGTTATAGGCATACTGATGTAAAAATCGGATAGTTGAAGCAATTCGGGTAGTTTTGTGTTTGGAATTCTACCTAAGAAATTAATCTTGTTGGCAATGTTTAGTTTGGATGCCAATTTTTGTAACATTGGTAAACTCCTCCCATCTCCGATTATAGTTAATTCGAAGTCAATTCCTTTTTGATTAATTATTCCAAAGGCTTTCAAGATGACTTCATGGCGGTATTCGGGCATCAAGGAACGGGTTACTATTGCAGTGATTTTTTCTGAAAAAATGTTTTTTTTGTTTTTAAACACATCCAAATCGATTCCTTTTGGCAAAACCAATACTTTAGTCATATCGACATTGATTTTTCTCATCGTGATAGCCATCACAGGTCCCCAAGCGTGAATCAAATCGGCTTTTTGAAACGCATAATGTTGAATGATTTTTTTGAGGGGTAACAAAATAGATTTTTCTGGCCATAAATCGGTTCGGCCTTGTTGGGCAATGGCAACAGGTTTTACTCCTGATAGTGCTGCAAGAAAACCATAACTTGTAGTCCTCTCGGCAATTACCATGTCGGGTTGGTGTAATTTTATTATTTTTTTGACTTTAAAAAGGCCAGTCGAAAATTCTAAAAGTCTAAGGGAACGGCTAAAAAATGTATGGTTTGAAGTTTTTAATTCCCAAGCTATAATTTCGAAATCACCAAACTCTTTCAGACCATTCATCCAGGTAATGGCATCTGCTCTATAGGTTTCACCTAGAAAAAGTATTTTCCTTTTTATCATCTATTGACTTATTTTTCTGCAGTTAAAGCACGGTTAATGAAATCGTTCAAGGGTTTCAAAACGATAAGTTTTTTAGTCGTTTTGGCAACAAAATCCATTTCGGTAACTTCTTCGATGTCAAATTTTTGTGAAGTTTCGAAACTTTTCAGTTTTAGGTATTCAATTGCTGGATGGTCTTTTTCATATCCTCGAGGTAGGTTTTTTAATAGGTTGGCTTCATTTCGGTCAAAATCTTTGAACTCTTTTTTGAAGTTTTTTTCATTTAGAATTTCTTCCAAATCTTCATAGAAATAAGCAATTTCTTTGCGCACTTTTTTCAAATCTTCGGCCTCTGGACAGTAGAAACCTCCTGCGATAAAACTACCCGATCTAGCAATATGAACATAATAACCAGAACGATTCATGCCTTTGGAACCGCTTGACAACCAAACCCCAATGTGATCTTTATAAGGGGATTTGTCTTTTGAAAAGCGAATATCACGGTTGATTCTGAAGGTGCAGTTTTTTACTTCTAGCATTTCCAATGTAGGGTCAAGTGGTTTCATCGCATCGAGGATATCAGCCACCAATTGTTGATAGTCTTTTTTGAAAATTTCATACCGTTTTTTATTATCCAAAAACCAATTGCGATTGTTGTTGGCTTTTAAATCATCTAGAAATTGTAAACTGGCTTTTGAAAGCATAATTTCAGTACACGACAATAAATTCATAAACATTGATATTGAATACATTAACATTTGAGATAACTACTCTTGACAGATATTCTAATCCGTGTTTAAAAATACTTATTTCTCTATGTCCATGTTTTTT
>JACCEC010575193.1_pt1 | contig 12409 bp, 11 predicted proteins | sample 7450121 | NCBI WGS metagenome assembly JACCEC01 (sample SAMN15323455, study PRJNA562643) | freshwater metagenome | isolation source: river surface water | place: USA:Blue River Watershed | collected 2017-08-18 | reverse complement strand
CGTCATAGGCCGTAGTAAAAATGATTGGGCATTGCTGTTGAATTTCTTGAAAAATATCAAAACTTACGCCATCAGAAAGCTGAATATCAGATAAAATTAGGTCGGGTTCGGTATTGGTTTTAAACCAATCTAAAGATTCTTTTACGCTGCCGATTGTGGCCAGTAAAACTGCGTTTGGTTCGAGTTGTTTAACCAAGTTTTCGAGATTTTTGGCTACGAGTGGTTCATCTTCTATTAAAAGGATTTTCATATTAAATTAGCGGGATTTTTACTCTGAAAACCTCGTTTTGTTCAATCAAAACGTCTTTATCACTCAGAAAACTATAGAGTGTTTTTAGGTTATTTAGTCCTTGACCGTTGGAAGTTTCAACTTGTTTTTTTAGTTGAATCATGTTTTCTACAACTAAACATTGTTCTTGATTTAAAATGTTGATTGTCAGCGGATTAGCTTGATTGATGATATTATGTTTGAGTGCATTTTCGATTAAAATTTGGAGTGTTACGGGGGCAATTTGTAAGTCTAAAACTTCTTCAGAAATATTAAAATTAATTTTCAGAGATTCTCCAAAACGAGTCTGAAGCAAAGCCACGTAATTTTTGATAAAATTAGCTTCGGTTTCGAGGCTGACTAAGCCTTTTTCTTTATTCTGCAAAACGTATCTGAAAACTTTAGATAATTGTCGTAGAAACTCACTGGCCAAAGTTGGATTTTCGTGAATCAGCGAATCGAGCGAAGTGAGACTATTAAACAAAAAATGTGGATTAAGTTGATTTTTCAAGTTATCAAATTGTACCTGTGATTTCTCTTTTTCGAGATTGCTGGCTCTGAGTGCATTTTCACGCCATTTATTTAAAGAGTATTTGGCAAAATGAATAACATTGAGTAGGGTCACAACTAAAACCTCAGTGGCTACACCTGCAAGCTGTGCAAGATTAGTTGCTTCTTTTTCGACGATTGAGTGTAAGGGCAACATTGTTCGCCCAATTAAAAATACAACTCTTGAAACAATAGTAATGAATGCAAGATTGAGAAGAATTTGCGGTATTAATCGCTTTACAATTCCTCTGTCATAGGGCATGAATCTATCGAAAATAAGGCAGGTTTTGCTAAAAAAAAGGTAGGTTGTTGATAAAACTATGACAGAAACAAAGAATAAGATAGTATTGCTTTTGAGGTCAAAATCAAAAATATACCATCTAAAAAAGGCTGCTATCATTGCCATTGTGACAATGACGTACATGGCTATTTTTCTCTCAGCTATCATTAGTTAATAATTTGCCCGTCTGACATCTCAATGATTCTATCACTTCCTTTCGCAAAGTCGGGGTCGTGCGTTACGGCAATGATTGTTTGGTTGTTTTCGTGAGCAATTTGCTTAAAAATCTCAAAAACTACCTCTGAGTTTTTCTTGTCCAAATTTCCAGTAGGCTCATCACCCATAATAATTGTAGGGTCATTTATTAAAGCCCTTGCAATGGCTACACGTTGTTGTTGTCCACCCGAAAGTTTGGCCGATTGCTTGAGTGCGTGGTCTTGCATATCAACCAATTTTAGTTTTTGGTAGGCACGTTCTTCAATTTCTTTGTTTGAATATTTTCCGAGTTTTAGAGCAGGAAGCATCACGTTTTGCAGAACCGTAAACTCTGGTAAAAGAAAGTGAAACTGAAAAACAAAACCCAAATGCTCATTTCGGAAAGCTGCCAGTTGGTCTTGCGTACGTCCAGTCAGGCGTTCACCTTGCATCACGAGCGAGCCTTCGTAGTCAGTATCCATCGTTGATAGAATATACAAAAGTGTTGACTTTCCGCAACCCGATTTCCCTACCAGAGCAAGAAACTCACCACGATTAGCTTCAAACGAAATATTCTTTAAAACCTGAAATTTATCGGGTTCGTAGAAATATTTGTTGATGTTGGAGGCGGAAAGGACGGCCCCCCCCGCCCCCGATGGGGGAGCTATTGATTCTATGATATTTTTTATATTACTAAGCATTTTATTGCAGAATTATTAAATAAAAAAACATTTGTAAATTTTTGTTTTTAATTCCCCCATCGGGGGGTAGGGGGCTTATCCCCTCAATATCGCCACTGGGTCGATTTTTGATGCTTTTCTGGCGGGCATATAGCCTGCCAAAATGGTGGTTGTAATGCCGAAAATCATTCCGAGGCCATAATATTTTGGTTCGAATAGAATCGGGAATGTTTTGATATCGAGAAAATCTCCTGCATCAAACGGAACCGAAGAAAGTAGGTAACTTAGACAAAAGCCGATAATAATGCCCAATAATGCTCCCAAAATGCCAATAATGATTGATTGAATTAGGAAAATAGAAACGATATCGTTACCTGCAAAACCTGTGGCTTTTAAGATAGCAATGTCCTTCATTTTATTGATGACATTCATATTCATGATATTATAAATGCCAAAGCCAGCAACCACCAAAAGCGTAATCGAAACCATAATTACCATGCCGTTTCTGATTTTATCACCTGCCAAAAACGCTGAGTTGGCTTCGGCCCAATCCTGGGTTTTATAGCCGTACTGATTATGCAGCACTTTTGCATACGTAAGAGCTGCTTGCGAATCTTTCATTTTTATGTGAATATCCGTCACGAAACTTTTGTCTTTTTGTAGAATTTCCTGCACCATCGACATGTTGGCGTAGCATTTTACCCCATCAACGGTCTGAATACCAAAACCAAATGTACCTACGATTTTGACCAACTTTAAATTTCCTGTGGGTGTGGTTACGGTTATTTTATCGCCAACTTTCACATTTAGATTTCGAGCTAAAACTTTTCCCATCAGAATACCGTTGGGCGTAGAAAGTAACGATTCTATATTGCCCGATTTGATGCGTTTTTTTAGGTCGTAAAGTTTATCTTCTTTCATAACATCGACACCTGCAATTTGCCCCGAAAATGGCACTGGCCCTTTATTGAAAAATACCTGTGAGCTTATCTGTGGAGAAACTCCCAAAACAGAAGGCTCTTTTTCGATATTAGCAGCAATTTGTAGTCCGTTTTTAATGTTAATCAATTCATTTTTAGGTAATTGATGATACGTAACATTAAAACCCGATGGGTTGGCTTCTTCAATAATACTTGGGTGATTGCTCGTAATTTCTTTATAGATTCTGATGTGCGGCGACGAATCAAGAGCCGAATCTTCCAGAAATTTGTTGACACCCTTAATGACCGAAATCATGACGATAAACATCGCAATTCCGAACGTAACACCCAGCATCGCAATCAATGTCTGACGTTTTTTGCTCAGTAAGTGCGTTTGAGCTATTTGGAGTGATATTTTGAGATTCATGATTGATTTTTTGTTTTGTTGGCGTATTTGGTCAGAACATTTGTAGAGACAGGGCATGCCCTGTCTCTACAGGTTGTACATAGACAATAGGATAAAATCAATTCCCAAGCACCAAAACCGATTTTTCGGTTAGGCCCGCTTTTACCTCAACCATATCGAGGTTTTCTACGCCTTTTGTGATTTTGATTTTCTTTTTATCGCCGTTTTCTTCAATCCAAACTGAATCGTTGCCAACCAAATAGTTTTTCGGAATCGTCAGCACTCTTGGGTTTTCCGAAACCACGATGTTTGCCTCAATCGTCATGCCGTAGTAGGCGTTGGGTTTTTCTTCCACAAATTCGGCATCGACTCTAAATGTTTGGTCGGATTTATTGAGTTTTGGGTAAAGTTTGGTTACTTTCGCCTTGAAAATTTTATCTTTATAGACATCAATTTTCACCAAAACCGTTTGTCCGATTTGTACTTTCACAAAATCAGATTCATCGATGGCCAGTTGAGCGTAAACCTCGTTGGCATCGCCTACCAGTGCAACCGCTTCGCCTCGACGCACGAGTTCGCCTTGTTTTTTATAAATTTCGTAGAGTTTTCCTGCTTCAAAGCTCTTAATTCGATAATTATCTTCTTCACGAGCATTGACTTTGAAATTCGATTTTGAATTTTGTAAATCTACATAAAGTTGATTTTTGGTTCGTAACCAAGCCTTTCTGCGAGCCGAAACGTCATTTTTTGAGGTTTGGTACGCTAATTCAGCTCGCTCATATTCAATACGAGTAGTGGCATTACGGTCGTAAAGTTCTTTATAGCGTTTGAAGTTGACCGAATCGTTGGCCAGTTTTGTGCGAGCATTTCTGAACTGAACTTCGAGCTCATCAAGAATAGGGGAGTTGTCGCTAAAATTAGCTTCTGACTGACGTAAAATATTGCTCGAAGCTTCTAAACGAGCTTCTTGTGATGCACTTTCAAGCTGAAAAAGCAATTGATTTTTACCCACAGCATCGCCCTCGAAAGCCGTTTGTTTTATCAAGAAACCATCTGCATTTGCAGTGAGTTTATATTCGTTTTTTGGGTAAATATTCCCCGAAGCATAAACCGCTTCAGTAAGTGATTTGTATTGGGGCGAAGTATTGGTGTTTTCTGATTTTTTACAAGAAACCAATGTGCCAACCAAGGCTAAAATAATTAGGCCACTATTTTTCATGTGATGTATCTGCTTTCTGACGTACGAAAAATGTCATTCTTAAATATTACCCAAAGGTGAACCTAATTTATAAAAGCATCAAGAAATTTTGAACGAAGCGGAAGAAAAAAACACCGAGACAGGAGGAAATTTTGCCGTTAAGTAAATAAGTATTCAATTTTGTGTTGAGAGTTTCGTTCTAATAACATATCTTATTGTACATTAGCCATTCAAAACTAAAATCCAGAGAATTTATGAAAATTTCGTCTAATCTTAGAAAATTACTTGTACTGTTTGTTTTAGCATCTTTGTCAATGACAGTGATGAATTGCTCAAAATCAGGAGATGATACTCCGTCAGCTCAGATTGTAGGTACTTGGAAAATTACCAATGTCTTTGTGAAAGAAGGCACAAAAGCAGAAGAAGACCAATTTCCGTTGTTAGTGCTTTTTATACCATGTGTAAAAGACATTACATTTACTTTTAAGAGTAATGGAGACATGACAGGCTCAATACCCGAGGCTTGTAAGCAAGAGGCCGAAGATGTTTTAGGGACGAGCGGAACGGCAAAGTATGAAGTGAATGCTGGGAAATTAACTATTACTGATACCGATGGAAGTAAAACCGTGACTGATGTTTCGTTTAGCGGAAATCAAATGTCGTGGATTTCATCAGAGACTAATGCGGGCGTAACAACAACAACTCGTATCGTACTTACAAAGCAATAATAGCCAATATAACTTTAAATAGCTCATTGCTTCGGTGATGGGCTATTTTTTTGGAACAATCTTTCCAATCATTTCCCAAACCAAATCAGCTTCAAAGCCTTTGCCGATGGCATAACGAGCCAATTTTTGTTTCAGTACCAAAGGCTGTTTTTCAGTGCGGAGCTCGTGCTTTTTCTTTTCGAGAATCTCCTTTAAGGTTTTCAGATAATCATCGTCGTCGATTTCGGCCATGCCTACTTTTATACAGTATTCTGAGAGTTTTCGAGCTTTGAGTTCGTATTTTATCTTTAGCCTTCCCCATTGTTTTACTCTAAATTTACTTCCCGCAAAGATTTTTGCAAAACGCTCTTCATTCAAGAAATTATCTTCAATCAGATACGCAATTATTTCTTCGGCTTCATCGCCCCAAACGTCCCATTTTTGTAAACGCTCACGGACTTCATCATGCGTACGCTCTTGGTAGGCACAGAAGTTAGCAGCTTTTACGAGTATGTCTCGGCGAGTTATCAATTTTGTTATTAGGGAATATGTCTATAATTTTCATTGCCGTCTGCTTTAGCTGACGGATAACATTAACTCAAATCAAAATTGGCTTTAGCCCAAACCTTACTTTTGACTAAAGTCGATATTGAGTTTTCACTTTAACATCCGTCAGCTAAAGCAGACGGCAATGAATGTAATACCAATCACAGCGTCTGCATCGAACTTAGTTTTTTGTAGAAACCATCTTCTATTTTTAAAAGTTCGTCGTGGGTGCCACGCTCAATGATTTGCCCTTGATGAATAACCAAAATCTGGTCGGCACTCTGAATCGTGCTTAGGCGGTGGGCAATCACGAGTGTAGTACGGTTTTTCATTAAATTTGTCAGAGCTTCTTGTACCAATTTTTCTGATTCGGTATCAAGAGCTGAGGTAGCTTCGTCGAGAATCAAAATCGGCGGATTTTGTAAAATGGCTCGTGCAATTGATAGCCGTTGGCGTTGTCCACCCGAAAGTTTTGTGCCTCTGTCTCCAATCACAGTATCATAACCGTTGGCTTGCTGTACAATGAAATCGTGGGCATTGGCAATTTTAGCGGCGGCCATTACTTCATCTAAACTTACATTTTCGCCAAAAGCAATATTGTTAAAAATTGAGTCGTTGAATAAAACTGCTTCCTGAGTAACGATTCCCATGAGCTTGCGAAGTGCGTGTTGCGAAACATCTTTCATATCTACGCCATCAATCATTATTTGCCCAACAGTAGGGTCATAGAATCTCGGAATCAAGTCGGCAATCGTAGATTTTCCGCCACCCGAAGAGCCAACCAAAGCGATAGTTTTACCTTTTTGAAGCGTAAAATTGATATTTTTCAAAACCTCAACATCACCTTCATAAGCAAATCCTACGTTCTTGGCTTCAATACTATTACCAAATTCCTTTATTTGAATTGCATTGGTTTTATCTTTAATAAGTGCTTGGTTATCAATCAATTCCAAGATTCTTTCGCCCGAAGCCAAACCTCTTTGGGCCGAACTAAAGGCATTAGAAATATCTTTGGCTGGACGCATCACCTGCGAAAAAATGACAATATAACTGATAAACTCCGAGGCAGTTAAGGCAGATTTACCATCGAGAATCAACGAACCTCCGTAAAGCAAAATACCAATTACAACAAAAACGCCCATGATTTCGGAAAAGGGTGAAGACATTTCTCGACGAGCCGCCAAGCCAAAAATAGCATCACGATATCCTTGGTTTTCGTTTCTGAATTTATTGATAATAAACTTTTCGGCCACAAAACCTTTGACTACACGCATTCCGCCAAAGGCTTCGTCCATGAGGCTAATGAGGTTGCTCAAACGTTGCTGACCTTCACCCGCATCACGACGCATACGTTTTACGAGGGTAGAAATAAAAATTCCCGAAATCGGAATGACTAATAGGGCAAAAAGGGTCAGATTCCAAGAAATATAAAACAACGAAGCAATATAAAATATAAACAGAAAAAGCTCTTTTGTGGCAGCAGAAAAAGTATTTGCAATGGAATTCTCTACTTCCTGAACATCGGTTACGATGCGAGAAATGAGATTTCCTTTACGTTCGTTACTAAAAAATCCGAGATGAAGATTGATGGAATTATCGAAAACCGCTTGACGAAGATTTGATACCATATTGGCCTTGAAACCTTCTAAAAGTCGGATACTGGTATATTTAAAAATGTTGGCCAATAAAACCGAAATACCAATAACACCACATACAAATTGCAATGCCCCGAATTTGCCATATTGTATCAGAACCTGTGCAAAATGATAGTTAAACTGGTCTTTTAGTGCAAAAACTGATGTTGGTTTTTCTGCAACTTGCAATATCTCTTGGTCGAATAAAACATTCAATAGAGGAATCAATAACGTAAAGTTTAGCACACCAAAAAGGCTTGCCAAAATGGAAGTAATGACGAATGGAACGATAAACCCACCAAGTGGCTTGGCATAAGAAAGTAATCGAAAGTAATTTTTCAATTGTGTATTGAGGAAATGTTAATGATGCAAAGTTCGGAAAGATGTTAGAAATAGAACTATTAAAACCCATATTTTTTGAAGAATCAGAAAAAACATTAAACACATACATCCTACAAGCCGTTGATTCCGTATGTAACTATGAATTATCTAAACGTTTCTTTTATTTATGAAAAATTTATTGACTCTTGCAGTCTTATTTGTGGGTTTGACTCTTGCTTCGTGCAAGAAAGACGAAGTTGCATCTTCTGATGTAGCTTTTATGGCGATGCTTTCGGGTTCGGAAGAAGTTCCTGCGGTAACTACTTCTGCTTCTGGGATGTTTGATGGTGTGTATAATAAAGATACTAAAATCTTAACCTACACAATTACTTATTCGGGTATTACTCCAACCGCTTGGCATATTCACAAAGCTGCTAAAGGTGCAACGGGTGGTGTTATTTTCAATTTAGGAACTACATTTACGTCTCCTTTCAAATCAGCAACGGTCGCTCTGACTGCTGAACAAGAAGCCGATTTAATGGCAGGAAATTATTATGTAAATATGCACTCAGCGAAATCCGCTTCTGGCGAAATTCGTGGACAATTATTGAAACAATAATTTGTTTTGTTAGTGATAAAAAAGCTGCAAGATTTCTTCAGAAATCTTGCAGCTTTTGTTTTTTAGACCGTTGTAGTTTTCCAACGCCCTCTTTTGAATACAAAAATTGCCACAACAGCCAATATGGATTCGCTGATAGCAATCGACCAAAACACGCCATTCGGGCCCCAATTAAGGCTTTTTGCCAAGAAATAAGCCAATGGAATTTCGATTAACCAGAAACACACAAAATTCATAATCGTTGGCGAAAGCGTATCGCCTGCACCGTTCAACGATTGCCCAATGACCATTCCATACCCAAAGAAAATATACCCTAAACAGATAATTTGTAGGCATAGCACGCCGATTTCGATAACTTTTGGTTCATCGGTAAAAATTCCAACGAAGTTTTCAGCAAAGAATGCAAACACAATTCCGACTAAAAGTAAGAAAATCATGTTGTAAAAAGCCGTTCGCCAAACCGATTTTTCGGCACGTTCGGGCTTTTCGGCACCAAGATTTTGACCAACTAAAGTAGCTGCCGCATTCGACATCCCCCACGACGGTAAAATCGTGAAAATGATAATACGAATCGCAATCGTGTAGCCAGCTACAACCTCACTTCCGAAAGTAGAAAGAATGCGAGTCAAGAAAATCCAGCTGGCCGACTGAATCAAGAATTGGCCAGTTCCACCCGCAGCTACGCTCAATAAGTTTTTAATAACTTCTTTATCAGGAATAAACTGATTTTTCAGAATTTGAATATTTCTATTTCCGCCAAATAAGGCATAAAGTTGATACAATACGCCAATCGTGCGGCCTACGCTGGTAGCAATAGCTGCCCCTTCAACTCCAAAACCCATGACGGGAATCAAGATAAAGTCCATACCGATATTGATAAAATTAGCAAGCAAAATCGAACGCATGGCCGTTGAGGCATCGCCCGCCCCACGCAAAGCTCCGCTCAAAGTATAAAGCAATACAATAGACGGACTACTCGCAAAAATGATACGTGTAAAACTTGAACCTTTCTCAATCAAATGTTCACTTCCGCCCATTAATCGAAGAATATCTTCGGCAAAAACAAAGCCCGTAACTCCTACGGAAATTCCTAAAATCAATGAAATCAGAATTACCTGAGCCACTGCCAAACCTGCTTCGGTTTTGTTTCCTTCGCCTACACGTCGGGCCACAATAGCCGTAGCTGCGGCACTTAAACCAATAGCTACAGAGTAGATAAGCGTCAGTACAGATTCGGTCAGTCCGACGGTTGCTACGCCCTCTGTGCCTACATAACGAGCCACAAAAAACGCATCAACTACCGCAAAAAGCGACTCGCCAATCATCTCGAAAATCATCGGTACGGATAGTAGGAATATCGCACGGTTAATACTTATATCGGTATAATTCTGCTCCTCGCCACGAAGAGCTTGCATAAATAATTGTATAATTTTTCGCATGTAAAAAAGTATATCATCCGAAGACAAAAGCCATCGGAATGCTAAATAAATATTATATAAATCAGATTTGAACTTATGAAAATAAGCTCTTGTAGGAAATAAAAATGTAAGAAGGATTGTTTGCTTTTAGCAAACAATATCGAGCAGAATCATCGGCTTTTATAATTTTGTGTTACAAAGGTAGAGGAATGTTTTGTCTTTGCAAAAATATTTTTTGAAGCAGATTTTTGCGAAAATTATTAAGCTCTAATCACTCCACGAATCAATAATTCCCAAAAGCATTTGGCAGTTGCCTCAATATCAATGCTTGCATCGTGAGCGTCGTTTAGGCGTTGGTGAAAAAGTCGTAGGTAGAGTTCATCTAATCTTGGCCATTTATAGCCATTGTTGCCCTTAATTTTGCAAAAATTTACTACGTCTTTGTTTTTCATCGTACAAAAACTTCGTTTGGTTAGTAGTGGCTTGGTGTCAAAATCCTTTCTAACAAATTCTGCTCCAACGATATTTCTATCAAAATCAAAGTTATGGGCAATCAGAATAGCTGATTCGTTGATGGCATCGGCAAAAATATCTAAGACCTGTGTTAAATCATTTCCTTCGGTTTGGGCTTTTTCGTTTGATATTCGGTGAATGAGCGTAGCATCTCTTGGAATTAGAAAACCTTCGGGCTTGATGATATAATTGTGTTTTGAAGCAAGCGAGCCATCTTCGTAGTATTCAATAAAAGCCAATTGCACCAAACGAGGCCAATTATTGACTTGTGTAATTGGTGCATTGTAGAATTGTGGTAATCCAGTAGTTTCGGTATCGAAAAAGAGGATTTTTCTCATTGCTGATTCTCTATTTATTTTACCACGGAGGCACGGATTACATAGATTAACACAGAGTTTATTCCGTGAAAATTCGTATAATCTGTGCCTCTGTGCTGAGATTAATCTCTAAAATCTATTCTTTCTTACTATTAAACCAATAATAAACAGGAATTCCGATGGCTACAATTCCAAGGCCTGGGTATGTAAACTGAGGTTTTTCTTTTACTAAAATCAATACGATAATTGATGCTATAATTACATAAAGCATCGGTAAAATTGGGTAACCTGGTGCTTTAATCGGACGCTCAGCATCAGGCATTTTTTTACGCAGAACAAAAATTCCGTAAATGGTAAAGGCATAAAACAGAATCACAACACCCATCAGATAATCGAGTAAATCGCCGTATTTTCCTGTTAAACAAAGGAACGATGCCCACGCACATTGCCACCAAAGAGCATTTTGTGGAACACCCGCTTCGCTGAGTTTACCAAAATTCTTGAAAAATAAACCATCTTTGGCCATTGTGTAATAAACCCTCGAACCCGACAAAATCAGTCCATTATTACAGCCAAATGTCGAAATCATAATCAAAATCGCTACAACTACCGAGAATCCTTGTCCGCCAATGACTTGTGCTGCTGCTGCCGCTACTCTATCTTCTGAGGCAAATTGAATGCCTCGGCTCATTACGTCAGCACCATTTGGGTCGCCTTTTAGAGGCAAAATGCACAGATAAGCAAAGTTCATCAACAAGTATAAAGCCGTAACCAAGATTGTACCGATTGCCAAACCTCTTGGAATTGTCTTTTCTGCATTTACAACTTCATCACCAGCAAAAGTAAGCCCATTCCAAGCATCGCTCGAAAACAACGTGCCAACTTGCGTTACGCCAATAGCCAAAATAATTCCGAAGCCCGTAATACCCGTTACAATCCATTCGCCATCAACTTTTGCTGTGCTTGAAGCATCAAAAATATTTGAGAAGTTTTGAGCAATCACATCGCCATTTGCTCCGAGCATAAAACCCAAAATAATGAGCATCGCAATAGCTCCAAGTTTGGTTGTACTGAATATATTTTGAATGATTTTGCCTTCTTTTACTCCACGAGTATTGGCATAAGTAAGCACCACGATACTCAAAATAGCCAGTAAACGCTGAGAAGTAAGCTTAAATGAAGTATCGCCAAGTGCAAAAATCTCGTGTTTATCGCTAATAACTTCAGGGAATAAAACACCAGAATACTTAGCAAAAGCTACCGCAACAGCCGCAATAGTTCCTGTTTGAATTACTGCAAAAAACGACCATCCATAAAGAAAACCCGTAAGTTTCCCGTAGGCTTTTTGTAGAAAAACATACTGCCCACCCGCTTGTGGAAACATAGCGGTGAGTTCACCGTAGCACAATGCACCGAGCATAGTTAGTACACCTGCCAAAAGCCAAGATGCTAAAAGCCAGCCAGTTGAACCAACTTGACGAGCCACATCTGCACTGACAATAAAAATACCAGAGCCAATCATCGAACCAGATACGAGCATCACGGCATCGTATAGCTTGATTTCTTTTTTAAAATTTGCCAAAATAGTAAGAAGGTTAGGGTTTGTTAATGGAAATAAATTACTCGAATATTTTGCTTAGTTCTAATTCAACTCCTTTGATAATTTCCGATTGTAGAACTTCGTTTTTCTGTATATCTCTCTGCCAACGGAGTTCATTATCTACTTGTTTATAAAGTGTTAGCGTTTGTTTTTCTACATTTATTAACCAGTATTCTTGCACACCAGTGATTTCGTAGATGTGTTTTTTGTATGACATCTCACTATTATCGTTTGACGG
>JACCEC010554621.1_pt1 | contig 12420 bp, 12 predicted proteins | sample 7450121 | NCBI WGS metagenome assembly JACCEC01 (sample SAMN15323455, study PRJNA562643) | freshwater metagenome | isolation source: river surface water | place: USA:Blue River Watershed | collected 2017-08-18 | reverse complement strand
CCCGAAGGCGGTACGCGGTCTCGAAAAGGATGTGATTTCGTTAGCGTCCGGCCACAATCACAGTTGTGCGCTTCTTCTGGGCGGGATCGTGAAGTGCTGGGGCGATAATCGCTTTGGACAGCTCGGCGACGACTCCACCGTAAACGCACTGACTCCGGTGGAAGTCTTCGGCATGACCGGCGGAGTGCGCGCCATTGCGGCCGGGCAGTACCATACCTGCGCAATCTTGCGCGGTGGGGCTCTGCGGTGTTGGGGCTCGAACCGTCGCGGTCAACTCGGGAATGGGTCGACTGAAATGAGTCGCGTACCTATTCAAGTGAAGGGTCTGGCTCAAGGAGTCTTGCAGGTGGCCCTAGGTGCGGCTCATAGCTGTGCGCTCCTGGAAAACGGGTCACTCAGATGCTGGGGTTACAACAGTAATGGACAGCTGGGCGACGGCACTTTGGTCGATCGTTTAGCGCCATCCGAAGTTAAGGGACTTCAAGCAGGGGTCAGCTCGGTCACCTTGGGCGGGTACCATACCTGCGCAACGCTTTCAGACCGGGCCTACTGTTGGGGCAATAACGGAATGGGACAAGTGGGACTAGGTACAGTCAGCCCGAATGTCCTTCTTCCAACCGAAGTGAAAGGGCTTCAAGCGGGGCTCCGCGGACTGGTTGCCGGCACCTACCACACGTGCGCGCATCTGGAAGGCGACCGGGCCGTCGCTTGCTGGGGCTATGACCGCGAGGGCCAGCTCGGCGACGGAAAATCCCCGGTCGCTCAGCAAAGCCTCCCGGTTCCCGTTCAGAGCTTAGGGCGAGAGGTCGATGCCGTCGCTTTAGGGTCTGGACATAGCTGCGCTTTGGTTCCCTCGGGCGTTCGTTGCTGGGGGAGAAACGACCTAGGCCAGTTTGGAGACCAGACGGTCGAGAGTTCTTCTGTTCCCATCCGCGCTGTGACGTTCTAAGAGGGGTTTCGTGGATACGATCAAGACGACTTTGGATGATGTCCGGCAAGCGCGCACCGTTTTGTACCGATGGCTTCAGCCTTCCCCCTTGATTCACAATGCTTGGCTCTCTGAGGAATTCGGCTGCGAAATTTACCTCAAGATGGAGAACATGACTCCCATCGGGTCGTTCAAGATCCGCGGGGCTACTTACCGCATTTCCAAGTTAAGTGAGGCCGAGCGAAAAGCAGGAGTGATCTGCGCGAGCGCCGGGAATCACGCACAAGGAGTGGCTTGGGGATCGCGCACCCTTGGGGTTCGTGCTCGAATCGTCATGCCGAAATCGGCACCTTTGTTGAAAGTTCAGAACACCCGAGCGCTCGGAGCCGAAGTCATTCTGTTCGGCGATAGCTATGACGAAGCTTACTCCGAAGCGCGCAGGCTTCAGCAAGAAACAGGCGCGGTCTTTGTGCACGCTTTTGATGACGAGCAAGTCGTCGCTGGCCAAGGAACTGTCGGGCTCGAGATCCTCGATCAACTTCCCGATGTGGATGCGGTCGTGACCTCGATTGGTGGCGGCGGGCTCATGGCGGGGATGGGCATCGTGCTGAAGGAGCTTCGGCCCCAGGTGAAGCTCTACGGCTGCCAAGCCAGCGGATCGCCTTCGATGGTGGAGTCGTTGAAGCAAGGGCGCGCCGTGACTCTGGAGCATGCCGAAACGTTTGCCGATGGAATCCGAGTTGCCAAAGCGAGTGAGCGCATTCGACAGCTCCTGGCGCCTCGCGTGGACCGAATGCTTGTGGCGGATGATGAAGCCATGGCCGCAGCCGTCCTGACGTTGATGGAAAAAGCGAAGATCGTGGCTGAAGGCGCTTGTGGCCTGGTGTTAGCTGTTCTTCCGCAGATTCGTCAGGAGCTTCGCGGGAAGAAAGTCGTCCTCGTCATCAGTGGCGGCAATATCGATGTGAACGTTCTGTCCCGGATCATCGATCGGGGGTTGACCTTGGCGGGTCGCCGGGTTCGCGTGAACGTGTTGATCTCGGATCGACCGGGCTCGCTCGCTCGTCTGACCGATCTCCTGGGTCGTCAGGAAGCGAATATCCTGCAGGCCATTCATGATCGGAACGAGCCCTCGACGCGCATCGATCAAACGGAAGTGGAACTAACGCTCGAGACTCGTGGCGCCGACCACAGCGAGCGCGTGATTCAAGCCCTGCGAGAGCAGTGCTTGCGAGTCGTGGTCTTGAAGTAAGGGCTCGCGCCCTTAATGCTTAAAGGGCTCGCGCCCTTAATATTTAAAGGGCTCGAGCCCTTAGTTCTTTCGGAACACCACGCGAACGACAGCGGGAATCGCCATCAGGTTCGTGTTCGGGTTTTTCACAGTGTCTTCGGGGCGGAAAGCGCCCGGAACACCCAATGGAACTCCGGTCGGAATTGAATTGGAGTCGATCTTGATGGTGTCGACGATCGCAGCCAGAGTTGCCATGCCGCCGCCTTGAGGCGCACCCCCTGGATCGCGTGCGCCGCCCGAATTGGGCCCGCCGCTCGTGGGGCCGCCCGATCCATTGCTGCTCGAGGAGCCATCGGACGGGGTAAAGGCCACGGCCTGAATGAAAGCTTGGTTATCGGGCGCTTTCACTTCCGCTTTGATGGCTTTCAGTTCCTCCATGGAAACTTTGACCACTTTCGGGGCTTCGACGGGTGCTGCTGCGGCAGCACTGACGGCTTCGCCTGCTGCCGGCGTGACAGGAGCCACTGCGGTGAGCTGAGTTCCCGAAGTCAGCGCGATCGGGGTCTGTGGCTTTGCGCCGGTTTCCTTTGCGGGAGCAGGAGTCGCAACCTCCACTTTTCCATGCACGACCGTCACTTGAGTCTGAGAGGGGGCCGACTTTCCAGACCCCGCGGATGCTTCGGCGCCTTTTTGAGCTCCCTTCGGAGCAGCGGGCTCGACCGGCAGGGTGCTGGCGACAATGAACTCCGTACCGCGAACGCCCATGGTGGCGGCTTGGGTCTTGATGCTGAAGCGCCCGGCCGCACCTACCGGAGTATTCACGCTCGCCCGAACTTTTCCGTAGTCCATCGACATCTGGACATTTCGGTTATCGCCGTTCTTCAAAAGGAACTCGTCGACCTTGAACAAGGTGGAACCGCCGAGATCCAAGATGGTCTTGTCTTTCAGCATGAGCTTAACGGACGCACCGCTGCCGGTATTGATCAGAGTGCCTCGTTCGACCGGGTCGCCCACTTTCATGAAGCGCATCTCGGGCTTTGAGGAATCCAGATTTCTGACCAGCACTTTCCCAACCACGCCAACGGCTTTCCCTGCCGGTTCAGCGGCAAAGGCAGATGCACTACCTAAAGACAGGCTCGCTGCGAGGAATGGAAGGGCTAGGCGAGGGTATCGGTCCATCCTTCTATTGTATCGAAGTAGAAAAAACCACGGCAAGGGGACAAAATTTCCTAGTTCCTGAGGCCGATCGAGGGTTTATCCTGAAGGTATCCCATGGGTTCAAAACGACACTCCCCCCGCACTCGGTTTCAAGCCAGAAGGGTAACCCTTTTGGCAGTCGCCTCGTTGGCGATGACCCTGGATCTAGCTCGCGCCGAGGTTCCTGATTTCTTGGAGCCCGATTATTCCGAGGCGGTGCTCTCGTTTAACGATCGCCAGTACCGCAAAGCCATTCAGCAGCTCGACGCTCTATTGAAGAAAAATCCCGAAGTGGTCGAATTTTTAGAACTGAAGGCACTTTCTCTGAAAGCCACTCAGAACGATGCAGACGCTGTCGGGATTTATCAGAAGCTGATCGAGTCTCGAAAAAAAGGCGGAGCAAACGATAAGGATTTGGCCCCGTATCATTTCGAACTCGGAATGATTCTGACTCGCCAAAAGAAGACGCTCGAAGCACGCCCCCATTTTGAGTTCTCCGTAAAAGAAGAGTTCAACTTAGCGCCGGCCCACCTTTATTTGGGTCTTGATGCATTCAACAGCGGTCGTTGGGGCGATGCGGAACGGCACTTCAAAGGAGTTTTGTCCGAGCGCGTGGCCGATCTGGCACCGCTGGCCTATTTTTACCTGGGTCAGACCTACATGCGGCTAGAGTTCCCATCGGGGGCCACGTCGAGCTTAGTCAGCGCTCGAGATGCCGCCCGTCGCGTCCTCGAAAACTCGGGAAGCTCGCCAGACATTCAGAAGATGGCTCAGTCCATCTTTGACGCGACTTCGAAAGCGCTCGCTCCTTATGACCGTGGCCAGATGTTTGGTTACGTCGGCACGATCAGCGGCTATGACTCGAATATCTTGTTGGCCCCATCGACCGTTTCGAGCGCGGCTCAAACTTCTGGAAACTCGACCCTGAAGCAGACTCTGATGGCGGGCCTAGGCTACGCTTCCTCGTCGCTGGCGCTTTTTCAATATGTACCCAGTATTCGATTTTCGACGAACTTGAACACGAGCAAGGAAGCTGAGACTTCGCAATTTGTCACCAACAGCGCTTCGCTTTATTTGACGGGCCGCCCTCTTTCTCGCTTTTCGTTTGGATCGAAACTCGAGGGAGTCGTGATGTTCCGGAAGGAAACCGATCCTTCTCTTTACCGCATTTTCAGCAAGTCGGGCTCGCTCGGACCGTTCTTCCGTTATCAGGCCACGCGCTCTTACTTGTGGGGCCTTGAGTACACGCTGGAGCCGCGCTCTTATGCGAACGACCCTTCGGGCGATCAAGCACGTTCCGGCACGGGCGATCAGCTCAGGACTTATCTGCAGAATGAGCGGGGCTCTCGGTACTTCAATCCTACTTACGTGTTCCGGATGGGGAGCGATGGCGCCCAAGGTGCTGAGTGGTCGAGCCATAGTATCGGCGGAGATCTATCAAACGCCCTGCACTTGAGTGAGAAGTTGGATCTGAACCTTTCCTTTTCTTATTCGTATCAAACCTACGATCAGCGACCCTCGGGTAAACGGATCGACAAGAACTACCTGGCTCAGGCTTCGGCTTCCTGGCGTTGGCGCCCCAAGTGGACTTTTCTTGCTACCGTCACCCAAACCAAGAACGATTCCAACGTCGCTGACACTTACTCGTACAATCGCCTAGAGACGGGCGTAGGCGCGACTTACTCTTTCTAGGGTGGGTGCCTTTAGCTGAGGCCCACTCGGATGAGAAGGAGAATGACCACAAAAGTCAGTACCGGGCGAATGATCCGAGCTGCATGCTTGGAAGCATGAGTTGCCCCAATCGCAGCGCCGAGTGTGATTCCAGCGCCAAGGATCAGACCACTCTCCCAGTGAACATAGCCCTGACTTGCGTAGCCGATCAGTGAGCTTCCTGCGCTCGTCGTATTCGCTAACTTCGATGCGGCAAGAGCGGCGAGTAGCGGTAGCTTCGCGACCCAAAGGCAGGCCAAGAGCATGAGTGTGCCGCCGCCTGGGCCCCAAGCGCCGTCGTACAGTCCGCAAAGGGCGCCTGCCAGAATCAAAGCGGCGCGCCGTCGAGTTCTCGCTTTTCCTGGTCCTGCGGGAACCGGAAGCGGATGCGTTTGTGCGTACTTCGTCCAAGTGTCTTTCCGCCAAACCAGCATGAGAACGAGTGGGCAAGTCACCCAGAGAAACACTTTGAAAGCCTCGGGTGGCAGAAGGGGCGAGAGCTGGCTTCCCACCCAAGAGGCTCCTGCGGTGCTCGCAGCAAACAGCGCAAAGCTGGACCAGTCGGGCTTTTGCTTTCGGGTGTAAACGACGAGAGCCGCCAAGGATGCGAGCGTTCCAGCGATCTTGTTGGTCCCGATGGCGTGTGGACCGGTCTCGTAAAACAGGCCGAGCGTGGGCAAAGTGATTAAGCCACCGCCGCCTGCAATCGCATCAATGGTCCCGGCCAAGAGGCCTGCAATAAAAAGAATCAGGCCTTCTGGCATGAAGCATTCCTTACTTTTTGATTCGTTCAGCCAGAGTGTTTACCAAAGGCGCGAGCTCTTGGAAGTAGTCATTCTTTCGGAAGGTCAAACGGGGGCCGCTCGGGTTTTCTAGGATTTTTTCCAAGTGAGTCCGCAAGCGATGAATGGGGCCTGCGATTCGGTGCGAGACTAGAACACCCCCTACCAGCAGGAAAACAAAGAGAAGCCCGGACGAGGACAGAACCATTCGAAACATGTCTTGGCGCTGCTCTTCTAAGATCAAGAGCATCGGATGATCGGGGGCTAGGCCCAGCGAGAAAAGATTATCGCGGTACTTTTGGAAGATCAGCCGGAACGCATAGAGATTCATCAGGACCGTGAGGAGCGCCAACGAAGAGAAAAAGGTGATCAACGCCCACTGGAAGCGGGGGTTGATCAGGTACTGACGACGCAAATTCTTTTTCCGGTTCATGCGGCTTTCCTCCAGATTCGTGAGGGAGTGTACCCGTGGATTTGTTCCAGGGTCGAGAAAGTTCCCGGTCCGCTGGACACTTCGATGTCCTGCGCAGTGAACTGCGAGGGATGCTCATAGCCGCACGCGTGCGTGACGGCTAGGATCTCGTTTCTGAGCGATTGGCAGAAACGCTGAAAGCGAAGTGACTGCACGGCCGGAACCAGCCCGCGTTGCAGCCAAGCGCTTTGCGTGGCAACGCCCGCTGGGCAGTGATCAGTGTGGCACTTCTGAGCCTGAATGCAGCCTACCGAGAGCATCGCCTCGCGGGCGATGTTGATCAGGTCGCAGCCAAGCGCCATAGCGACGATGGCTCGGTCGGGGAAGCCCAGCTTTCCACTCCCAATCCAAACTACGCGGTCAGAGACGCCTTCGTCGTGAAAGATTTTATAGACGCGGGTAAAGCCTACCCGGAACGGCAAGGACACGTGATCGGCAAAAGTGAGCGGAGCTGCGCCCGTTCCGCCTTCGCCGCCATCAATGGTGATCCAGTCAGGCCCGCGGCGCTGGGAGCGCATCTCGCGCGCAAGCTCGTGCCAGAAGTCGAGCTTACCCACGGCGCTTTTGATTCCTACCGGAAGGCCCGTGGCTTTCGCAATTTTTTCGATGAAGTCGATGAGGCTTTTTACGTCGCTAAATTCGGCGTGCCCATTTGGGCTAATGCAGTCTTCACCCTGCTCCACACCGCGAATTTGAGCGATCTCGGCAGTCACCTTACGACCTGGGAGGACTCCGCCTTTACCGGGCTTCGCGCCTTGCGAGAGCTTCACTTCGATGCCTCGAATCTTCGAATAACTCCCGACGGTCTCGAGCAACTTCTCGATCGAGAATTTGCCACTTTTATCACGGCATCCGAAATATCCTGTTCCGATCTGCCAAATGACGTCGCCTCCTTGCATGTGGTGCGGGGAGAGGCCGCCTTCGCCCGTGTTGTGGTAGCAGCCGGCGAGTGCTGCTCCGCGGTTCAATGCTTGGATGGCGTTTGCGGAAAGAGAGCCGAAGCTCATGGCTGAGATATTGATGATGGAACTGGGGCGCCAGGCCTTGGGGCGGCCGTTCACTTCGCCGATCACTTTGGCGCAAGCAATCGGCTGCGCTTGGTCGTGGACGGATCCTGCGTGGCTCACTTCGCCAAACGGAAACATGGTGTGTTTGATGATGGGGTAGCCAATTCCGTAGATTTGATCGTCCGTGCCAAAGCCGAAGTAATTATTAGCGCCATCGGCCGATCGCTCGATCCACTGCCGCTCTTCGCGGTTAAAGGGCGCTTCTTCACGGTTTCCAGCCACGATGTACTGCCGAAGCTCGGGCCCGATCTCGATCAACAGGAAGCGCAGGTGCCCCAGTACCGGGAAATTTCGCAGGATGTTGTTTCCTGAAAACCAGATGTCGTGGATGGCCACGGCAGCTAGGACTGCAGAAACTCCGGTGAAGAGGGCAAAGGTAGGACTCATCCTCTTCTTTTCGGCATTCCACTGGGACTCTTGAACCGCGGGGGCAGAGTCAGTAGACTGGCGACAGGCGCGAGGGGGATTTTAGGCATGGCGACCGTCATTACTGTGGCGAATCAGAAGGGCGGAGTGGGGAAAACCACTTCGGTGATGAACTTGGGGACGGCGCTTGCGCGGGAAGGGCACCGAGTGCTTCTCATCGATAGCGATGCGCAGGCGAATTTGAGCAGCCACCTAGGGGTTTCGCCGGGCGAAGAACCTTTCGCGGACGCCGCGACACTCGACGAGCTTTACCTGTCAAAGCGGCCCGACACTCCGGGGCTTCGCGACCGCTTGATCGTGAAAACGGCTTCGGGCCCGCACTTGATCGCGGGCGACGGCGGCCTGGCAGGGGTCGAGTATTTCCTGATCAACCGATCCGACCGAGAAACCGTGCTCCGCCAGTTCTTGGCCCCTCTTCAGGATTCTTACGAGTTCATTCTGATCGATACTCCGCCCAGCCTGAGTCTTTTGACGCTGAACGCCCTTTGTGCGTCTACTCATGTGCTCATTCCCGTGCAGCCCGAGTTCTTCGGGCTCGAGGGAATCGTGAAGCTTCGGGCAGCGATGGAAGACGTGAAGAATCGCTGGAACCCGGAGTTGAAGCTTTTGGGTGTTTTGCCGACGCAAGTATCTCACCGCCGAAAACTCACCGAAGAGGTTTTGGGCGCGCTCTCGCAAGAGCTGGAAACCCTTCTTTTCACTTCCCGCATTCACGACAACGCTGCGGTGACTGAGAGCTCCGGTCACGGGGTTTCGGTTCTGGAGTACGATCGATCGTCTCGCGGTGCCCAGGATTACCTAGCAGCTGCGCGTGAGCTTCAGGAGCGCTTGAAGGCAGAAGTAAGGAGTGAGCGATGAGTTCTAACGGCCGCATGGGGCGTAATCCGTTTCAGAAGAAAGCTCCGCAAGTTGCGGCCGAGGGAACTCCGGCTCCGCTCCAAGCCGAAAAGGTCGGGGAAGTGGAAGCGGCTCCATTGTTAGAGCAAGCTCAGGAAACGAAGGTTGAGAACGCGAGTGCACCGGCTGAGACTGTCCAGTTCATCGCAGCACCCTCGCAAAATCTCGAGCCATCTGGAATTCGGAATTCAGACTCCGAGTCTGCGATCGAATCCGATGACGAAGTTCCTTCTTGGATGAAAGCAGTTGCGATCACTTACCGCGTGGCACTCCTCACGCGCTTTGGCGCTCAGGTGGCCGTGGCCGAGGCCCAGCACTTCCTGCACGAGCGCCTTCGTCAGCATCAGCAAGAAAAGCGACACGGGCGTAACTGATTTTTCTTCTCGACCTCGGCTGATTTGCTAAGTCGTTGGCTCAGTGCCATAAATATTGGAATGAAACATTCATTCAAGTCGGCACTCCTTCTGGGCGTGTCGTTGTTGGCAGTGGGGTGCTCGACAGTCACGATTCGTGATCAAGGGACCCAAAAATTGGTTGCTGAACCGACCTACGAATCGTCCAAAGCGTTCTTTTTGGGAGGTTTAGTGGGCGAAGCTCACGTTAATGTCGATCAGATCTGCGGAAGCAATGTGCCCAAGCAGCTCCAAGCTCAGCACACTTTTGTGGACAGCCTTTTGGCGGGTTTGACTTTGGGAATTTACGCACCACGGACCGTGAAGGTCTGGTGCGGACCTGCTCCGAAAGCCTCGGCAGCTCAGAAGAAGGGAAGCTAAGTCATGACGAAGCGTTATTTTTTCCAAGGAATTTCGGCATTGGCTCTCGCTCTGCTCTTCACGGGCTGCTCGACCATTTACTTCCACCGCGGCTCGCAAAACGCACCGGTGACCGCATCCGAGTGGCACCACGACGGCATTGTACGCTTGGTGGAGTTCAGTCCTCCCGTCGACATGGCCGATCGCTGTGTGGGTGATGCCTGGACGACCGTGAAGGTGGAAAAGAACTTCATCCAATTGCTGGCTTCCAGTTTTTCGTACAGCCTGTACGACCCCTGGGACGTCGCTTACGCCTGTAAGGGCGACTGAGCGAGCCGAGGTCCTCACGAACCCCTGAAAAATCAAAAACCCGGTTCCACCGTGAAGGTGGGGCCGGGTTTTTTGTTGGAGGTGGCTGGCCAGGTAGGACTCGAACCTACGACCAATCGGTTAACAGCCGATTGCTCTACCGACTGAGCTACTGGCCAACACACCTATCAAACCGGCGCATCGGTAGAAGACGCCGGTTTTTAGGAAATAAAACACCCCGGTGCCTTTGTCTAGCCCCTTGCGGCAGAACCTGCCTTAACGGGTGGGAATCCAGTCATTAGAGAGGGCCAAATAGGCCATGAGGACTAAGAAAATAAATAAGGCACCGGTGCCGTAAATGTAGAGGGCGTAGGGATGGCGCCAGCCTTCGCGGTCTCGCCAATCCTGTCCATCACCCGGAGGTGTCTCAGTAGTGGCGGCGCTTGAGGAGCGGGGATCCGAGGGGCTCGCTTGGGTATCGGTGGCCGGGGGCTTCTCCATAGGCTTTGCCTTTTAGCACAGCCCGCCCGGGGCTTTCACCCTGCACTGGTCGCGCGCTGTTTCCTGGGTTACGCCTTTGACCATGCCTCAACGTCCTCTGACCGAGCAGATTCCGGAGCATTTGGTTCCCTACATCGCCGAGCAGGACCCGTCGGCTTACACGCCTGTCGATCACGCGGCTTGGCGCTACATCTTGCGCGTGTCCCAAGCGTATTTTTCCAAAACGGCTCACGAAAAGTACCTGAAGGGGCTCGAGGAAACCGGGATCTCGACCGACCGAATTCCCCTCATCAGCGAGATGGACGAAAAGCTCAGGCGCTTTGGCTGGCGCGCAGTGGCAGTATCGGGCTTTATCCCGCCAGCAGCGTTCATGGAGTTTCAAAGCCTGGGCGTGCTGCCCATTGCCTGCGAAATGCGCACGCTCGATCACTTGGCCTACACGCCCGCGCCCGACATCGTTCACGAAGCGGCCGGGCACGCGCCGATCATTGCCGACCCTGCCTACGCGGCCTACCTGCGGGCTTACGGAGAAGTGGCGAGGAAAGCCATTTTTTCAAGCCAGGACATGGCCCTTTACGAAGCCATCCGGGATCTTTCCGACATCAAAGAAGAACCCGGTTCCACGCCCGAGCAAATCGAAGCGGCGCAAAAGCGGCTCGACGAGGTGGTGGCTCATTTCACCTATTCCAGTGAGGCGACTTACCTGGCCCGAATGAACTGGTGGACGGTGGAATACGGCTTGGTGGGAAGCTTGGACGCGCCCCGAATCTACGGAGCGGGTTTACTCTCTTCGGTTGGCGAGAGTTATCACTGCTTAGGAAAATCCGTGGCTCGAATTCCGTTCACATTGGACTGCGTGAACACGAGTTACGACATCACGCGCCCGCAGCCGCAGCTCTTTGTGACTCCTGATTTTCAGGCGCTCGAACGAGTCTTGGAAGAGTTCTCGGAAACGATGGCTTTCCGCCGCGGGGGCGCAGAGGGCTTAGCGAAAGCCAAGATGGCGGCCACCGTCACGACGACCGTGCTTGATTCCGGCATTCAGATTTCTGGAGTGCTCGATCACTTCCGCACCGATTCCCAAGGACGTGTGGGATTCCTGAAGTTTTCGGGCCCCTGCCAGCTGGGCTTTGAAGACCGGGAACTTCCGGGACATAGCCCCTCTCGGCACCCAGACGGGTTTTCGGCACCCGTAGGAAAACTAAAAGGCCCCGGGAAATCGCCTGGGCGTTTGTCGGGCGTGGATCTCGATAAACTGGGCTTTGCCAAGGGCGGTCGCGGCCGATTCGAATTTGAATCGGGGATTGTTTTGGAAGGCGTCTTGGAAGGCGAACCCCTTCGCCATGGTGGAGAAATTCTCTTCATGAGTTTCCGCGACTGCCGCATCACTTGGGGCTCGGAAGTGCTCTATCAACCCGAATGGGGTCCGTTTGATCTGGCCTGTGGCGATCAAGTGGCTTCGGTTTTTGGTGGAGCGGCCGATCGCGCGGCCTACGCCCGTTCCGTTGGCCAAGGGAAAGCACCGAAGAAAATTCAAAAACGCGTGATCTCTGCCGAGAGTCGCGGCTTAAACGAGCTTTATTCGCAGGTCAGAAAACTTCGGGAAGAAAAAGTGGCGGAAGGTTCTTTGGAAAAAGAGCTGGCCCGTATTTTGAGCGAGCTCGACTCAAAATTCCCCTCAGACTGGCTCCTTCGCTTGGAAATCCTGGAGCTAGAGCAAGTGCGCGGCCTTCGCGCGTCTTGGGCAATGGGCGCTAAAAAAGCGCTCGATGGCTTGGCTGCCCAGTCGCAAGAAAAGCGTGAGCTCATTTCTCGGGGACTGTCCTTACTGGGTGGAGCATCGGCATGAACTGGATTTTAGCGTCTTCCGTGAGTGGGTTTTTGGGCGTCGCACTCGGGGCTTTCGGAGCCCATGGGCTGAAAGATCGCCTAGACGCTTATGCGCTCGGAGTCTGGCAAACCGCCGTTCAGTACCAGATGTGGCACGCACTCGCGCTTTTCGGGGTGGGGCTTCTTCTCAGGCTCCCGGGTGGCGGGGACGCGCGCCTAGCGAACCAAGCGGGGTGGGGTTTTTTCCTGGGAACATGGGTCTTCTCGGGAAGCCTGTACCTTTTGGCCTTCGCTGGGGTGAAAACCTTAGGCGCCATT
>JACCEC012809256.1_pt1 | contig 12423 bp, 6 predicted proteins | sample 7450121 | NCBI WGS metagenome assembly JACCEC01 (sample SAMN15323455, study PRJNA562643) | freshwater metagenome | isolation source: river surface water | place: USA:Blue River Watershed | collected 2017-08-18 | reverse complement strand
CTTATTCAAAAATCTTAGCGACGACACCAGCACCCACTGTACGACCACCCTCACGGATAGCGAAACGCAGACCATCGTCCATCGCAATCGGGTTGATCAACGTCACCACCATCTTGATGTTGTCACCCGGCATCACCATCTCCACACCCTCTGGCAGCTCACATGCACCTGTGACGTCCGTGGTACGGAAGTAGAACTGAGGACGGTAACCTTTGAAGAACGGCGTATGACGACCACCTTCCTCCTTGCTCAGAATATATACCTCTGCCTCGAACTTGGTGTGAGGTGTAATCGAACCAGGCTTCGCCAACACCTGACCACGCTCCACGTCCTCTCGCTTGGTGCCTCGCAGCAGCACACCGACGTTCTCCCCCGCACGGCCTTCATCCAGCAGCTTGCGGAACATTTCAACGCCTGTGCACGTCGTCTTCGTCGTGTCCTTAAGACCAACAATCTCGATCTCGTCACCCACTTTAACGATGCCACGCTCAATTCGGCCAGTAACCACCGTGCCGCGACCGGAAATAGAGAACACATCTTCGATTGGCAACAGGAACGGCTTCTCGACATCGCGCACAGGATCAGGAATATAGGCATCCAGCGTCTCTACAAGCTTGCGCACTGACGGCATGCCAAGGTCAGAAGTATCACCCTCAAGCGCTTTGAGCGCAGAGCCGATCACGATCGGAGTGTCATCGCCCGGGAAGTCATAGGTCTCAAGAAGCTCACGCACTTCCATCTCAACCAGCTCAAGCAGTTCCGCATCATCCACCATGTCCGCTTTGTTCATGAACACGACGATGTACGGCACACCTACCTGACGAGACAACAGAATGTGCTCACGAGTTTGCGGCATAGGACCATCAGCGGCAGACACCACCAGAATCGCACCATCCATCTGCGCCGCGCCAGTGATCATGTTCTTCACATAGTCAGCGTGTCCAGGACAATCAACGTGCGCATAGTGGCGAATTGAAGAGTCATATTCGACGTGGGAAGTGTTGATCGTGATACCACGCTCTCTTTCTTCCGGAGCGTTATCGATCTGATCGAAAGCTCGCATCTCGCCACCCCAAGTCTCCGCACATACACGTGTCAGAGCCGCAGTCAGCGTCGTCTTGCCATGGTCTACGTGACCGATCGTACCAACGTTCACGTGTGTCTTTTTTCTCTCAAACTTACCTTTAGCCACAATATCACCTCATTCAAGCTTCAATTAATAGAGCTAGGGCGCACCGTGGGGGCGCGCCACGCAACATGTTTAACCCTTATTCTTGCTGATAATGCTCTCTGCAATGTTGTTTGGCACTTCAGCGTATTTGAGGAACTCCATCGTATAAGTGGCTCGCCCTTGAGTAGCTGAACGCAAATCAGTCGCGTATCCGAACATCTCAGAAAGAGGAACCTCCGCATTGATTACTCGACCGCTGGGGCTATCATCCATCCCCTGAACAGTTCCTCGTCGACGATTGAGATCGCCCATCACATCGCCCATGTTCTCTTCCGGCGTAACAACCTCAACCTTCATTATGGGCTCAAGAAGCGCCGCATCCGCGAGCAATGCGCCTTTCTTCATTGCGAGCGAGCCTGCAATCTTGAACGCCATCTCACTCGAATCCACATCGTGATAAGAGCCGTCGAATACGGTGACCTTCATCGCAAGCAGGGGATAACCAGCCAGCACACCGTTCTTCATCTGCTCCTGAACGCCCTTGTCGATAGCCGGGATAAATTCCTTTGGAATCACACCGCCAACTACGGCGTTAACGAACTGATACTCTTCGTCCGGCGGCAGCGGCTCAAGACGCAACCAGCAATGTCCAAACTGACCACGCCCGCCAGACTGCTTGACATGCTTACCCTCTACTTCAACAGACTTCTTAATTGTTTCGCGATATGCAACCTGTGGCTTACCAATATTGGCCTCGACACCGAATTCGCGACGCATGCGGTCAACTAGCACATCCAGGTGCAACTCCCCCATACCAGCGATAATTGTCTGCCCAGACTCTTCATCAGTTTGAACGCGGAAAGACGGATCTTCCTGAGCCAGCTTACCCAGCGCTATACCCATTTTTTCTTGGTCAGCCTTAGTTTTGGGCTCAACGGCTACAGAAATCACAGGTTCGGGGAAATCCATCTTCTCGAGCGTGATTATATGATCGGGATGACAAAGCGTCTCACCCGTGGTCACATCCTTCAAACCAATCGCTGCTGCGATATCTCCTGCGTACACTTCCTTAATCTCGTCGCGGTTGTTGGCGCGCATTTGCACCATACGCCCGATTCGCTCTCTTTTGCCTTTGATCGGGTTGTAAACCGCATCTCCCGAGTTAAGGAAGCCAGAATACACACGGAAGAAGGTCAGCGTACCTACATAGGGGTCTGTTGCAATCTTGAACGCCAATGCGGCAAATGGTGCAGCATCATCAGCCTCTCTCACGCAGACTGTGCCGTCTTCCAAAACACCTTCGATAGCTTTCACTTCAGTCGGGGCCGGCAGATACTGAATAACGCCATCAAGCACAGCCTGTACGCCTTTATTCTTGAACGCTGAGCCGCAGAACGTAGGCACAATCTCGCTCGCCAAGGTACGCTTGCGAAGACCGAGAATGATCTCCTCTTCTGTCAACTCATCGCCGCCCAAGTACTTGTCCATGTACTCGTCGTTAGCTTCGGCAGCCGCCTCAACCATATGCTCACGCCACTTGCCACAGGCTTGCTGCATGTCTGCAGGGATGTCTTCATACTTGAAAGTAGTGCCCTGGTCATCCTCATTCCAGATGATGCTCTTCATCTTGATCAGATCGACCACGCCCTTGAAGGTATCTTCAGACCCGATCGGGAGTTGCATTGGCACTGGAACAGCGCCAAGACGCTCTTTAACCTGCTTAACAACACGCAGGAAATCAGCTCCGGTTCGGTCCAATTTGTTAACGAAAATCAGCCGGGGAACCTCATACCGATTCGCCTGTCGCCAGACGGTTTCGGTTTGCGGTTGCACACCTGAGGACCCACACAAAACCACAACAGCACCGTCAAGTACACGCAGAGAACGCTCGACTTCAATAGTGAAGTCTACGTGCCCCGGGGTGTCGATGATGTTAATACGATGCTCGGGAAACTGTTTTCCCATGCCAGACCAGAAACAGGTTACAGCAGCCGACGTAATTGTAATTCCGCGCTCCTGCTCCTGCTCCATCCAGTCCATGATCGCCGCGCCGTCATGAACCTCACCAATCTTGTGAGAAACACCGGTATAGAACAAAACTCGCTCGCTGGTTGTGGTCTTGCCTGCATCCACGTGAGCTACAATTCCGATGTTTCTATATCGGCTCAAAGGGGTTTTTCTGGCCACGATCGTACCTTCAATTAATTAAATGATTTGAATTCAGTGTTATCAGAAACGGTAATGAGAGAACGCTCTGTTGGCCTCAGCCATACGGTGCACGTCTTCACGCTTCTTGACGGCGCTACCACGGCCCTGAGCCGCATCAGAAATTTCACCAGCAAGCCTAAGCGCCATGGACTTCTCACCTCGCTTACGGGAATGCTCAACCAGCCAGCGCATTGCCAACGCAGCGCGGCGCTCTGCACGCACTTCAACCGGAACCTGATAGGTCGCACCACCTACTCGCCGAGACTTGACCTCAACCATGGGGGCAATCGCATCCAGCGCCTTTTCAAAAACCTCGAGAGGATCGCTTGAATGCTTCTTCACGACCTCAAGCGCGCCGTACACAATAGTCTCGGCAACAGATTTTTTTCCGTCGACCATTACGTGGTTCATAAACTTGGCAAGTATTTTACTTCCGTACTTGGCATCAGGAATAATTTCTCGTTTTGCTACTTCGCGTCTTCTTGGCATAACTCACCTCTTTACGTTCAGGTTATCTGAAATCCCCCGCAGCACGGAGTGCACTGCAGACATTCAGCCTTACTTTACATGTACATCGAACCCGAAACCTTTCAGCTACGGGCAAATCTTATTACTTGGACTTTGGACGTTTTGCACCGTACTTGGAGCGACCCTGCTTACGATCAGAAACCCCAGAGGTATCCAGACTTCCACGAATTGTGTGATAACGCACACCTGGAAGATCCTTCACCCTGCCGCCGCGAATCAATACAACAGAGTGCTCCTGCAGGTTGTGACCCTCACCACCAATGTAGGAAGTCACTTCGTAGCCATTGGTCAGACGCACACGACAAACCTTACGCAACGCCGAGTTTGGCTTTTTTGGCGTCGTGGTATATACACGAGTGCATACGCCTCTTCTTTGCGGGCAACCCTGCAAAGCTGGCACGTCACTTTTGGAGACCCTGCTTTGTCTTGGTTTGCGGACCAACTGATTAATAGTTGCCATTCAATACTCCTAACCGACACTTGCTTTCTATTTAAGTTATCCCCCAACAAACAGGCGAGGGAAATCAACCCGGAATCCTCAGGAAACTTCTAAAACCTCAGAAGCATATAGAGATATTCGTACTGCGAGAGCCAAAGCTCTCGCATCAAGGGAGTGAGCAACCTGTCATTAGAATGACAGGCTTCACAAATACCCAGAATAAAGGATGCGAGAGTTTAATGATCCGACACCTCATAGTCAACTTCTTACTATAAGGCGCTGTGCTCGATTGCATCAACCGCCGCTTTTCAAAGCCTCAGTCAATGCTGCCTCAACATCACTGGCACTGACTGAAGAACCCTCAGAAGAAGCGTTTTCAGCAAGCAATTTCTTACGCGCTTCGTGATAAGCAAGACCAGTTCCTGCGGGGATCAACCGTCCTACCACCACGTTCTCCTTTAGCCCACGAAGGAAGTCACGTTTGCCAGTAACTGCAGCTTCGGTCAAGACACGAGTAGTCTCCTGGAAGGACGCGGCAGAAATAAACGATTCGGTAGCCAGAGACGCTTTGGTAATACCAAGCAGCATACGGTGGAAGCGAGCTTCCACTTTGCCCTCGGCACGCATTCTGTCGTTTTCCTCGGCGACCTGAGTCAACGTTACCTGTTCGCCTTTAATGAATCCGGAATCACCGGTTTCAGCAATCTCCACCTTGCGCAGCATCTGCCTGACAATGACTTCAATATGCTTATCGTTAATTCGCACACCCTGAAGCCGGTAAACTTCCTGCACTTCATTGACTATGTATTCGGATAGAGCCTCCACCCCTTTCAGTCGCAGGATGTCGTGCGGAGAGGGTGGGCCATCAGACACGACCTCCCCCTTCTCGATATACTCACCCTCAAACACTGTCATGGTGCGCCACTTGGGTATCAGCGCCTCATAGAACGAACTGCCATCGATCGGGTTAACACCATCTTTCGGTGTAATAATCAGACGACGCTTACCTTTGGTCTCTTTACCGAACGAGACTGTCCCGGATATCTCCGCAAGAATTGCGGGCTCTTTGGGTTTGCGCGCTTCAAACAAGTCGGCAACTCGTGGCAGACCACCGGTGATGTCACGAGTTTTGGAGCCCTCTTGCGGAATACGGGCAATAACGTCACCAATATTCAGATTTGCGCCATCTTGAATCGCGATGATTGCATTCGCTGGCAAGAAGTAGTGCGCTGGCACGTTGGTGCCAGGGATACAGAGCTCTTTACCGTTACTTCCCAGCAATGTCACAGCAGGTCGAAGCTCTTTCGCAGCGGAGGATCGCTCTGCAGGGTCGATAACGGACAGACTGGAGAGCCCCGTCACTTCGTCCGTCTGACGTCGCACAGTAATGCCTTCTTCCATGTTGGCGAACGCCACCTTACCGGCCACTTCAGAAATAATCGGGTGAGTATGCGGATCCCAGGTCGCGACTATCTGACCAGCGTCGACCTTGAGATTCTTCCCAAGCGTGATAACTGCGCCGTACGGAAGTTTGTACTTCTCACGCTCACGACCGCCCTCGTCACTGACCAGCAGCTCACCAGAGCGAGAGACCACCACCAGCGCTCCCTGGATGTTTTCTACTGTCTTCATGTTATGCAACTGCACGCTGCCCTTGGTTTTCACCTGGACATTGTCCGCCGCAGTAGCTCGCGAAGCAGCACCACCAATGTGGAACGTACGCATGGTCAACTGGGTACCTGGCTCACCGATTGACTGCGCAGCGATAACGCCTATCGCCTCACCGACATTGGCAATGTGCCCCCTGGCCAGGTCACGACCGTAGCAGAGTCTGCAAATACCAAATCGGGTTTCGCACGTGATAGGCGAACGAACCTGCACCTCATCAACGCCAAGCGCATCAAGCTTCTCTACCAGACGCTCGTCAACCATAACGCCGGCTTCGACGATGACTTCACCAGTGGAGTCATCCACGACATCTTGTGTCAACACCCGACCAAGTACTCTATCACCAAGAGGAGCAATGATGTCGCCACCCTCAATAACAGGTCGCATCGTCAACCCATCCGTTGTCCCGCAGTCGTGCTCTGTAATTACCAGATCCTGCGAAATATCAACCAAACGACGCGTCAGATAACCAGAGTTAGCGGTTTTCAATGCGGTGTCAGCCAGACCTTTTCGAGCACCGTGAGTAGAAGTGAAATACTGCACCACGCTCAGGCCTTCACGGAAGTTCGCCGTAATTGGCGTCTCGATAATTGAGCCGTCTGGACGCGCCATCAGGCCTCGCATACCGGCGAGTTGACGTATCTGCGCAGGAGAACCTCGAGCACCAGAGTCTGCATAAATGTACACAGAGTTAAACGACTCTTGACGCTCCTCCTTTCCTTCCTTATTGATAACCGGCTCAGTAGAAAGACCGTCCATCATTGATTTCGCGACCAGATCGTTGGCACGCGACCAGATATCAATGACTTTGTTGTACTTTTCACCTTGAGTCACAAGACCAGAAGCGTACTGGTTTTCAATTTCTTCAACTTCAGAATCGGCTTGTGCAATGATGGCCGCCTTCTCGACTGGAATGACGAAATCGTTTACGCCAATCGAAGAACCGGATCGGGTTGAATATTTGTAACCGGTATACATCAGCTGGTCTGCGAAAATTACAGTTTCCTTCAGCCCAACATAGCGGTAGCAGGCATTCAAAATGCCGGATATCTGTTTCTTGGTCATCTTCTGATTGACCATCGAGAATGGCAGACCTGCAGGAACGATATTGAACAAAAGGACTCGGCCCACGGTGGTTTCGACCATCTCACGCGAAGTCACTTTTTGATCTTCGCTGTTGATGATAGTGCTGCTGATACGAGCCTTGATACGCGCCTGCAAATGGACATGACCTGTCTCATAAGCACGTTGAACCTCAGCCGCATCAGAGAAAATCATGCCCTCGCCTTTGGCATTAACGCGCGCACGTGTCATGTAGTACAGCCCCAACACAACGTCTTGGGACGGCACAATGATCGGCTCACCGCTTGCGGGGGCAAGAATGTTGTTGGTGGACATCATCAAGGTACGCGCTTCGAGCTGTGCTTCCAGCGTCAGAGGCACGTGAACAGCCATCTGGTCACCGTCAAAGTCGGCGTTATAAGCAGCACAAACCAACGGATGCAGCTGGATCGCTTTACCTTCGATCAGCACGGGTTCGAACGCCTGGATGCCGAGTCGGTGCAGAGTGGGCGCACGGTTCAACAATACCGGGTGTTCACGAATAACATCGGCGAGAATATCCCACACTTCCGCTGTCTCACGCTCTACCATCTTCTTGGCTGCCTTGATGGTTGTCGCAAGTCCTCTGCGCTCCAACTTACCAAAGATGAAAGGCTTGAAGAGTTCAAGCGCCATCTTCTTGGGTAGACCGCATTGATGCAGCTTAAGGGTTGGCCCCACCACAATGACCGAACGGCCAGAATAATCCACTCGCTTACCGAGCAAGTTCTGACGGAATCGTCCCTGCTTACCTTTGATCATGTCCGCCAGAGACTTGAGCGGGCGCTTGTTCGAGCCAGTGATTGCACGACCACGACGACCGTTATCCAGCAAGGCATCAACAGCCTCCTGCAGCATGCGCTTTTCATTGCGCACGATGATGTCGGGAGCATTCAAGTCAAGCAGTCGCTTCAATCTGTTATTTCGGTTTATCACTCGACGATACAGATCATTCAAATCGGATGTCGCAAAACGTCCTCCGTCCAGTGGCACGAGCGGACGCAGATCTGGAGGCAGCACTGGCAATACTGTCAGCACCATCCACTCGGGCTTATTACCCGACTCTGAGAACGCTTCCAGCAGCTTCAATCGCTTGGAAAGCTTCTTCAACTTGGTTTCAGAATTGGTTTGCGGGATCTCTTCGCGCAGACGTGCAACTTCACCGTCCACATCCATATCCTTCATCAATTGCTGAACAGCTTCCGCACCCATCTTGGCATCGAATTCATCACTGAACTCTTCCATGGCCTCGTAGTACTGCTCATCAGTCAGTAGCTGACCTTTCTCAAGGGTAGTCATGCCGGGATCTGTAACGACAAATGACTCGAAATAGAGAATTCTCTCGATATCGCGCAAAGTCATATCCAACAGCAAGCCGATTCGCGAAGGAAGAGATTTCAAAAACCAAATGTGTGCAACCGGACTGGCAAGTTCAATATGCCCCATCCGCTCACGACGAACCTTCGAAAGAGCCACCTCAACACCACACTTCTCGCAAATAACACCGCGGTGCTTCAATCGCTTGTACTTGCCACAAAGGCATTCGTAGTCTTTTACTGGTCCGAAGATCTTGGCGCAGAACAGGCCATCGCGCTCAGGCTTGAAAGTACGGTAATTGATAGTCTCCGGCTTCTTGACTTCACCGAAGGACCAAGCCCGAATCATCTCCGGGGAGGCGAGCCCTATCCGAATTGAATCAAACTCATCAGATTGTGATTGGGATTTAAGCAACCCTAGCAGGTCTTTCATTCTATATCCTCCGCCTGACGCGCAGTGGCAACAGGTTTCATAAAATCACTAATTCGTTGTGTTACTAAAGCAAACCTTGCAAGGCTTCAGATGCCGGCCTGCAGCATCGCTGCAGGCGGCGGCCGCTTTCACTTGCCGGAAACATCCAGCTCCATATCGATAGCGAGCGATCTGATTTCTTTCAACAACACATTGAACGACTCGGGCATCCCAGGCTCCATGCGGTGATCACCATCCACGATGTTCTTGTACATCTTGGTGCGACCAGCCACATCGTCTGATTTAACTGTAAGCATTTCTTGCAGAGTATAAGCAGCACCATAGGCTTCCAGTGCCCAGACCTCCATTTCCCCGAATCTCTGACCACCGAACTGCGCTTTACCGCCAAGAGGTTGCTGCGTGACCAAGCTGTACGAGCCGGTTGAACGAGCGTGCATCTTGTCGTCGACCAAGTGATTCAGCTTCAGCATATACATAATGCCGACTGTCACCTTGCGGTCAAACGCTTCTCCGGTACGACCGTCATAGAGCGTGACCTGACCACTCTCATCCAGCCCAGCCAGCTTGAGCATTTCTTTGATCTCGGACTCATCTGCACCATCGAAAACAGGTGTAGCCATCGGCACACCAGAACGAAGGTTGTGCGCAAGCTCCATGATTTCCTTGTCATTCAGAAGGTCCAGATTTTCCTTTTTGGTACCGACGCTGTTGTAAATCTGATCCAGCAATTTGCGGACCTCTGCAACGTGACGCTTCTCTTCAAGCATCACGTTGATACGATCACCCAAACCTTTAGCTGCAGCACCCAGATGCGTCTCAAGAACCTGACCGACGTTCATACGTGATGGAACGCCGAGTGGGTTCAGAACGATATCAACAGGATTGCCACTTTCGTCGTACGGCATATCTTCAACTGGCATGATGACAGAGATAACACCCTTGTTACCGTGACGACCAGCCATCTTGTCCCCAGGCTGAATACGACGCTTGATCGCCAAGTACACTTTAACGATCTTGAGAACACCGGGAGCCAAGTCGTCACCTTGGGTAAGCTTTCGCTTCTTATCTTCGAAGCGATCATCGAGCTCTATACGACGCTCTTTCAGCTGAGCTTCGGCTCTCTCAAGCTGTTTGTTCAGCTCATCCTCAGCCAGACGTAACTTGAACCAATCATCACGTGGCAATGAATCCAGGAACTCGGCACTCAGCACTGCACCTTTCTTCAGTCCTGGACCTCCAGCAACGGTCTTGCCAAGCAGCGCACTTCGCAGCCGGTGGAAGGTAGCCCCTTCGACAATCTTGTACTCGTCGTTAATGTCCTTGCGAACCTTGCCAAGCTGGGCTCTCTCGATCTCCAACGCTCGCTGATCCTTTTCGAGACCGTCACGAGTGAACACCTGCACATCGATAACCGTTCCCTTCACGCTTGTTGGCACTCTCAGAGAGGTATCTTTCACATCAGATGCCTTCTCGCCGAAGATTGCGCGGAGCAGCTTCTCCTCCGGCGTCAGTTGCGTTTCACCCTTAGGTGTCACTTTGCCGACCAGGATATCGCCAGCACTGACTTCAGCGCCAATGTAGACAACTCCGGATTCATCCAGTTTGCTCAGAGCCCCCTCGCCAACGTTAGGGATATCCGCAGTGATTTCCTCAGAACCCAGCTTGGTATCACGGGCCACGCAGGTAAGTTCCTGGATGTGAATCGTGGTCAACCTGTCTTCCTTCACAACTCGCTCGGAGATCAGGATAGAGTCTTCGAAGTTATATCCATTCCAAGGCATAAACGCGATACGCATGTTTTGCCCAAGCGCCAACTCACCGATGTCTACAGATGGGCCGTCCGCAAGTATGTCGCCGCGCTCAACCACATCGCCCTGCTTCACCAGCGGCTGCTGATTGATACAGGTATTCTGGTTGGATCGGGTGTACTTGGTGAGATTGTAAATATCGACGCCAGCTTCACCTGCTTGTGTCTCTTCGTCACGCACGCGCACGATAATTCGAGATGCGTCTACGCTCTCGATAACACCACCGTGCTGAGCCACAACGCAAACACCTGAGTCTCCAGCAACATTGCGCTCCAGTCCGGTACCCACCAGCGGCTTTTCAGCACGCAAGGTCGGAACAGCCTGGCGCTGCATGTTTGCACCCATCAATGCACGGTTAGCATCATCGTGCTCAAGGAATGGAATAAGCGCGGCCGCCACGGACACCATCTGCTGCGGAGCAACGTCCATGTAGTTGATCTGGTCGCGAGGCATTAAGGTGGTCTCACCCTTATGGCGCACCGTAACCAAGTTCTCGATAAAACCACCATTCTCGTCCAAGAGCGCACTAGCTTGAGCAATTACGAACTCGCTCTCGTCAATTGCAGACAAGAAATCGATTTCGTTGGTCACTTTGTTATTGACGACTTTTCTGTAAGGACTCTCGAGGAATCCATAGGAGTTGGTACGCGCATAAGTAGCGAGCGAGTTGATAAGTCCAATATTCGGCCCCTCAGGCGTTTCAATCGGGCAAACTCGACCATAATGGGTAGGATGCACGTCGCGCACTTCGAAACCCGCACGCTCTCTGGTCAGACCGCCTGGCCCAAGTGCCGAAACTCGTCGCTTGTGGGTAACCTCAGACAGCGGGTTGTTTTGATCCATAAACTGAGAAAGCTGACTGGAGCCGAAAAACTCCTTTATAGCGGCCGCAACTGGCTTGGCATTGATCATATCCTGAGGCATCAGGCCCTCAGAATCAGCCATACTCAGGCGCTCTTTTACTGCTCTCTCAACACGCACTAATCCAACGCGGAATTGGTTCTCAGCCATTTCGCCCACGGAGCGAATACGGCGATTGCCTAAGTGATCGATATCATCCACCACACCAAAACCGTTGCGAATTGCGACCAGCGTTTTAACGACATCAACTATGTCGCTTGTGCTTAGCACAGGCGAGCCTTCAGTCTCAACACGACCAAGTCGACGGTTAAACTTCATGCGTCCCACTGCAGAAAGATCGTAACGTTCTGAGGAAAAGAAGAGGTTCGAGAAAAGATTCTCGGCAGAATCCTTTGTGGGCGGCTCGCCAGGGCGCATCATTCGATAAATTTCAACCAACGCCTCAAGGCGAGTGGTTGTTGAGTCAACGCGCAACGTGTCAGAAATAAATGGACCGCAGTCCAGATCATTTGTGTAAATTGTCTCAAATTCTTTGATGCCAGCCTTAATGATGCCATTCACCATGTCATGCGTTATCAGTGTGTTGCACTGATAGATAATCTCTCCAGTCTCTGGATCGATAATGTCTTTGGCTAACGCCTCGCCATAAAGAAATTCGTGCGTCACCTTAAGCTCGGTCAGCTTGGCTTTTTCCATCTGGCGGATATGACGAGCGGTAATACGTCGCCCTTCTTCAACAATGACCTCCCCCTTTTTATCAACGATAGGGAAGTTAACGACCTCGCCGCGCAGACGGGAAGGGATAAGCTGCAGCACAATCTCTGCATCCTTTCCTGTGACCTTGTACACGTCGTTCTCATAGAACATAGACAAAATGTCCTGCGACGTGT
>JACCEC011655449.1_pt1 | contig 12424 bp, 8 predicted proteins | sample 7450121 | NCBI WGS metagenome assembly JACCEC01 (sample SAMN15323455, study PRJNA562643) | freshwater metagenome | isolation source: river surface water | place: USA:Blue River Watershed | collected 2017-08-18 | reverse complement strand
GTCAATCGCGCAGCCGGCGTGACGCGCGCAATTGTGTCGCCCGATGCGGGCAATGCGATTTTTGCCGGGCAGGGCGCCGTGATCGACACAGGGGCAGATTTTGACCCGGTGACCAAGGCGAAGGCGTTTCAGTTTGTTGAATTTGGCGAAACGGGGGCACGCATTGCCGGTGGGTCCCGCCCGGCCTTGATCGCTGCCTTCCGCACGGCCCTGGCAGAGGCGGCCGATGCGGCCAAGGGCGTGTTTCGCGACAATGCCCTGTTGAAGCGGCAGGATGCCCTGGCACTCATCCCCGTGGCCAATGGCACGATGAAGCTGTTCATTCATGTCGAAAGCGCACCCGACATTCTGTCCGTTCTGGCGTTGAAAAAGGACTATCCGACGCTCAATCTAGTGCTGGTCGGTGCAACAGAGGGCTGGCGGGTTGCCCCGCAAATTGCCGCTGCCAAGGTGCCGGTTCTGGCCTCTGCGCTCAATGACCTGCCCGATTCCTTTGAACAATTGGCCGCCACCCAGTCGAACATTGGTCGCATGAAGGCCGCCGGTGTTGAGGTTGGCATTGGCATGATCAATGATAACGAAGCCCGTCAGGCGCAGCTCAGCATGCAATATGCGGGCAATCTGGTCGCCTTGACCAAGGTGCCGGGGGCAACCGGCCTGACATGGTCTGAGGCGTTTGCCGCCATCACATCGGTGCCGGCTTCGATTGCCGGCTTGGGGGCAGAGATTGGCGCGCTCAAGACCGGGCGTCGTGCGGATATTGTGCTGTGGGACGGTGATCCACTGGAAGTGGCGACCGGCGTAACAGACGTCTGGATTGACGGCGTGAAGCAACCGCTTTCAACCCGGCAGACCCGGTTGCGCGATCGCTATAACGATCCGCAAGAGGGCCGTTTGCCGAACGCCTATGATCATTAATCGAAAAGGGGCCTGTCCGCGGCGTGCGGATGGGCCCAGATCGATTTTGTTCACGCGCATGCAATATTTGCTTCGCAATTGAAGCCAACGATATGAAAATAAACCTCCCCTTGTCTTGCAGCGCCGGCTTGGCGCTGATCATCACCCCTGCATCTGCGCTGGCCGCTGCCGCGTCAGCACCCCTGTCTGCGGACGATGACGGCGTTGACATCATTGTCACGGCCCCCCGTCTGGCGGGGTCTGTCAATGTCGATATTCCGGCGGACATCGTCCTCGATGCAGCGGCGGTCGAAAGCTATGGCGTGTCAAGCGTCACCGACCTGTTGGGCGCCTTATCCGCGCAGACCCGGTCTGGCCGGGGCCGGGGCGAAGGTCGGCCGGTTGTGCTGCTCAATGGGAAGCGGATTTCAGGCTTTGCCGAGATCCGCGACCTGCCGTCAGAGGCCATTCAGCGGGTCGAGGTTCTGCCTGAGGAAGCGGCCCTGCGCTATGGCTTTTCCGCGGATCAACGGGTGATCAATTTCATCCTGAAGCCGGGCTTTTCCGCAATCACCCTGGAAGGGGAAGTCGGCGGCCCGACGGCCGGCGGGCGGACCGATGCCGCGGTTGAAACAAGCCTGGTGCGCATTGAAGACAAAGGCCGGATCAATATTGACGCTGAATATGATCGTTATGGCGCGATCCTGGAAAAGGAACGTAAGATCCAGCCAGAAGGTGTTGATCAGACGGCCTATCGGACGCTGGCGCCGGCCAATGAAGCGCTTAAGCTGAACGCCGTCCTGAACCGCACATTCGGCAGCGGAACCGGGGCGACCCTCAGCGTGCAGCATAATCGCGCCGACGCGCAATCGCTGCTTGGTAGCGCCGCCGGGGCAGGCCCGGCAACCCCGATTGTGCGGGATGCGGATACCCGATCCGGGACAGCGGGCCTGACGCTGGATGGCCGCCTATCGCGGTTCAACTGGACGGCCACGGCCAGTGGAGAGCGGACGGTTCTGTTGACCCTGACCGATGCGCAGGATCCGGCGGTTGCAACCCGCAATCGTGCGCGATCCCGCCTGATGGTCGGCACGGGCACGCTATCCCTGACCGGCCCGGCTTTTGAATTGCCCGCAGGGCCCGCCACGATCAACATGACGCTTGGCGCAGAAACCCGCGATATTGAAAGCCTGTCGGAACGGGCCGCCGTTTCGACACGCAGCCAAATCACACGCGATGATGTGAATGGCCGGGCCAATCTGGACCTGCCCCTGACCAGTCGGCGCCGCGCCGTGGGTGCCGCGATTGGCGATTTGTCGATCAATCTCAACGGGGGGTATCAGCACCTGTCTGATTTTGGCGCGATCACGGCCTATGGCTATGGCGTCACCTGGTCTCCGCTACGCGGTGTCACGCTTTTGGGCAGTTTTGCAGCGGCAGAAGCGGCACCAACAGCATCGCAACTGGGCGAGTCCATGTTGATCACCCCCAATGCGCTGGTTTTTGATTATGTGCGCGGCACATCGGCCCTGGTGACGCTCATCAGTGGCGGCAATGGCGCTTTGGTTGCTGAAAAGCGCCGCGACACCAAATTGGGCCTGACGTATGAGCCGCAATGGGTGTCCGGCATGACGCTGACCGCCAATTATTTCCGCAACCGCAGCACCAACCCGATTTCGGCCTTTCCGGCGCTGACAACGGTGACTGAACTGGCCTTTCCGGACCGGTTCCGCAGGGACGTGACTGGGGCCTTGATCTCGGTGGATCAACGGCCCGTCAATTTCCTCGCCGCGCGCAGTACGCAGCTGAAATGGGGCCTGAATTATCAAAAGCAAATCGGCCAATCAGCAAGTGGCGGCGGCCCAGCGGCGGGCGGCCGCGGCTTTGGCGGCTTTGGGCGCGGCCAGGGCGGTCGCTGGTCGGTATCGCTTTATCACACCGTCAAATTTCAGGATGAGGTTGATCTGGCCGGATCGGTGCCACAGCTTGACCTTTTGGGCGGCGACGCCACGGGTCAGTCGGGTGGCAGCCCCCGCCATGTCGTGGATCTGGAAGGCGGCTGGTTCAACAAGGGTGTCGGCTTTCGCGTCAATGGCAGCCATCAGTCCGCAACGACCGTGCGCCTTGCCGGACAAGGCAATAGCCTGAATTTTTCTGATCTGACGACATTAAACCTGCGCTTCTTCCTGAATTTTGATCAGAAAAAGCAAATCCTGGCCGCCATCCCGGCCTTGAAGGGAACCCGGCTGGCGCTGCGCATTGATAATGTTTTGAACGACATACAGGATGTGCGCGATCAGACTGGTCTTGTTCCGGTGCGGTATCAACCCGGCTATCTTGATCCGGTTGGGCGGCGCGTGGAAATCAGCCTGCGGAAAATCTTCTAGGCAAAATCCCCCAAATCAGGGACACAGTGCGCATTGGGAAGAGGAGAGCCCTATGCAGCAGCTTGTTTTGGCAATGGCCGTTTTTGTCGGGACGCATTTTTTGATGTCGCACCCTTTGCGTGCGCCGCTTGTCGCGCGGCTGGGTGAAGGCGGGTTCAGCGGTGTCTATTCGCTGGTCTCGCTCGTCAGTTTTGGATGGGCCGTCATGGCGTTTCGCGATGCGCCCATGGGTGCCTATCTTTGGCAGCCGGGCGATGGCCATTGGGCGATTGCAAGCGGGCTGGTGCTGGTTGGCGCGATCCTTTTTGTCGGGTCGTTGATCGGCAACCCTGCGATGCCCGCGCCGGGCGCTGCCGATGCCGCGCGTAAACCCGTTCACGGCGTCTTTCATATCACCCGCCACCCCATGATGTGGGGCTTTGCGCTTTGGGCGGTCGGCCATATGCTGGTTGCCCCTTATGCCGCCAGCCTGGTCCTCACCGGGGGTATCCTGATCCTCGCGCTGGGCGGATCGGCTGGGCAAGATCATAAAAAGGCACGCTTGATGGGCGATGCCTGGCGCGACTGGTCATCGCGGACCAGCTTCATGCCATTTGGCACACAGATCGGGGGACGGAGCAGCTGGGCCACGGCCTGGCCGGGCCTGCGCATTGTCGCACTGGGCACGATCCTGTGGCTTTTGGCAAGCTATGTGCACCCTATGCTCGGCGCGCCTGTGGCTGGGCTATGGCGCTGGCTATAGGGCGCAGCGCCGGGGCTTAATCCGGCCGGTCCGGCGCTTTGTCGCCAGCGCGTTCGGAAATGGTGGCGGTGACCGCCATATCCATGGTGACATTGCCCAGCGTGCGCATGATGTCTGGAAAGGTTTCGACCGCGATCAGCAGCGCCAGCGGCTCAACCGGCACGCCCATGGCGAGCGAGATCGGGGCAATGGAGGTTACAAAGCTGACCGTGCCGGGCAGGCTCACCGCGCCCAATGTCGTCGTGGCTGCGGCCGCGACCCCGGCGGCCAGCACCCAGGGGGACAGCTCAATCTGCATCCAGTGCGCGACATAAATGGCGACCGCCAGATTCATCGCTGGCCCCGTTGCGCGAAAGATCGCAACCGCGACCGGAAGAACCAGATCGGCTGTTGCCGGCGGGATGCCCAGCGCTGAAACCCCGCGCAGCATGGCGGGTAAGGAGACCAGCGAGGATTGGGTAGAAATGGCGACGGCTTGGGCAGGGATGGCCGCGCGGAAAAAGCGGATCGGATTTTGCCGCCCGCCAATCGCCGCCAGCGCAAAGGCCAGCAGCCAAATCGTTGTGCCCGTGGCGGTGACAATCGCGACATAATGGGCCAGCGCGCCCAAGGCCGCCGTCCCGGCCTTTGCCCCGACAACAAAGGCCAGCGCGAACACGCCAATGGGCGCAAGGGCCAAGACCCAGTTGATGACGATCAGCATCGCATCGGCAATGGCATCGAACACGCCGCCAATCAGCCGTCGCTTGTCCTCTGGCAAGCGGATCACGGCAAAGGCAAAGGCCATGGTAAAGACAATCAACGGCAAAATGGCGTCGCTGGCCGCAGCTTGAATTGGGTTGGTCGGCACAATCGCGCGCAGAAATTCTGTAAACGGTTTGACCTCACCCGTGGTTGGCGCGGTCGACAGGGCGGATTTCAACGCTGCACCGGCCTCTAATGGCATGGGGAAGGCGGATAAAAGTGCCGGGGTCACAAAGGCGGCAAGTGTGGCCGATCCCCAGAGGATGACCATCATGGTGATCACCGCGCGCAGGGCAAGACGGCCGGCGCGCGCGGCCGCTGCCGTCTGGGCAATGCCGGTGACCAGCAGCGCGACCACCAACGGCACCACCGTCATGCGCAACCCGTTGAGCCATAATGTCCCGACGACATCAGCCGCTTCGGTGAGGCCATGATGATTGGCATCCAGCAAAATGCCGAGACCCAGCCCCAAAATAAGGGCGGCCAGAATGACAGATGCTTTGGACATGCTTGTTTTCCCCGATCAGCTTGGTGATACACGTCTCAAAAGGAGAGGCAAAGATGGCCAATGAGTTGTGCGCCCGCCTGGGCATAGAGTTTCCGCTGTTCGCATTCAGCCATTGCCGCGATGTTGTTGCGGCTGTGTCCCGTGCGGGTGGCTTTGGCGTGCTGGGCGCGACCGCGTTCAATCCGCAAGAGCTTGAGGTTGAATTGCAGTGGATCGACGCGCATGTCGATGGCAAGCCTTATGGTATTGACGTCCTGATCCCCGAAAATCTCAGCGTGAAGCATGAAAAGGATCTGACCTCCAAAAAACTGGCGGAACGCATCCCCCAGGCGCATCGGGATTTCGTCGATGGTCTGTTGAAGGCGCATGGTGTTGACAGTGCCGGGGACCATGCCCGGACGCGCAGCGCCGATGCGCCGCCGCCCTTCTGGCCGGAAGAAGCCATGGAATTGCTGCGCGTGGCCTTTAATCACCCGATCCGCATGATCGTCAATGCGCTGGGCGTGCCGCCCGCCGAAATGATTGAAATGGGCCGCGCCCATAATGTGCCGGTTGGGGCGCTGGCGGGCGCCAAGGAACACGCCCTGCGCCTTGCAGAGGCCGGGTGCGATGTCATCGTGGCGCAAGGTGGGGAGGCCGGGGGACATTGCGGCGAAGTCGCGACGATCGTGCTGATCCCAGAAGTGGTGCGGGCCCTGCGTGCGGCGGGCCATGATATCCCGGTGCTGGCCGCAGGGGGCATCATGACGGGCGAACAAATGGCGGCCTGTATGGCCATGGGCGCGGCGGGCGCCTGGACAGGGTCTGTCTGGCTGGCGACAACAGAAAGCGAATGTTCCCAGATTTTCCGGGAAAAGATGGTGGCCGCGCGCTCCCGCGATACGGTGCGGTCCAAAGGGCGCACAGGCAAATATTCGCGCCAGCTTGTATCCGCCTGGACAGAGGCCTGGGAAGGCCCGGACAGCCCCGGTGCGCTTCCCATGCCCATGCAGTCGCTGATCGCCGAACCGGCCATTCACAAGGCCACCAAATCGGCGGAAGGCGGGAATGAACAGGCCAAGGCCCTGGTGACATATTTTGTCGGGCAGGGGGTTGGCTTGGTCGATAACATCGTGTCGGCGCGATCGGTGGTGCAGGACTTTATGTCAGACTATGCCGCCGCGATTGACCGTTTGAACGCGTCGATTGAATAAGGGATTGACGGGGCGACCCCCTCTTTGATCCTGGGGTGGCAGCGCCTATAGCCGATATCTTATTGAACCGATCCAGCGGAAAGCATCTGCATGTCACTTTATGAAGCCCGTCTTGCGGCCCTGCGTCACCAGCTTAAGGCCGATGGCCTTGATGGTTTTGTGGTCCCGATTTGCGATGAACATATGTCGGAATATGTCGGGGCTTATGCGCAGCGTCTGGGCTGGTTGACCGGTTTTGGGGGATCGGCTGGTTCTGCTGTTGTCCTGGCGAACGAAGCGGCGATCTTCGTCGATGGGCGCTATACAATTCAGGTGCGTGAACAGGTGGATGGGCAGCTTTGGTCCTATCAGTCGACGCTCGACACCAGTGTTGTGGACTGGTTGTCCGCACATGTGCCGGCAGGCGGACGGATTGGCTATGATCCCTGGCTGCACACCAAGCCCTGGGTGGACGCGGCAACAGCGGCGCTTGCGGCCAAAAAGGCGCAGCTGGTGGCGGTGGACCGCAACCCGATTGATGAGGTCTGGACCGATCAGCCAGCCCCTTCAACCGCCAAGCTGATCGCGCTCGACGATCAATATGCCGGGCGCAGTTCCGCCGATAAGCGGCAAGAGGTGGCCGACTGGCTGAGCCAGAACGGGCTGGACGCCGCCATTATCAGCGCGCTCGATTCGGTTGCATGGACGTTCAACATCCGCGGCAGCGATGTCGACCGGACACCGGTTGCCCTGTCCTTTGCGATCCTCAACAGCGATGGGACCGCCGATTTCTTTGTGGATCCGGCCAAGCTGGATGACGGCGTTGTGCAGCATCTGGGCAATGCCGTGCGTATCCATGATCGCGCAGCATTCACGCCCGCACTGGGGGCCATGGCGGGCAAGCGCGTGGCGGTGGACCCGGAACGGGCGGTCGCGGCGATCTTTTCGCGTCTCGCCGATGGCGGGGCCAAGATCGTGGAGGCCCGTGACCCGACCATCCTGCCCAAGGCCATCAAAAATGCGGTCGAACAGGCCGGTCACCGGGCCGCGCAAAAACGCGATGGTGCGGCGCTAACCCAGTTTCTCCACTGGATGACGATGGAAGCGCCCAAAGGCGGCCAGACCGAATTGTCGGCGGCGGCCAAGCTGGAAGACTTTCGTCGGGCAACAGGTCGGCTGGTGGACCTGTCGTTCGACACGATTTCCGGGGCCGGGCCCAATGCCGCGATCTGCCATTATAAGGTGGATGAAGCGAGCAACCGAGCCGTTGCGCCCAACAGCATCTACCTGGTTGATTCGGGTGGCCAATATCTGGACGGTACAACCGATGTGACGCGCACCATCTGGATCGGCCCGGGCGAACCAACGGCCGAGATGAAAGATCGGTTCACCCGCGTTCTGAAAGGCCATATCGCCTTGGCCCGGGCGGTGTTTCCGCTGGGCACGCGCGGCAGCCAGCTGGACACTTTGGCGCGCATGCATTTGTGGGAAGCAGGTGTCGATTACGCGCATGGCACGGGCCATGGCGTCGGCGCATTTTTATCGGTGCATGAAGGGCCGCAACGCATTGGCAAAAGCGCCGGTGGCCAGGCGGGCACAGAAGAGGTTCTGCGCCCCGGCATGATCCTGTCCAACGAACCCGGCTATTACAAAGCGGGCGGCTATGGCATCCGGACCGAGAATCTGATCCTGGTCGAAGACCGTGAGATTCCCGGCGCCGAAGGCCAATATCTTGGCTTTGAAACGCTGACCTTTGCGCCCATTGATCGTCGCCTGGTCGACACGCGCCTGATGACGCGCGATGAACTGCGCTGGTGGGACGATTATCATGCGCAGGTGATGGCGCTCATTGGCCCGCAGCTGGACGGCGACGCCCGCCAATGGCTGGAGGACAGCTGTCGCTCGCTGGGCTGAGCGGCAGGGTCAGCCTTTGGCGTCTGGCGCTGGGTTTGCGGCTTTTTCCGCCAGATCGTCCTTGGGCGTTTTCCTTTTGCGCAGATTGGCGCGCAGGGCTTCGGCCAGACGACGGGCGCGTTCGGGATCATTCTTGCTCATTTCATGCCCATTTGGCGCGATGTGCTTGACCCGTCCATAGCTTTTGTCCATAGGCGCGCGTCATTGCGGTCCACCAACAGGTTGGCTGCCCTTCGCATGGTTACGCTGCTGTAGCTCAGTGGTAGAGCACTCCCTTGGTAAGGGAGAGGCCGCGAGTTCAATCCTCGCCAGCAGCACCATTGCCCTTCACCTCAGGTTGACCCACCGGCCGAGTGCCGCCAAGACGCATGCATGCGTTTCTTTTCCGATAATGCCGCCAGCGTCCACCCCGCCGTGCTTGAGGCGATGGCCGCGGCCAATCACGTCGATACCGCTTATGATGGCGATGCGATCAGCCGGTCGCTGGACCGGCACTTGTCTGATCTGTTCGAAACCGATGTTACAGCCATCTGGGTTGCCACGGGGACGGCCGCCAATTCCCTCGCCCTTGCGAGCCTCTGCCCGCCTTATGGCAGCATTTTGTGCCACAGGGACGCGCATATCCAGAATGATGAATGCGGCGCGCCCGAATTCTACACCCATGGCGCCAAGCTGGTGCTTGTTGAGGGCGATGGCGCAAAGATCACCGCGCCTGCGCTCGCCGCGCGTCTCGCGGCCACGCCCGGCGGCGTTCACTGGGCGCAGCCACATGCGCTGTCGATCACCAATGCAACCGAATATGGCCGTGTCTATCGTCCCGATGAGGTCGCAGCCCTGGGGGAGATTGCCCATGCGCATGGCCTTGGTGTGCACATGGATGGCGCACGTTTTGCCAATGCCATGGTGACGTTGGGGTGTGCGCCAGCGGATGTCACCTGGCGGGCGGGCGTTGATGTCTTGTCGTTCGGCTTCACCAAAAATGGCGGGATGGCCGCGGAATGTCTGGTCTATTTTGATAAGGCCAAGGCGCAGGGCGTGGTTGAACGGCGCAAGCGGGCGGGACATTTATTGTCCAAGGGCCGCTATCTTGCCGCTCAGATACGGGCCCTGCTGCGTGACGATCTCTGGCTGGACAATGCCCGTGCGGCCAATGCCGGCGCGCAAATCCTGGCAGAGGCTTGCGGCCAACGCCTGCTCCACGCGGTGGAGGCCAATGAGGTTTTTGTCCGGATGACGCCCGAGGACGCCGCCCGGTTGCGGGCACAAGGCTTTGATTTTTATGATTGGGCAGATGGGGAAGTGCGCTTTGTTGTGAGCTGGGATCAGCCACAGGCAGAGATCACGGCCTTTGCCGCAGCGATTGCCGCGCTGTGACAGAGCCGCAGCCCTCCTTTCTCAGCCCGCGGATCTTTTTTCCCTTTTTGATCGTGACCTTGATCTGGGGATCGACCTGGTTTGTCATTCGCGGGCAGATTGCCGAAGTGCCCGCCAGCTGGTCGGTCACATATCGTTTCCTGCTGGGCGGAATCACCATGCTTGCAGTGGCGATGTTCAATCGGCAGCGCATTGCCTTTACCGCCCCCGAACTTCGCTTTGCAGCCCTGATCGGCTGCCTGCAATTTACCTTTAACTTCAACCTTGTGTACGAGGCTGAACATCATGTGACCTCGGGGCTGGTGGCGGTGATCTTTGCGTTGCTCGTCGTGCCCAATGCGGTGCTGGGGCGGATTTTTCTGGGGGACAGCTTTTCCCGGCGCTTCATCATCGGCTCGGCGCTCGCCCTGGTGGGTGTGGCGTTGCTGTTCATCCACGAAGTCCGCGCAGACCCGGCGGGGGCGGAGGATACGTTGCTGGGCGTTGGCCTGACGCTTGCCGCGGTGATGACAGCCTCTGTTGCCAATGTCGCGCAGGCCGGCAAGCGCGCCCGTGCTTTGCCGATGATGAGCCTGATTGGCTGGTCGATGCTCTTTGGCGCGATGATCAATGCGTTTTGGTCATGGATCACCGTGGGTCCGCCGGTGATTGGCCATAGTCTCGGCTTTTTTCTTGGCCTTGGCTATTTGGCGGTTGCCGCAAGTGCGGTGACCTTCACGCTGTATTTTGGCCTGGTTCGGGTGATCGGGCCGGGCAAGGCCGGCTTTTCAAATGTTCTGATCCCGGTGATCGCCATGGCGATTTCCACGCTGTTCGAAGGATATCGCTGGGCGCCCATGCCAGCGATTGGTGGGATTATTGTCTTGATTGGCATGACCATCGCCCTGGCGCCGGCGCGGCGTCAGGCGGCCTGACAACAGGCGGCTAAGCCCGATTGATAATCGGGATAGCGCGGTGCCCAGCCCAGTACACGTTTGGCCTTAAGGTTGGCGACCCGGCGGTTTTCCGCGTAAAAGGCCCGCGCCATGGGGGACAGGCCGGCCTCATCCATGGTCTGGACGGGCGGGTGCGGCAGGCCCAGCAGGTCGCAGGCATGGCGGATGACCTCATTCTGACCGCAGGGCAGATCGTCCGACAGATTATAGACGCCCGCCGGGCCAGTCATGCCCGCGATCACCCCAGAGACGATGTCATCGACATGTATCCGGCTAAAGACCTGATCGGGCAGGTCGATGCAATGGGCGCGCCCTTCGGCCACCCGGTCCAGCGCAGAGCGGCCCGGCCCGTAAATGCCCGGCAGACGAAACACCCGTGCGCCCAGGGCCTGCCAGTCCAGATCCGCTGCGTTGCGGTTGGCGCGGCGACCCCGGATAGGGCCGCTTTCATCGACCCAGGCGCCCTTGGTGTCCCCATAGACGCCGGTGGATGATAAATAGCCGATCCAGGCGCCACGCGCCGCCACAGCGTCCAGCGCTGCCCCATAATCACGCAAGACAGGGTCCCCATCGGCCATGGGCGGCACAGATGACAGGATATGCGTCGCCTCAGCCAGAGCCAGGCGGACGGATGCCGTATCATCAAAACGCAGGCTGCCCGCCGATCCGGTCGACACAATATCCCAGCCCTGCACCCGCAGGGTCTGGGCAATATGACTGGCGCTATATCCCAGCCCAAAGATGAACAGCATCGGCATGATGTTGCGATGCCCCGGAATGGCCGGGCAATCAACTCCCGCTCAGGCGGCTTGTGCCTGTTTGGCTTCGGATAAAAGGCGCCATGCCGCTTTTGCAACTTCATCGGCCAAATCCGGACGGGCGAGCGCCAGGGCCAGTGTGGCCTCCACAAAGCCCGCCTTGCTGCCACAATCAAAGCGACGGCCGGCAAAGGTCACCGCATGAAAGGGCTGATGGCCAATCAACTGCGCCATTGCGTCGGTCAGCTGAATTTCCCCACCGGCCCCTTTGTCTTGCCCATCTAGGATGCGCATGACATCGGGCTGGAGAATATAGCGGCCTGACACGATAAGATTGGAGGGGGCGTCCTCAACGCGCGGCTTTTCAATCAGCCCTTTGACCTCCGTCAACGTCCCGTGGCGTGCACCGGGATGAATGACGCCATAGCTGGACACGTCATCGCGGGGGACCTCCAAAACAGAGATCAGATTGCCGCCAACCTTTGCATAAGCCTCAACCATTTGCTTCAGGCAGCCGGTTTTGCCGACCATCAGTTCATCGGGCAGGATAACGGCAAAGGGCGCATCCCCGACAACGGCGCGCGCACACCAGATGGCATGGCCAAGGCCAAGCGGAACCTGCTGGCGCACGGTCAACAAATTGCCCGGTTCAATCCGCGTCGGTGCCAGGGCGTCGATCGCCTTGGCCCGATCCCGCATCGTCGTTTCCAGTTCAAACGCCATGTCAAAATGTTCGACAATCGCGGTCTTGCCCCGCCCGGTGATGAACACCAGCTGTTCAATCCCCGCTTCGCGCGCTTCATCAACGGCATATTGGATCAGGGGTCGATCAATCACCGGCAGCATTTCCTTGGGCATCGCCTTGGTCGCCGGCAGAAAACGGGTGCCAAGCCCGGCCACAGGAAACACGGCGGTGCGGATCGGTAGAAGTGCAGGCATGGTCAACTTCCCGGAATGAGTGAAAAACTGGGTCTTGCACGGCAGGATCCATGC
>JACCEC013315292.1_pt1 | contig 12427 bp, 8 predicted proteins | sample 7450121 | NCBI WGS metagenome assembly JACCEC01 (sample SAMN15323455, study PRJNA562643) | freshwater metagenome | isolation source: river surface water | place: USA:Blue River Watershed | collected 2017-08-18 | reverse complement strand
GGCGAAGGCTTTGATGTGGGCCTGAACCTCGGCCTGATCGCTGAACTTGTTCGGCATGAAGATGTGTGTGAACGTCGGATGCACCGTGTTGTTCATCCAGGCCAGCGTCTCCAGGGCCTTGGCCCGCGCCAGCGGCGCTTGCGGGAGAAAATGGGCTTGTGGGAATGACATGTCCAGGTACTGGCAAATGGCCACGATCTGCGTGATCACCTGCCCCTGGTGCTCCAGGACCGGCACCTGGCTTCGCGGGTTGATGGCTTTGTAGTCATCACCGTATTGCTCGCCTTTGTGCAGCTTGACCATGACGGGCTCGTAGGTGCTTGCGCTCATTTCGAGCAGGACATGGGGCACAAAAGAACAGGCGCCCGGAGAAAAATAGAGTTTCATGCGCATGCAAAGGTCTCCGAAAGTGAGTCAGGTGGGAGGGTGGAACGTCAGCGGCGCGCACTCGGTCTTGGGCGCGCATGGCATCTGGCAAAGCTCACGGCCTTGCAACGGGCAGGCCCGATGAAAGGTCACCACGTGATCCACCTGGGCGCGGATGCCAATCCATTCGCCGATTTTATGGTCGTGGTGGCTGGGGACATGCGCCATCACGGTCTGGCCAGATGACAGTTGCAAGGTGTATAAAAACTCGGAGCCGCGAAATGCCTTGCGTACGATTTGCGCTTTGACCGGTGCATCGTCATCGTGGACGATGTCGTCAGCGCGCAGCAGCACATCGCATTCGCCATCCTCAAAGTGGCAAGGCAACGGACCTTCAGCCACATCGGTCAGCTCGCCCAGCGGGGTTTGCACGATCACCTGCTGATCGACCCGGCGCACGGTGGCGGGGGCAAAAACGCCATGGCCAATGAAGTCCGCGACAAAGCGGGTGGCGGGACGGTGGTACAGGTTGTAGGCATCGTCCCATTGATGCAGGCGACCTTCGGACATGACACCAATGACATCGCCCACTGCGAAGGCTTCCATTTGGTCGTGGGTGACAAACAGCGCCGTGGTCTGGGCCTCCTTAAGGATGCCGCGCACTTCATGCGCCAGGCGTTCGCGCAGATCCACATCCAGATTGGAAAAGGGCTCATCCAGCAAGAGCAGCTGAGGTTGCGGTGCCAGGGCCCTTGCCAGGGCGACGCGCTGCTGTTGCCCGCCAGAGAGTTCGTGCGGGTAACGGTCCGTGCTGCTTTGCAGCCCCACCAGCTTCAAAACCTCCTGGATGCGGTGCGTTTTTTCGCTGCGTGGCAAATGGTGCAGGCCAAAGCCCACGTTGTCGCCCACGCTCAGATGAGGAAACAGGGCGTAGTCCTGAAACACCATCCCGATGCGGCGCGCTTGCGCAGGCACATGCACACTGGCGCTGCTGACCACGGCATTGGCCAGGCGGATGTCGCCTGCGGTGACTTGCTCCAGGCCAGCGACCGCACGCAACAAGGTGGTCTTGCCACAACCCGAAGGACCGATCAACACCCCCACATCGCCCGCGCGCAGGCCCAGCGAGACATGATCCACCGCTGCGCGGCTGCGCCCCGGGTACTGCACCTGCAATTGCGTCACTTGGAGAAACATGGGTTGGATTGTAGAGAAGCAAGGCTGTCAAGCGGGGCGATGGGGTGTCTGCCTACAATGCCTTCTTCAATTCGATGGGGACGAGTGGTTTTCCAATGCAACTGTCGCGCTGGTTATTGTGGGGGGCGGTGAGCGTGCTGGCACTGCCTGTGCTCACGGTCCTGGCATCGTGGGGACAGTGGTCGGCCGCGTCCCAGGCCATTTTGAGCGAGATGGCCGGCACAGTCCTGCTGGACTATGCAGCCACCAGCTTGGTCCTGTGCCTTTGGGTCACGCTGGGCGTGGTCAGCATGGGCACGGTGTCTGCCGCGCTGGTGACCCTGTTCGAATTTCGAGGACGTCGCGTTCTGGAGTGGGCGCTGTTGCTGCCGTTGGCCATGCCGGCTTATGTGGTCGCCTACGCCTATACCGACTTTCTTCAATACAGTGGGCTGGCGCAGTCCGCTTTGCGCGAGTGGTTGGGCTGGAAAGGGCGGGTCTTGCCTGAAGTGCGCAGTTTGTGGGGCGCGGCGGTTGTTTTCACCCTGGCCTTGTATCCGTATGTGTACTTGCTTGCGCGCAGCGCCCTGGCCGAGCGTGCCACCCACCTGATGGAGGCGGCCCGTTTGCTCGGCGCGCCTTTGCGCCGTCGCATTGTGAGCGTGGCCCTGCCTTTGGCGCGTCCTGCCATTGCAGCGGGCACGGCGCTGGCGCTGATGGAGACTTTGGCAGACTTTGGTGTGTCCAGTTATTTTGGCATCCAGACGTTCACGGCCGGGGTTTACAAGGCCTGGTTGGTGATGGACAACCGCATCGCGGCCGCCCAGTTGGCGACCCTGCTGCTGTTCACCGTGGCCCTGATTCTGTGGGTCGAGCAACGCGCCCAATCGCGCATGCGCTTTGCTGCTGGCCGCGGCGCGCGTGTCAATCGCGAGGCGCAGCCGATTCGTTTGCGCGGTTGGGCCGAAGGGTTGGCGGTGTTTCTTTGCAGCATGCCGGTGCTGTTGGGTTTTGCGCTTCCGCTGGGCATCATGGGGCATGCCTTGCTGCAGTCGGATGAGGCGGTTCAGTTGCCCTGGGATCGCTTCCCTGTCTGGGCCATGAACAGTTTGCAATTGGGTGCAGTCACCGCAGTGCTGGCGGTGGCGCTGGCGGGGTTGCTCGCGTTTCAAAGCCGGCAGACGTCTCATTGGAGCACCCGCTGGGCCGTGCAGCTTGCGGGGCTGGGTTATGCCGTGCCAGGCGCGGTCATCGTTGTTGGTTTGTTATTGCCGGTGGGCTGGTTGCAGGCCACCTGGCCGCAAATGCAGGCGGGTTACTGGATGACGGCCACGGTGCTGGCGCTGGTGTGGGCTTACCTGGTTCGTTTTGTGGCGGTGGCATTGCAGTCGATCCAAAGTGGTTACGCCCGGGTGCCAGCCAGTCTGGGCGAGAGCGCGCGCATGCTGGGTGTGGCCGGCTGGGGTTTGGTGCGGCGCGTGCATGCGCCGCTGCTCAAACGCTCGACGGCTGCTGCGCTGTTGCTGGTGCTGGTCGATGTCATGAAAGAGCTGCCCGCCACCCTGGTGTTGCGGCCTTTCAACACCGACACCTTGGCGGTCATGGCCTACCAGTTGGCGCGCGATGAGCGTTTGGGGGAGGCGGCATTGCCTTCGCTGGCCTTGGTGTTGGTGGGCTTGTTGCCCGTCATCCTGCTGAGTCGGACCCTGCGCAGCCCTTCAAGTTAAGCAGGCCCTGGGTTGCTTGGGGCTTTCAGCGGGGGCGAACGCTGACTTCCGCACTGTGAACCCGAAGCACCGTGTTGCCTTGTGCAATCAGCAGTTCGCCTTTGTCGTTCACGCCCTGCCCGATGCCTTCCTGGCCATCAGAGAGCTTCACAGGCAGGTCGTACAGGACATCCCTTTGGTTGAACAAGGCCTGAAATGGGGCAAACCCCTGTTGCTCGAAAGCCAGCGCGGTGGCCATCAAGTCGGGTGCAATGCGCATCAGCACGTTCGCCGGAGTCGCTTGCGGATCGAATTCGCGCAAGCCAACCGGGGCGATCGGGTTGTCGGTGGCTGGCGGGGTTTGAAGGTTGATGCCCACCCCCATCACGCAATAGCGAATGCCGGGCGGCATCGACGCTGCCAGGGCGGGCGCTGCTGTTTCCACCAGGATGCCGGCCAGCTTGCGCGGATGTGTCTGCGCAGCTTGACGGGGCATGAGCCATAAATCATTGGGCCACTTCAAGCCCAAGCCGTACTGTTCCAGGGGGTCCAGCGCGTTGACGATGGCCCAGCCGATCGCCAACGACAGGCCGGACCAATCGTTTGGTGCCAAGGGCAGGCCCAGCGAAAAAGTCAGGGAGTTGCCAGCCTCGCTTTGCCATTGTCGACCCAGCCGACCGCGGCCTGCGGTTTGCTGTTCGGCCACCAGAAGCACCGGATCGGTCTGACCGGCGCGTGCACGCCGCATCAATTCGCTGTTGGTCGAGTCAATCGTGGGCAGCACTTCCACCGAAAACCCCGGCAACTGTGGCGACATTGCCAGCCAGAGATCTTCGGCAGGCCAGTGCATGGGTGTTCAGCGACGGCGCTTGGGCGCCAGCAAGGTGCCTCGGCACTGGCGAGCACCGCACCAGCACGGGTATTCGGCCTTGAGCTTGGGCGTGTAGCGCTCGTCAATGATGAGCCCGTAGTCGTAGCTCAGTTCCTCTCCTGCGGCGATGTTGCGCAAGGCCTTGATGAACACCCGACCCTCTTGCTCGTCGGCCTCGCAATTGGGGTTGCAGGAATGGTTGATCCAGCGAGACGAGTTGCCGCCATGCAAGGCATCGATCACCCGGTCTTCGTCCACATGGAAATAAAAGGTGTGGTTGGGATCGTTCGGGTCGTGCGGATGGCGGCGCTGTGCCTCCTTCCAGCTGATGATCTCGCCCACGTACTCGATGATGGTTTCCCCTTCGGCGATGGGTGCGACCGCGAACACCCCCTTGCCATGAACGCCGGAGCGGCGGGTCTGAATTCGGCGATGGGAAGCAGGGGATTTTGAAGCCACGGAAAAACTCTGTTAAGTTGAATACGTACACACGTGCGCGCGTGCGCGCGAGGGACTGATTGTAGAAGCACATCGGGGATGTCCTCGACAGTTGGTACAGTAAGCAAGAAACAAGGAATGCATACGCATGAGCAAGACACTGGTCATCGCTGAGAAACCATCGGTTGCGCAGGACATCGTCCGGGCGCTCACGCCGGTGGCCGGCAAATTTGAAAAGCATGAAGACCATTTCGAAAATGACAGCTATGTGGTGACCAGTGCCGTGGGCCACCTGGTGGAGATTCAGGCGCCCGAGGCCTATGACGTCAAGCGCGGCAAGTGGAGCTTTGCCCACTTGCCGGTGATCCCGCCCTTCTTTGATCTCAAGCCTGTGGACAAGACCAAGTCGCGACTGAATGCGGTGGTCAAACAGGTCAAGCGCAAGGACGTCACCGCCCTGATCAACGCTTGTGACGCGGGGCGCGAAGGCGAGCTGATCTTTCGCTTGATCGAGCAATACGCGGGCGGCAAAAAGCCCGTGGACAAGCCCGTCAAGCGCTTGTGGCTGCAATCCATGACGCCGCAAGCAATTCGTGACGGGTTCGAAGCCCTGCGCACGGAGAAGCAGATGCAGGGCCTGGCCGATGCCGCCCGCAGCCGCTCCGAGGCTGACTGGCTGGTCGGCATCAATGGCACGCGTGCTTTCACGGCCTTCAATTCCCGTGATGGCGGCTTCTTTCTGACCACCGTGGGACGCGTCCAGACCCCCACGCTCAGCGTTGTGGTCGAGCGGGAAGAACAGATTCGCAAATTCGTCAGCCGCGATTACTGGGAAATCCACGCCGATTTCCAGGTGGCGGCGGGCGAGTATGCGGGCAAGTGGATTCATCCGCAGCACCAAAAAGACGAGAACGACCCTGAAAAGAAGGCCGATCGTGTGTGGTCCCACGCCGAAGCCCTGGCGATTGCCGATGCCGTTCGTGGCCAGCCGGCCACCGTCACGGAAGAAAGCAAGCCCAGCACCCAGGCGGCGCCGGGACTGTTCGATTTGACGTCTTTGCAGCGCGAGGCCAACGGTCGTTTCGGTTTCTCCGCCAAGACCACACTGGCTCTGGCGCAAAGCCTGTACGAGCGCCACAAGGCCTTGACTTACCCGCGTACCGATCCACGCCATCTGCCGGAAGACTACCTGCCCACCGTGCGTCAGACCTTCGAGATGTTGGCTGACAGCGGTTTGCGGCACCTGGCACCCTATGCCCTGACCGCGCTGAACAACGATTACATCCGTCCATCCAAGCGGGTGTTCGATAACGCCAAAGTCAGCGATCACTTTGCAATCATCCCAACATTGCAGGCCCCCAGCGGGTTGTCCGAGGCTGAGCAAAAATTGTATGATCTGGTGGTTCGCCGCTTCATGGCGGTGTTCTTTCCCTCGGCCGAATACCAGGTGACGACCCGCATCAGCCAGGTCAGTCACCAGGGGCAGAAACATCATTTCCGTACCGATGGCAAAGTCCTGGTCAAGCCGGGCTGGTTGGCCATTTATGGCAAAGAGGCGCAGGATGACGATGAGTCCGGCAAGGTGCTGGTGGCCGTTCAACCGGGCGAGCTGGCACTGACCGAGACGGTCACGCCCAAGGCCTTGAAAACCCGTCCGCCCGCACGTTACACCGAAGCCACCTTGCTGGGTGCCATGGAAGGTGCAGGCAAGCTGGTCGAAGATGACGAGTTGCGCGAAGCCATGCAGGAGAAGGGGCTGGGTACGCCGGCCACCCGCGCGGCCATCATTGAAGGCCTGCTGACAGAAAAGTACATGCTGCGCGATGGCCGCGAACTGATTCCCACCGCCAAGGCTTTCCAGTTGATGACCCTGTTGCGCGGTCTGGGTGTGGAGGAGTTGTCCAAGCCGGCCCTGACCGGCGAGTGGGAGCACAAGCTGGCGCTGATGGAGCAAGGCAAACTCAGTCGCGATGCCTTCATGCGCGAAATCGCTGCCATGACCGAGCACATCGTGAAGAAGGCCAAGGAATATGACCGGGACACGGTCCCCGGCGACTATGTCACGCTGCGTACACCGTGCCCCAAGTGTAGTGGCCAGGTGAAAGAGAACTATCGCCGCTATGCCTGCACCGGTGCCGACGGCCAGAGCGAGGGCTGTGGCTTCTCGTTCGGAAAGACCCCCGCTGGCCGGGCGTTCGAGCAAGCGGAAGTGGAGGACTTCCTCGCCCACAAGAAGATTGGCCCTCTGGAAGGGTTCCGATCCAAGGCCGGCTGGCCCTTCACGGCGGAAATTGTTTTGAAGTTCAACGAGGAAGAACAGAACTGGAAGCTGGAATTCGACTTTGGTGACGACAAGAATGCCGAAGAGACTGGCGAGTTGGTCGATTTCAGCGCCAGCGAAGCCCTGGGAGCCTGTCCGAAGTGTGGGGCCCAGGTGCGTGAGCACGGCAGCAACTATGTCTGCGAAAAAGCCGTCCCTACCCATGCGCAGGCCACGCCGAGTTGTGATTTCAAGAGCGGCAAGATCATTCTGCAGCAGCCCGTGGCTGCGGAACAGATGCGCAAGCTGCTGGAAACCGGTAAAACCGATCTGCTCGACAAATTTGTGAGCATGCGCACCCGCCGCGCCTTCAAGGCCTATTTGGCCTGGGATCCGGAGGCGGGCAAGGTGGCGTTCCAGTTCGAGCCGCGTGCCAGCAAGTACCCACCGCGCAAAACTGCCGGTGGCGTTACCGCCAAGACGCCTGCAGTCGGCAAAACCGCCGCCAAAAAGGGGGCCGCCAAGAAAACCGCGGCCAAGCCAGCCAAGCCCGTGCGTGAGAAAAAGCCGCGAGCCCCTTCTGCTGGCTTGACGCCCAGCCCTGCACTGGCTGCCGTGATCGGCGCCGAAGCCGTGGCCCGCACCGAGGTCATCAAGAAGCTGTGGGACTACATCAAGGCGCAGGGATTGCAAGACGCAGCCAACAAGCGCGCCATCAATGCCGATGCCAAACTCAGGGACGTGTTTGGCAAGGACCAGGTGACGATGTTCGAGTTGGCCGGCATCGTCGGCAAGCACCTGAGCTGATCAGGCGCTTGCCGCGGGGCGGCTTAGCCGCCGTTGAGCAGCGACCACACACGCGGAGCGGTCAGGGGCATTTGCAAACGGGGTGCCAATGCGCCATGGCCGTTGCGCGCCAGTGCGTCGGCAACGGCATTGACCACCGCCGGTGTGGCACCGATGGTGCCCAGCTCACCCACGCCTTTGACACCCAGCACATTGTTCTTGCAAGGGGTGTTCTCGTCCATCTCGGTGACAAACATGCGCGGCATGATGTCAGCGTGCGGCACGGCGTAGTCCATCAGGCTGCCTGTGACAGGCTGCCCGGTTTCGCGGTCATAGACCACCTGCTCGCACAGGGCCTGGCCAATGCCTTGCACCGCGCCACCATCGAGCTGACCGCGCACGATCATGGGGTTGACCACCCGGCCCACGTCATTCACGGAGGCATAGGCCACAACCCGCGTGTCACCGGTTTGTGGGTCTACTTCCACCTCGCAGACATGACAGCCATTGGGCCAGGTCGGACCGCTGGCTGCGGTGGTGGAGTTCAGCTCAATGCGATGGCTGGGCTGGCGCTGGGCCACCTCGCCCAGGGAAATTTTCAGATCGGTGCCGGCCACCTTGAACGTGCCGGTTTCATATTGCAAGTCGGCCGCAGAGGCTTCCAGCGCCTCGGCCGCGAGCTCGCGTGCCTTGTCCAATGTCTTGGCGGAGCCCACGCTGACCGCCGAGCCGCCGGTGAACAGGGAGCGTGAGCCAGCGCTGCCAAAGCCATTGCCCCGGTCGGTGTCGCCCAGCACCACGCGCACCTTGTCCAGGGGCACATAGAACACATCCACCACCAGCTGCGCCAGCGTGGTGGCGATGCCCTGGCCCATGGCATTGACGGCGCTGAACACCTCGATCACGCCATCGGCCATGACACGCACATTGACGTTTTCTTCAAGCGCATTGCCGCCGGTCCATTCCAGGAAAGTGGCGATGCCCAGGCCGCGCCAGAGACCTCGCGAGGCGGATTCGGCGGCGCGCTTGTCAAAACCGGACCAGTCAGCCAGCTTCACACCTTGATTCATCACCGACTCGAAAGCGCCCGTGTCATAGGTCTGGCCCATGGGGTTCTTGTAGGGCATTTGGGCCGGCTGGATGAAGTTGCGACGACGCAACTCCAGACGGTCTATGCCCGTCTGTCGCGCAGCTTCGTCCATCAGGCGCTCGATGTTGTAGATGGCTTCGGGGCGGCCTGCACCCCGGTAAGCGCCCGTCGGTGCCGTGTTGGTCATGACGGCAGTGAAGTGGAAGTCGATCAGCTGAATGTCATACACGCTGGTCTGCACCCAGGGACCAATCATCACCTGAATGGCCACACCGGTCATGCCGGGATAGGCGCCGACGTTGGCGCGGTTGTGAATGCGCAGGGCCAGAATCTTGCCGTTGGCGTCCAATGCCAGTTCGCCCTGGCTGATGATGTCGCGCCCATGGGCGCTGCTCAAAAAGTCTTCACTGCGGTCCGCGACCCATTTGACCGGGCGTTGCAGCGTGTTGGCGCAGTAGGCCACCACGATGTCCTCTGGATAAGCGCCGGTTTTCATGCCGAAGCCACCACCCACATCACCCACGATGACGCGCACTTTTTCTGCCGGAATGCCCAGCAGGTCAGAGACTTGCGTACGGATGCCCGATGGCATCTGGGTGCTCATGCGAACCGTGACACGGCCTTCGTCGATGTAGGCCTGCACGCTGCGAGGCTCCAGCGTCAGCGCAACCAAGCGCTGGTTGGTGATGTCCAGCTTGACGACATGGGCGGCCTTGGCAAAAGCCTGTGCGGCGGCTTGCGCATCGCCATAGCGGGTTTCGGCCACGCGGTTGTCGGGGCTGTCGGAAATCAGCGGGGCATCGGCCGCCAGGGCGTCGTCCAGCGTGACAGCACATGGCAGCTCTTCGAATTCAATGTGAACGGCTTCTGCGGCATCACGGGCTTGCTGTTCGGTATCGGCCACCACGGCCACCAGGGCCTCACCGACAAAACGGACGCGGTCTGCGGCCAGAATGTGGCGGTCCGGCGAGGCCGGCGGGCTGCCATCGGCACGCTTGAAGTTCACCGGGCGCGCCATCGGCTTGACACCCTGGGCTTTCAACTCGGCACCGGTCACCACCAGATGCACACCTGGCATGGCCTTGGCGGCAGAGGTGTCGATCGACACAATGCGGGCATGCGGATAGGGTGAGCGGACAAAGCACAGCCGGGTTTGTCCAGGCAAGGTCACGTCATCGGTGTACACACCGGTGCCCTTGAGCAATTGTTCATCTTCCAGCCGGCGCACGGCCTGGCCACTGCCAAAACGCAAGTTTTGTGGATTCACGGTGTCCCCTCAAGGCTAATCAGAGCTGATGGGGCCAGTGTATCGTTCGAAGCCAACCCCGCTTGTCACTCAGGTTTGAGGGAAAACCAGGACACAGGAATTCAGTGCACCCGATGTTGCAAGGGCGTTCGCAAAAATTCGATCAACAGCTGATCAAACGCATCCGGTGCTTCCAGATTCATCAGATGGCCAATGCCGGCCATCTCGGCATAGCGGCTGCCGGGAATTTTTTCGGCCATTTTTTGCATCACCGTTGGCGGCGCATTGGGGTCGTTTTCACCTGCGATCAACAAGGTGGGCACGCCAATCAGTTGCAAGGCTTCTCTGCGGTTGAAGGTCACCAGCGCTTCCAGTGCACGCCGGTAGGTGCCGGGGCTGACCAGTGACATGCAGTGCTCGGCCAGGCGCAATCCTTCGGGTAGGGCTTGCGGGCCAGCCATGCCGGGCACCAGGGTACGCGCGACATCCCCCATGGTTTGGCCAGCATCCAGTGGGGCCGAGCGCTCCTGCACAAATCGCCGCTGCCAGTCCCCGTCCGGCTTGCCAAAAGAGCTGGAGGTGCCACACAGGACCAGACGCCCGACCAGGTCGGGTCGGCGCACGATCACCTCCTGTGCCACCATGCCGCCCATGCTGTGGCCCAGCAGCGTCAACGGTGGGCGACCGGCGGGCATCAGGCTTTCAATCAAGTGGATGCAGCGCTCGGCCAGACCTTTGAAGGTGTAAGGCTCGATGGGCGCGCTGTGGCCGTAGCCCGGCATGTCCCAGGCAACGGCACGAAAGCCTGCCTGAGCCAGCGTTTCCAGCTGCGGCGCAAAAGCGAGATGGCCCCCCCCGATGCCGTGCAGCATCAAGATGGTGGGGCCCGAGCCCAGGGTCGAGTAATGCGGAATGGTGCTCATGCGACCAGGCGCCCTTGATCCACCACGGTGATGCCATCCAGTTGAACCGTGCAGCCGCGCAGGGGGAGGTCGAAATGGCCCAGGGTGTAGCGGTTGGCAAACTCATTGGCGCCGGTGCTGTACAAAAAATTGCCAGCGAAGGCGCGCAACTCGGTGCCGTTGAAGTCGCGCTTGTCATAACCGGCCATGCTGTCCCATCGGGCGCCTTCGTTGAGGCCGTAGCCCACATGACTGACCGCGTAGGCTTCGCGGTCGCCCCAGGCGGCGATGTAGCTGCGCATCAATTCTGCATCCACGCCATCGCCCTCGATGCGGGTCACGTAATCGTTCTCAATGGTCAGCGTCACCGGACGTTCCAAGTAGCGCTTGAAAGTCAGGTTCACATCGCCGGGTGCCAGCACCAGGGTGCCATTGACGCTGCCCGCCTGGGGAAACGCCAGCGCCAGTCCTCCGGGCCAATGCGTCATGGTGCCCGCCCGGGTGGTGAAGCCCCAGTTGCCACCGGCCACGGCACCTTGCAGGTTGATGTCCAGATCGCTGCCGGCTGCGGAGCGCACCTGCATGCGACGGGTGGCCCGCAGGCGCTTGACATGCTCTTTCACACGTTGTTCTGTGGCGTCGTCCGGCATCAGCCGAACCAGGGCTTCCGGATGTTCGTTGCTGATGTAGATCACGCGCGCGCCGCCCTTGAGGATGGCGGGCAGCTCCGGTGCGTGCATCAGCCCCTCGACGGTGCAATCCACCACCAGCGTGCTGCTGGCCAGTGCCTGGACCACGGGTCCGATCTGCTGCAAGGCCGTGGAGGCACCGGTGGAGCGGATCACCGGTGCGCCACTGGCCGGCACGCTGGTGAGTTGCAACACAAAGGCCTGCGCTTTCAGCCGCGCCGCAGCCAGCCGGGCCAATTCGGGCAGGATGGGGCGGCTTTGCGTTTCGCACAGAATGGCCACAGTGTCGCCAGCCTTCACGGCACATCGGCTCAGCACGGTCTCGAAAGCGTCAAGCCAGGCGGGTTCAATTCGTTCTTGCAGCATGGAAAGGTTATCCTTTAAGCAATCCATTATGACAAGCCTTCCATGAATACACGACGCACCCACCTTGATTGGCTGGCGATTTCGCTGCTGTTGGTGTGTTGCCTGTTTTGGGGTTGGCAACAGGTGCTGGTCAAAGCCACTTTGTCCGAAGTGCCGGCGGTGTCCCAGGCCGCTTTGCGCTTCATCGGGTCCGCGCTCACACTCTGGGTGTGGTGCCGCGTGCGAAACATCCCTTTGTGGCAGGCCGATGGCTCTTTCAAGGCGGGCCTGCTGGCCGGGGTGCTGTTTTCCGCCGAGTTCGTTTGCATGTACCTGGGGCTGAAATACACCAGTGCATCACGGCTCACGATTTTTCTCTACACGGCGCCGTTTTGGGTGGCACTGTTTCTGCCTTTGTGGCTCAAGAACGAGCGCATGCGGCCGGTGCAGTGGCTGGGTTTGGGGCTGGCTTTTGTGGCATCGGCCTTTGCCTTGCGTGATGGCCTGATCCAGAGCCTTGGGCGTGACCTGGCCTGGCTGGGCGATCTGCTG
>JACCEC013203626.1_pt1 | contig 12427 bp, 13 predicted proteins | sample 7450121 | NCBI WGS metagenome assembly JACCEC01 (sample SAMN15323455, study PRJNA562643) | freshwater metagenome | isolation source: river surface water | place: USA:Blue River Watershed | collected 2017-08-18 | reverse complement strand
GGGCATTTCTGCGGCGGCTGCGCCGCCCACGTGACCACCGATCAGTCCGGCGAGCGCGTTGCCGACGGCGGCGCCGAGAAACCAGGTGCCCATCATCTGCCCGACGTAGCGCTTCGGTGCCAGCTTGGTGACGTTTGAGAGACCGACGGGCGAGAGACACAGTTCGCCGAAGGTGTGCAGCATGTAGGTGAGCAGCAACCAGGTGGGCGCGACCTTGTCGCCCGTGGACACCACGAGTTGCGCTGCCCACATCATCACCAGAAAGCCTACGCCCACCAGCACCAGCGCCAGACCGAATTTGGCGGGTGAGGACGGATCGAGATTGCGCTTGCCGAGTTCGACCCACAGCCAAGCGAAGAATGGCGCGAAGATCACGACGAAGATCGGATTGGCCGATTGGTACCACGCTGCCGGATGTTCGTTGTCATCGAACAAGTGGCCGAGCCAGGAACGATCCGTGTAGTCCTGTGCGAACAGGTTGAAGGTGGTCGCGGCTTGCTCAAAGCCCGCCCAGAACAGTGCCGCGCACAAAAAGAACACGCCGATCAGGGCGACGCGCTTCTTTTCGTCCGAGTCGAGGCCACCGAAGATGAACACGTAGATGAAGAACAGGAAGCCGAGCGCGACCATGCCGGTGGCGAAAGCTTGTGCCAGCCCTGTGATCGTGACGGGGATGACACCGGTATAGAGCAATACCGACAACGCGATGACGAGGGCGCCACCCAAGCCGAGACGACTCCAGCCGCTCTTGCGTTCGGCATCGCTGACGTCTTGTGGTGGCAAACCTGCCTGGCCGAGATAGTGCTCGGTCATGCGATATTGCAGTACACCGATGAGCATCGCAGCACCTGCGCAGAAAAAGCCGGCGCGCCAGTTCCAAGATTCGCCGATGGTGCCCGCGATGAACGGTGCGAGTAGCGCGCCTAGGTTGATGCCCATGTAGAAAATCGAGAAACCCGCATCGCGCCGCGCTCCGGGTTGGCCTTCGTAGAGTGCGCCGACGATGGCCGAGATATTGGGCTTAAGCAGCCCGACGCCGATCACGATGGTGGCGAGCCCCAAGTAGAAAATCGCGGGGCCTGCCGGAACGGCGAGTAGGAAGTTGCCGGCGGCAATGAATAAACCGCCGTAGTACACCGCGCGTCTTTGACCGATGAGTCGGTCGGCGATCCAGCCACCCGGTAGCGAAAACAAAAAGACGGCGCCGGTATAGAGGCCGTAGATCGCACCCGCCGTCTCGCGATCCATGCCAAACCCGGGGTTCGCATCACTGGTTGCCGCCACTAGGAACAACACCAGCAGCGCGCGCATTCCGTAGTAGGTGAAGCGCTCGAAGAATTCGGTCATGAACAGGGTGGCAAGACCCCGCGGATGGCCGAGAAAGGTTTTTTCATTCGAATTATTCATGCAGTCTCCCCCGAGTCTTTTTTGCGCATGCGATTCATCAATCGCGCCATCACGATGCCGCCCTCATACAGGAGATACATCGGGACAGCCATGATGGTTTGTGAAATGGCATCCGGCGGCGTCAACAGGGCCGCGATCACGAAAATACCGATCAGCACATAGCCACGTATTTCAGCAAGCTTCTCGACTTTCACGAGGCCGGTGAGTACGAGTAGCACCACGACGACGGGCACTTCGAAAGCAAGGCCGAAACACAGAAACATCGTCAGTACGAAGTCCATGTAGCTCGTGATGTCCGTCATCATGCGCACGCCCGCGGGCGTGGTGTTGGCAAAGAATTCGAACATCACCGGAAACACAACGAAATAAGCGAATGCGATACCGCAGTAGAAGAGCACGATCGACGAGACGAGTAACGGCAACGCAAAACGTTTTTCGTGCTTATAAAGCCCCGGCGCGACGAAAGCCCAAATTTGGTAGAGCACGTATGGCATGGCCACAAACAGCCCAACAAAGAAAGCGAGCTTGAAGGGCGTCATGAAGGGCGAGATCACGCTGGTCGCGATCAGCGACGAATCTTTGGGTAACTGTGCGATCAGCGGAGTGGCGACGAAGGTGAAAACCTCGTTGGCGAAGAACGCCAGCGGGATGAACGCCACGATCACGGCAATGAAGGCGCGCAACAGCCGATCACGCAACTCGAGGAGATGCGAAATCAACGTACCTTCGGCCAGTTGTTCCGAGTTATCGCTCATCCGCGCGGCGGATCGTCCGAGTGGCGATTGACATAGTCCTCAACCGTCGATGAGGGTGGAGTCGTTGGCGCAGCCGGCGGCGGGTCAACGCTCGTCGAGTTGGTCGTCGACGAGGCAGCATCGTTGCTAGTGGTTGCTTCGTTTTTACGGCGCGCGGTTTCTTGCGCCTCGATTTCGAGCTGTTCGCGGAATTGTCGCGCCATGGCGCGAGCTCGACCCATCCAGCGACCGATTTCGCCGACGACTTTGGGGAGTTTTTCGGGGCCGAGCACGAGTAGCGCAAGGCCCATGATCAGCAGCAGTTCGCTGAAACCGACTTCGAACATATAAAGGCGCGGCCCGCGGTCGGCGGGCAACCTCAACCGTTCCGGTCGGTGGGCTTCTGATCGTTCGCGGCGGGGGCCGTTTTGGCCGTGTCGGCAAAATCGGCATCGGCCGCTTCTTGCTTGATCTGCTTCAAGCTCTCGGCAGCATCGCCTTCATCCATCCCTTTCTTGAAGCCGCGCACTGCGGCGCCCAAGTCTGAACCGATGGTGCGCAACTTTTTGGCGCCGAACACCAACAGGACCACCAACAAGATGATGATCAGTTCGCGCATTCCGATTCCCATGACGACCTCGCGAATCCAGCGTATTCAGGAAAGTTCGATGATAGGCCAAACCGACCCGAATTAGACGGAAACTTCCGCCCCCTCTCCCACCTGCAACCAGAACGTCACCGGCCCTTCGTTGGTCAGCGCCACGGACATGTCGGCGCCGAAGCGGCCGGTTTGCACCATGGGGTGGTCACGGCGAGCGAGCCCGCAGAGATGCTCGAAGAGCGCGGCCGCTCGCTCCGGTGGTGCAGCGGTGCTGAACCCCGGGCGATTGCCTTTGCGCGTGTCGGCGGCCAGTGTGAATTGCGGTACCAGCAACAGGCCGCCGCCGGTATCCGCCAGCGAGCGATTCATTCGACCGGCCTCATCCGGAAAGACCCGGTAGGCCAGCAGTCGCTGCAGCAACCGCTCTGCGGTTGTTTCGGTGTCGGCCGGCTGAACTCCAATCAGCGCTAGCAATCCCCCCTCGATCGCGCCAATTTGCTGGTCGGAGACGGTCACACTGGCAGAGGAGACACGTTGGATCAGAGCGATCATGTGGATGCGTCGCTGACGGCTGCGGTGGTAATTCCGAGCGCGAAACCTTAACATTCCGGCCGGTTTTACGCTTGAATTGTCCAGTTTTCAGGGGGTTGCGGTGACGAAGTTCGTTCTGGCGCTGTCTTTGATTGCGGCCTCGGCATTTTCTTCTGCATGGGCGCAAACGGCAGACGCCGAGCGCGGTGCCCGTCTCGCATACACCTGTCTCGGTTGCCACGGCATTCCGAACTATAAGAATTCCTACCCGAACTACCGCGTGCCGAAGCTGCGTGGACAGCATCCCGAATATTTGGTGATCGCACTGCAGGCCTATCGCAGCGGCGAGCGTAGCCACGCGACCATGCACGCCAATGCCTCGTCGTGGAGCGATCAAGATCTCGTCGACATGGCCGCTTTCTTAGCAGGCCCCGTCGTTACCCCGGCCGCGTCGCCCAAGCCCATTGGCAAGGCGCCTGATGCCGCTGCGACCTGTGTCGCTTGTCACGGCACCGATGGCATCGGCATTACGCCGCAATATCCGACGCTTGCGGGTCAGCACGCCGATTACATTGAGCGCGCGTTGACCGATTACAAGAAAGGCGGACGCAAGAACGCCATCATGGCGGGCTTCGCCACGCAGTTGTCGGCGCAGGACATCAAAGCACTCGCCGCCTACTATTCGGCGCAGCGTCCGGGCCTTGCGACCTCGCTCCGCCCGGGCAAGAAGAAATAACGTCTATTCTTTGAGCTTTTCCAGAAAAGTCGCCGCGGTCTTCAAATAGAAGTCGCGGTTGGCTTTTTTGCGAAAGCCATGCCCTTCGTCTTTGGCCGCGAGATACCACACCTCGCCGCCGCCGCCGCGAACTCGCGCCACGAGTTGCGCGCTCTCAGATGCCGGCACGCGCGGATCGTTAAGCCCTTGCACCACCAGCAACGGTTTGCGAATGGTCTCGGCACGATTGAGTGGCGATATGCGCTGTAGGAAGGCGCGCATCGATGGATCACGTTCGTCGCCGTATTCGGCGCGTCGCAGATCGCGACGATAACCTGAGGTGTTGTTCAGGAAAGTGACGAAATTGCTGATACCCACGACGTCGATGCCGCCGCGCAGCCGATCGCCGTAATGGACCAGCGACGCGAGCACCATGTAGCCACCATAGCTACCGCCCATCACGACGACCCGCTTGGCGTCGAACTGCGGTTGCGCGGCAATCCACACCAATAAAGCACCGATGTCTCGCACCGAATCTTCGCGCAGGCGTCCATTGTCGAGTTGAGTGAACGTGCGGCCGTATCCGGTTGAGCCGCGAACGTTCGGCTGGATCACTGCGTAGCCGAGTTCGTTGACGAGATATTGAATGTAAGGACTGTAGCCCGGGCGCGATTGACCCTCGGGGCCACCGTGGATGTCGATGACGACCGGATGCGGTCCGCTACTCGACGGCGTGTATACGAAGGCGGGGATTTGTCGCGGTTGTTTGCCGACTCGATCCCAAGTGGGATAACGAACCAGTTCCGCGGCTTGCCAGCGCTGTGTATCAACGGGGCCGGATTCGCTGCGAGTCCAGCGTGAAGCCGTCTCTTTTTCGATGTCGTAGCTCCAGGCATCACGCGGCGAAGTCGCCGATTCGATGGTGAGGCCAAGTTGTGTACCGCGCGCATCAAAACGCAAGTTCGAGATGAGTCCCGCTGGCAAACCGTTAGGACGCTTGGTGATATTGCTGCCGAGATCTTTTAACTCGAGACGGCTATAGCCATCGACGTTGGCGACATAGGCGACATACCTTCCACTGGGATCAACCTCGAAGTCATCGATATCCCACGGTAGATCACCCGTCAGCGTGCGCGGCTTTGTCTCAGCGAGATCGAGGTAGCGTAACTGCAGAAACTCTTCGCCAAGATCGGCTGAAAACCAAACGCCTCGACCATCGGCTGCGAAGCGCGCCGTACCGATACCGCTTTTGGGTAGAGGCAGTCGAGTCGATTTGCCGGTGGCGATCTCTGCGACATACAAATCAGCATCGGTCACCGATCGATAATCGAGCAACAGCAAGCGCGTTCCATCGGGCGACCAGTCGAGTGGTTGCCAGGTTTGTCCTTGCGAGGAGACGACGAGGCGCGGTGACGCTGAGCTTGCGACTTCGAGAACGTAAACGTCCTGGTTGACGCCGTTGCGTGCATTGCTTTGATAGGCGAGGTATCGACCATCGCGTGACCAGAGCGCGCCACCATGGCGCGATTTGCCATCTGTGAGTAGACGAGTCGAACGCGTCTGCAAATCGTGCAGGTACAGCTGTGCGTTTTCGTCTCCGCCACGATCGCGCGCATAAAGGAACTGCGCAGGTGCCGCGGTCGGATTAGCGAGCGCCAATGAAATAGGCTCGGCCTCGAAGGTGATTTGCTCGCGTGCGGCGAGTGGGCGTTCGACACGATGAATTTGCTCCGCATCTCCGAAGCGGGTGCTGATCAGCATGCTGCCGTCGGGCAGGAAGTCGCGAAAACTCGCGCTGCGTCCGGCCAACCAGCTATCAAGCGTTGCCGCCACCCGAGGTGAATGCGATGGAACGCCGTCGAGCACCAGATTGCCGATTTCCTGGCGCGGTTGTGCCGAGGCGAGAGTCGTTGCGCATGCTAGAAGCAGCGCCATGTAACGGATGTTCATGTCTGATATGTTGCCGCACTCCGGGTTATCCCTCTACGGCTTTTCAGGAAGCGCTATGGCCGACGCACGTTTGAAAAACAAGTTGGATGCAGGTGAGTTCATCGTGGCGCCCGGCGTCTTCGACATGATCTCCACGATGTTGGCTGAGCGGGTCGGGTTCGATGCGGTTTACGCCTCCGGCTTCTGGTTAACAGCGTCCTACCTGGGTATCCCGGATGCGGGTCTTGCGACCTATACCGACATGCTCGCGCGTGTCAGCAAGGTAGTCGAAAAGTCGTCCGCCCCCGTTATCGCCGATGCCGATACGGGTTTTGGCGGATTGCTCAATGTGCAACATACGGTGCGTGGCTACGAGCGCGCCGGTGTGAGCGCCATTCAAATCGAGGATCAGGAATTTCCTAAGAAGTGCGGGCATACGCCTTATCGCCGTGTCATCCCGATCGAAGACATGGTGGCCAAGGTTCGTGTCGCCGTTGCTTCCCGACAGGATCCGAACTTCCTCGTGATTGCGCGTACCGATGCACGTACCGGTCTCGGGTTTGAGGAGGCGTTGCGCCGCGGGCAGGCTTACGCCGAGGCGGGCGCTGACGTGGTCTTCGTCGAATCACTGCAATCCGAAGATGAGATGCGGCGCGCCTGTGCCGGCATTCGCGCACCGTTGATCGCCAATATGTCTGATGGTGGCAAGACGCCGATTCGCTCCAAAGCTGAATTACAGGCTTTGGGTTATCGCATGGCGATTTGGCCGGCACTCGCTGCATTATCGGCGAGCGCAGCGATCGAGGGTGCTATGCGCAATCTCAAAGAAAAAGGCACGAGCATTTCACCCACCGTGCCTCTTTTCGGCTTTGACGATTTTTGTCGCATGGTTGGCTTCGAAGAAGTGTGGGCTTTCGAAGAGCGATGGAAAGACGTATTGGATAAGGGTGCCTCTTCGTGATTGCGTATGACAACGGCATTTATGCCATCGATGCCGAGTACGTGCGGCCGATGCTCGATGCCGTGCACCTGGTCGTCCACGAGGGTCGAGCGGCATTCGTCGAAACGGGCACCTCACGCTCCGTGCCGCAGCTGCTCGCTGCGCTGAGGTCTCTCGGCTTATCTCCTGATGCAGTCGACTGGGTGTTCATCACTCACGTGCACCTTGATCATGCGGGTGGCGCTGGAGAGTTGATGCGCGCTTTGCCCAATGCCAAGGCCGTGCTGCATCCGCGAGGCGCGCCCCACATGATCGACCCGCGTAAGCTCGTCGATGCATCGATCGCGGTATACGGCGCAGATGCTTTTGCAACACTGTATGGACAGATCGCGCCCATCGCCAGCGAGCGGGTGATATCCACCGAGCCTGGCCAGCGCTTCTCGCTCGCCGGTCGTGATTTCGAGATTCTGCACACGCCTGGCCACGCCATGCATCATCAGGTTTTCTTTGATCATCATGCCAAGGCGGTCTTCACAGGGGATACTTTCGGGCTGTCTTATCGAGAGTTCGATGTCGATGGTCGTGCCTTTGCTTTTCCGACTACGACACCGACACAGTTTGATCCGGATCAGCTGATCGACTCGATTCGTCGGATCGTGGCCTTGCAGCCCAAAGCTGCGTATTTCACTCATTATGGTGAGGTTAGAGATTTGCCCCGTCTTGCCGTTGCGCTCGAGCGTATGACACGCGAATTTGCTGCAGCAGCGAAGGATGAAGCTGCCGTTGCATCCGCCGCCCCGGATCTTCGCACTAGACTCTTGCAGCGGGTTCGCCAAATCCTTCTCGGTGAGCTTCAGGATCATGGTTGTACGATGAGCGCTCAAAGAATCGATGAATTATTGAGTCTCGATATCGGCTTGAATGTCGATGGTCTCATCGCATGGCTCGCGCGAGCGCCCATTACCCGATAAATCGCTGCCCCAGGAAAATACGTCATGACGTTTAAGGCATATCGAATCCACGAAATCGACAAGAAGATCGTCGCTCGTTTCGAGCAGTTGACACTTGATGATCTTGCGCCCGGTGATGTAGTCGTTCGAGTGCTGTATTCCGACATCAACTACAAAGATGCGTTAGCGGCAACGGGCGCAGGCAAGATCCTTCGTAAATATCCGCTCGTGGGAGGTGTGGATCTCGCGGGTGTCGTTGAGTCCTCGGCAGATCCGCGCTGCCAGGTTGGCGATCATGTACTCGTTACCGGCTGCGGCTTGTCCGAGGTGCATGACGGTGGCTATGCCGAATACGCGCGTTTGAAAGGCGAGTGGGTCATTCCGATGCCGCCTGGGCTGGGTGCGTTCAAAGCGATGGCGTTGGGCACCGCGGGATTTACCGCGGCCTTGGCGATTCATCGCATGGAACATAACGGACAAACACCGGCGAAAGGTCCGATCGTCGTGACCGGAGCCACGGGCGGCGTCGGCAGTATCGCCATCGACATGCTTTCGAATCGCGGTTACGAAGTCATTGCCGTCACCGGCAAGGCGGAGTCGATCGACTATTTACGCTCGCTCGGTGCGACGGATGTTTTGCTACGCAAAGATATCGACTACGGCAAACGACCGCTCGAGGCTGCGCGTTTCGGTGGTGCCATCGATAATGTGGGTGGCGAGACGTTGACTTGGCTCACTCGCACGGTCGACACCTGGGGCAACATCGCTTGCATTGGTCTTGCCGGTGGAGCCGAGCTACATACGTCGGTGATGCCGTTCATTTTGCGCGGCGTGAATTTGCTAGGCATCAACTCGTCGGCGACGCTGCGAGAGATGCGCCTCGTTGTGTGGAATCGGATCGCGACTGATCTGAAGCCGCGACATCTCGAGAAGATCGTCACACAGACTATCGATTTAGACGCGTTGCCGAGTGCATTCCAGTCGTATCTCGACGGTACGGTGACCGGGCGTACCGTGGTCAAGATCGGTAAGTGACGAATTCGTGAGCGAACAGTCTTCTTTGATAGCCGGCGCGAGTCGGCTCGGCGTTTCACTCGATGCGATCTCTGCATCGCGTTTGTTGCAGTTGTTAGATGAGCTCGAGCGCTGGAACCGCAGCTTCAACCTGACGGCGATCACACGTCGCAGCGAAATGGTGACGCATCATTTGCTCGATAGCCTCTCGATTGTCCCGTTGTTACACGGCCAACGCATCATCGATATCGGCACTGGCGCAGGGTTCCCGGGTCTGCCTTTGGCCATCGTACAACCCGACCGACATTTCACTTTGCTCGACTCGAACGGTAAGAAGGTTCGTTTTGTCGCTCACGCAGCTCGCACACTCGGCTTAACGAACGTGCAGGCGATTCATGCACGCGCTGAGCAATGGCAAGATGAGCACGGTGCTTTCGACATGGTGCTGACGCGCGCTTTTGCACCGCTGCCTGAACTTGTCACGTTGGTGCGCGGTCTTTGTGGTCCCTCTACGCGGGTGTTGGCGATGAAGGGTCGACGTTCCGAGCAGGAGCGCGCGGGTTTGCCGAGCGAGTGGGTCATTGAGAAGGACATCGATCTGGCGATACCCGGTCTCGATGAAGAGCGTCATGCGCTCGTCCTTCGGTTAGACTCGCGCCCATGAGCCGCATCATCGCTGTCGCCAACCAGAAAGGGGGCGTCGGCAAGACCACCACCGCCGTGAATCTGGCTGCGTCGCTGGCCGTGACGCGACGTCGGGTGTTGCTCATCGATCTTGATCCGCAGGGTAATGCCACCATGGGTTGTGGCATCGAAAAGAATCAGATCGAGCGCGGTGTCGGTGATGTGTTGATTGGTGCTTGCACCGCGCGTGAAGCAATGCTGCGCATCGAGGCGCCACCCATGGATTTGCTGCCGGCCAATCAGGATCTGACGGCAGCGGAAGTGCAGTTGTTATCACTGTCGGTTGGTCGTGAGACCAAGCTGCGGCAAGCACTGAAGGCTATTCGTGAGGATTACGACATCATCCTCATTGATTGCCCCCCTTCGCTCAACATGCTCACGGTGAATGCGTTGGTGGCAGCCGATAGCGTGCTCGTCCCGATGCAATGCGAGTACTACGCTCTCGAGGGCCTGACGGCGCTGATGAGTACGATCGAGCAGATCCGCGAAGCGGTGAATCCCTCGCTCGAGATCGAGGGCGTGTTGCGTACCATGTTCGATCCGCGGAACAACCTCGCCAATGAGGTCAGTTCGCAGTTGCTCGAATATTTTGGTGATAAGGTTTTCCGGACCATCATTCCGCGAAATGTTCGTCTTGCCGAAGCGCCGTCTTTCGGAAAGCCTGCCTTGTTGCACGACAAAGAGTCGCGCGGCGCCCTCGCTTATCTTGCGTTGGCTGGTGAGATGATCGGGCGTGGCGAAGTGCCGATCGCGTCGCCGCCTGCGCAAACGCCGGTCATCGCTGCCACATGACCCTAGAGCCGCGGCAAGCGGCTCCGGGGGCGTTGCGACGCTGGGTTCGTTTGGCGTTGCAGTTGCTCTGGCGTGGGGCGGGCGTTTGGCTCGCGCTCGGTCTTTTGATGTGTCTGTGGATTTTCGTCGGGCATCGCCTCCCGTTATTGAGCGCGATGCTGGCCTTATCCGCGTTGCTCGGCAGCATCTTGATCGCAGCGCAGGTCGATCGTAGTCCGCGCGTTCGTCTTGCCGATACGCTCACCATGTTGCGAATACACGCGCCATTGATGCTGCGTTTCTCAGCCTTGATCACGATCGCCGGAGCGATCATTTGGGTCGTCTTGCTCGCCAAGCCCGGAGTGGCTTGGTGGAATATCTTTTACACCTCGCGCAATGCGGTCGATGTGCTGAGTCCGGATGGCTTTGTCGCCCTGCGCCAGATTTTCGTCTACTCCGCTTTCGCGCTCGGCCTTTGTTACTTCGGGCTTAACATTCCGGGTCTCACGTCGATTTTTCAGTTTCCTTGCATGACTCTGCTTGGGCTGCCTTATCGGGATGCCTTGCGTCTCGGGGCGGCGGGTCAAATACGCAATCTCAATGCGGTACTCGCCATCGGTGCTTTGTTCGTGGTGTTACCGGTACTGTTTGGCCTGCTCTTACCGGTCTTGGTGCCGGTGCTGTACTGCTTCTTCGGTGCGCTGACCTACGTTGCCTTTCGCGAGATCTTTCTCGGCGTGTCCGAGAATCGGCCGCGTGAAAGCGTCGAGGCGAGGGTAGCGGCGAGTCCGCTATCATCCCGCGCATGAACCAGAAGAAGCCCAGCCTCGGCCGTGGACTCGACGCTTTGCTCGGACAGATGAGCGCGGCTCGCCCCGCATCGCAGGCCTCCACGGCGGGAGCTGCACCGGTCGTGGGTGATGAGCTGACCCGCTTGCCAGTCGATGTACTGCAGCGAGGACGGTATCAGCCTCGCGTCGATATGCGTCAGGAAACGCTAGAGGATCTGGCCAACTCGATCCGTGCGCAGGGGGTCGTACAACCGATCGTCGTGCGCCCGATCGAGATGCCGGGAGCGGTGCCAGGTAGCAGGCCCTCTCGCTACGAGATCATCGCGGGCGAGCGCCGTTGGCGAGCGGCTCAGCTTGCGGGCTTGACCGAAATCCCCGCGATTGTCCGTCGCGTGCCCGACGAGGGCGCGATCGCGATGGCGCTGATCGAAAACATTCAACGCGAGAATCTGAACCCACTCGAAGAGGCTCGGGCGCTCGATCGACTCATTCGCGAATTCTCCATCACACACCAACAGGCTGCCGACGCCGTCGGTCGTTCTCGCGCGGCGGTCAGTAACCTGCTGCGCTTGCTGGAGTTGGCGCCGGAGGTGGCTGAACTCGTCGATCGCCGTGAGCTCGAGATGGGTCACGCCCGCGCCCTACTCGGTTTGACGCAGGCACGTCAGCAGGTCGAAGTCGCCCAATTGGTCTCGAAAAAAGGCCTATCGGTTCGTGAAACAGAGGCATTGGTTCGCCGGCTGATCAATCCGCCGCCCAAAGATGACGGCGCTGCGGAAGCGGACCGCGCCTTCGGACGCGGTGGTCACGCGGTCGGTAGCAGCGATCCGAACGTGCGTGAACTCGAAACCCGCCTCTCCGATACGCTCGGTGCCACCGTCGTCATTGAGCAGTCGGGCAAAGGCGGCAAGGGACGTTTGATCGTCAGCTACAACTCCCTCGATGAACTCGACGGAATTTTGGCTCACATCCATTGATGGTGCGGGGTCGCACCTCTACAATGCGCGCCCGACACGAACCTGAACTTCGTGGAAAGCGATTGGCACTGCGGTTCGCTGCGGTCCAATTGGGCGGAGCACTGTTAGCTGCGATCATCGTCGCGGTGATCACCGATGGCTCAAGCGCCATGGCCACCTTAGCCGGTGGTGCCGTGGTGGCCGTTGGCAACCTCGTGTTCGGCTGGCGCTTGTTTGCGCCGGGTGTGGCACCTGCCGAGCGCATCGCCAAGGCGATGTGGATCGGTGAGGGTCTGAAATGGTTATGGGTAGTGGTGGCCGTATGGCTGGCACTCGATGTATCGGATCTCGCGCCACTGCCCTTTCTGTTGGGCATGTTGGCGGGTCAGGTCGGCTTCTGGGTC
>JACCEC012985008.1_pt1 | contig 12427 bp, 9 predicted proteins | sample 7450121 | NCBI WGS metagenome assembly JACCEC01 (sample SAMN15323455, study PRJNA562643) | freshwater metagenome | isolation source: river surface water | place: USA:Blue River Watershed | collected 2017-08-18 | reverse complement strand
TGCAGGGCATGTCGCTGACACTGGGCAGCAGCACGCTGCAGGGCGAAGGCACACTGGACACCAGCGCCGCTGTGCCCCGGCTGGACCTGCGGCTGAGGTCGCCGCAGATACAGCTGGATGACTTCAAGCTCGCTGGCTGGTCAGCGACCGACGCACCGCGCCCCGCATCGCTGGATGTGGCGCTCGATCAGGAAGCGCTGCGCAGGAAAGCCACGCAGACGAGCGACAAAGTACAGGGCCTGCTCAGTCGCGAGACGCTACGCACACATCAGGCCAGTCTGAGTGTGGATGTGGACCGCGTGCTGTCCGGCCCCGATGTGCTGGGTGGCGGACGACTGAAGGCCACTATCGCTGACGGGCGCGCCACCATCGCTCCGGTCAGCCTGCAGATGCCCGGCGGATCCGCCGACCTGTCCTTGTCGTATGAGCCGGGCGAGCGGGATGTACTCGCCGACCTCAAGATCCATGCGGATCGATTTGACTACGGCGTGCTGGGCCGTCGGCTCAAACCGCTGTCGGATCTTTCCGGGCGCTTCAGCCTGAATGTCGATGTGCGCTCGCGCGCGCCGAGCTTGTCCGAGGTGCTGCGTCATGGCAGTGGCACGCTGGAGTTTGCGCTCTGGCCTGAGGACATGAAGGCTGGCGTGTTCGATCTGTGGGCGGTGAACCTGTTCTTGGCGCTGCTGCCCACGATCGATCCGAAAAATGAATCCCGCGTGAACTGCGCGATCGGCAAGTTCACGGTCAGGGAGGGCAAGCTGACTCAGAAAAAACTCGTGATCGACACCAGCAAGGTGCGTGTGACGGGCAACACCGCGATCGATCTGGCGAACGAGCGCCTGCACCTGCGCTTGCAGCCTCAGGCGAAGACGGCGCAATTTCTCAGTCTGGCGACGCCGCTGGAGGTCAAAGGCAGCTTGACCGATTATTCGATCGGTCCTAACGCGGGCGAGGTGTTCGAGACGGTGCTGAGGATGGCAACCTCGATCATCTGGGTGCCGATACAGCGCCTGTTCTCGGAGAAAGTGCCTGAAGATGGCAGCGATGTCTGTGAGCTGCGGTGATGCACGCAGTCCCGGCAGCGCTGCGTGTCAGAACCAGTCGCCCGGCGAGTGATGGAGGAGCAGCCCCGGAATGCCGTTCGCACGTTGAGGGGCACTGTGCAGATAGCCCTGGATCTCGTCACAGCCATGCTTGCGCAAAATAGCCAGCTGAGTCGGGCTTTCCACGCCTTCGGCGACCACGCGCAGTTTCAGGCTGTGCGCGAGCTGGATGAGAGTGCTGATGATCTGCTCCGCGTTGCGGTCTTCAGGATCGGACAGCGCGCGCACAAATTCGCGATCGATTTTCAGGCAGTTCAGTGGCAGGCGCTGCAAATACACCAGACTGGAGTAGCCGGTGCCGAAATCATCAACGGCGACCTGAACACCCATCCGGTGCAGTTCATGCAGGGTGTCGAGGGTGAGCTTGACGTCCGACATCATCAGCGTTTCGGTGAGCTCCAGCTCCAGCCGCTCGGGCGGCAGTGTCGATTCAGCGAGTGCGGTGTTCACAATACGCAGCAGCTCCAGCCCGTTCAGCTGACGTGCCGAGAGATTCACCGAGATACGCAGCGCGCCCACACCGTCACGCTCCCAGTCGGCAGCCTGCTGCACCGCTTTGCGCACCACCCATTCACCGATCTGGTTGATCAGCGAGGTTTGTTCGGCCAGCGGTATGAACTGGTCGGGCGTGAGCTCGCCCAGGACCGGGCTGGCCCATCGCAACAGCGCTTCCGCCCCCTCGATCTGGCCGGTCTTCAGTGATACCTGAGGCTGGTAGACGAGATAAAGCTCATTGCGCGCCAGCGCATGCATCAATTCGGTTTCTATTTTTGCGCGCTGCTGCAACTGGGCGTTGATCTCGCTGTTGTAGAATTGGCAGAGGTTGCGCCCGGATTCTTTGGCCATGTACATCGCCGCATCTGCGTGACGCATCAGCGCTTCGGCGGTGGTGCCATCGATCGGATAGGTGGCAATCCCGATGCTGCAGGTGACTCGGAGCTCATGACCATCCACGGCGACGGGTTCGCAAACACTGCACATGATGCGTTCGATCACCTGCGTGGTCAGATGATCTTCCGGCCCGCCGCGAAGCACCAGCACGAACTCGTCGCCACCATACCGGCCCAGCACGTCATCCTTGCGCAGCGCGCTGGCGAGACGCTCGGTAATGACGCGCAGCAGCCGGTCGCCCGCAGCGTGACCGAAGCGGTCATTGACCTGCTTGAAGCGGTCCAGATCGACGAAGGCGACCCAGACGGGAAATCCGTGCCGGTCGGCGTATCCGATGGCATCGCTGAGCTTCTCGACCAGTGAATTCCGGTTGTCCGCGCCGGTCAGTGAATCGTGCGTGGCCTGATAGGCGAGTTGGCGCTCCAGCCTTTTCCGGTCGGAGATGTCGCGCGCGACGGTTTGTGTCGCAGCTTGCCCGCCGTAGGTCAGCGCAATGCGTCGGACCGATACCTCGAACGTGGTGCCATCCAGCCGGCGAGCCATTTCCTCGGCGTAGGTGGGCTGATGGTTCGTCCTCAGTTGCGCAATCGATTGCGCCACGGCGCCACGGTAGTCATCGGTGGTCAGATCCAGAAGAGAGTGGTCCAGCAGGCGCGCCTGTCCGGTTTCACGGAAGAGCATTCTGGCTGCCTGGTTCGCGAAGACCACTTGTCCGCCGGACTCGATCAGTATGGCGTCCGGCGATAGCTCGACGATCAGCCGATAACGTTCCTCGCTCTCGCGCAGCGCATCCAGTGCGCGCTGCCGCTCTTCCATTTCAAAGAAGAGTTCAAGGCTTTTTTGTTCGAGCAGGCGCTCGGCCTCTTCGCGGGCCTTCGATTCGCGCGCCAGCCGCCGGGCGAACACATCGTCAGGTTTATCCATGCAGCCGGGTCAGTGTGAAGCAGGTGTGCGCGCCGCCATCGCTGACCGGCATATCAGTGCGATCGATGGACATGGGTTCACCAAAATGCGCTATGCATCCTTCGATCAGGCCATGCGCGAAATCCGCGAGCGCGCGACGGGAGCGGTAGATAAACACCATCTGGTCATCTGCGATCCGCTCATGCTCGAACGAAGGCAATTCAGCATCCCGGTATAACTTGCGCACCTCGACATGTACATGGCTGTCCAGCATGCTGAGCAGTTCAAATACGCTGGCATGCGTCGTCACATACTGCGGGTGAATGATCGTGAAGCGCTGGAACAGATGATGACCAAAATGTCTGAGCAGAGCAGGGACGGGTTTGCCAGAAAGCCGCGACAGTTGGTGCACGAGTTCGACCATCTCCTCATGCGGATAGGTGCCGACCGACGTGTACGATCCGCCGGAGGGCAGGTCAGAGGCTTGAATGATCGCATCGGCTGTCTCCAGCGAGAACTGGTCCTCGACCATCTGCATGAACTCTCGAAAGACAATGCCCTTCATGGCTTTCTTGTTATGTAGTTGCCGTGAAGAAAGACTACCAGAAGTTAATATGGTGGAAAAGGCTTTATTTAATAAAAAATAGAACGATTGTTCGATTTGGGCCGATTTGATCCGAATTCGCCCGAATGGTTACGTTTTCGTCATCTGACGCACCGTGGGGCTGGCGGGAATTATCTGAGTCCGATATCGCGACGGTGATTCACGCATGACAGCGTGCGATCCCAGAAAACCTCACCGCTGCCGCCATAGCGGGAAGGCAGTCGCAGCATTTTCTTGTGAGTAGTGGCGAGCGCCTCTACGCGTTCGGGGGTGAGCACACCGAGTCTGTCGAGCTCGAGATACGCTTCGCAATTGGCCTCGATCTCGTCACGCTGAGGGTCTTGTGCGTGCGCGCATTCGTGATAAAAAATGAAGTCGGACATGTGCGGGTCGCGTGCGAGCATGGCGCGGAAAACGACCGAATCAAAGAAGATCACTGGCCAGCCATCCTCGCCGGGCCGCACCACGGCCGCTGCTCCGCCCAGTGCCGGATGACGGTCACCGATGTCGCCATGCCCCAACCACACTTCGCGCACCGTGCGGGACTCACCGTCGCGAGTGACCTCGCATTGCACGAGGGTGCCGTCCGAGCGCTCGAACGCGGCAGAGCCAAGCGGCGCCGCCACAGCGCACACCAGTGCAAGCAGGGCGGCGCGTCGCATGACCCGCGGATCAGTTGTTGAAGGAGGCGACGGGCAGTACCGGGGCGCTGGAGAACTGCTTCGGCACCTCGCCCGTGAGCGTGTTGAGGAAGGCCACGATATGCTTCACATCCTCGTCCGACAACTGCTTGCCCAGCTGCAGGCGCGCCATCACTCGCACCGCATCATCGAGTTTTTCCACAGAACCGTCGTGGAAGTAAGGCGGTGTCATTGCCACATTGCGCAGCTGCGGCACCTTGAAGATGAACTTGTCTTCAGGCTTTTGCGTATCGTGCCAGCGGCCCATGTCGCGGCCTTTCAGCGCCTCGACTTCCTTGCTGCCGGTCGCAAGCCAGTAGTCTTCCAGCAGGCCGAATTTCTGATACATCTGGCCGCCGACCGTGACACCGTTGTGGCAGCCTGCGCAGCCAACGCTCATGAATTTCTCAAGACCGATCTTGGCTTCCTTGCTGATCGCGCGCTGGTCGCCTTTCAGGTACTTGTCAAAGGGCGCGGGGGTGAGCAGCGTGCGTTCGAACGCGCCGATGGCCTTGGCCCAGTTCTCTGCATTCACCGGGTTGGCCTCATTGGGGAAGGCTTTCTCGAACAGGGGCAGGTAACCGAGTGCTTTCATCCGCGCTTCGGCCTCCGGATAATCCTTGTTCCCGTAAGCGAAAGGACTGAGCAGGGCTTTCATCGCCTGCTCTTCCACGGTCACTCGGTTGCCGCCATAGTGCTGCGCGATCAGCAGCGGCGTGTTGAATACGGTCGAGGCATTGCGAGGCAGCTTCTTGCCGTGAACGCCCACGGAGAACGCGAGCGAATCAGCACCATGAAAGCTGGGGTTATGGCAGGTCGCGCAACTGGTGCGGCCATCGGTAGCGACGCGGGTCTCGAAGAACAGCGCCTTGCCCAGATCGATGCGTGCCTGCGAATGCGGATAGTCATCCACGCGGGCGGTATCGGGCAGGGGCTTGAACAGGCCACGCGCGCGTTCCAGCAATTCTTTGTCCGTGTCGGCAGCGGTGACAACGCCGACAACAGCAACAGTGCAGAGGGCGGAAGCGGCGAGCAGGGCTCGGATCGGGGTCTTGAACTTCATTGAAAGCTCCGGGAAATTTTTATGATTGTTGTTGTTATCGGGTTGGCGAATCCCGCGCGGATCCGGGTCAAATTGTGCTTCATTTCTCGCGGTTGTGCTGGGGCGCTTTCAGGGGTTGTCAAAACGTTCAGCTCACATCACCCGGTTTCCGGTCGCGTTCGAAAAACCCTGACAAATCATGAAAAACCTGATTGCTGTGACTGATCGGTCTCCTTACACTGGCTTACAGCCTGATTAACAAATAACAAAGGCCGTCTTTGACGGCCACCTAATTTATGACGCATCTTACCTATCCCGTATCAGGCCAGAGATCCCTGTGGCGCAATCCCGTTACCTTGTCCCGCAGCCGCCCGCTGCTCGGCGCTGTGCTGGGCTTGCTGAGCACCGTCGCGTGCGTGGCCGCGCTGGCGGCACCTGCCAGCTGGCAGGACGATCTGGCCCCTATCACTGAGAGCGACTGGAACCGTGCCCGCGCCGCGCATCTGCTCGAGCGCACCGGCTTTGGTCCCACCCCCGATGAAGTCGATCGCTTTGCCCGTCTGACGCCGCGACAAGCGGTGCGCCAGCTGGTGCGATATCAGCAGATCGCCAATCCGCTGCCGCCCTTCGAAGAATCGGGCGCCTTCGATCCTGGCCTCGAACCCTTCTCTCCGTCCCGTCCTGCCGCCACCGAACAGGCGCGCGATACCGGCGAAGCCCTGGGCGTGAAGGTCAAGCCCGAGGGCAACCGCCGCATCCAGCAGGTCGCCGACCGTTATTTGTACTGGCTGCGCGCGACCAAGCTGGAAAGCCAGCGTGTCGCCTACTGGTGGGCCAACCGGATGCTGACGACCAAGCGTCCGCTGGAAGAAAAAATGACGCTGTTCTGGCATGGCCATTTCGCGACCGGCGATGAAAAGGTCCGCGACTATCGCAAGATGCTCAAGCAGAACGAGATGCTGCGCGCGAAGGCCACCGGCAATTTCCGTGACCTGCTGATCTCGGTCGCCAAAGACCCGGCGATGCTGGCCTATCTCGACGCCGCGGTGAACGTGAAGGGTGCGCCGAACGAAAATTTCGCTCGCGAGATCATGGAGTTGTTCACCATGGGCGTGGGCAATTACACGGAAGAAGATATCCGTGAAGCGGCGCGTGCTTTCACAGGCTGGAACTTCAAAGGACTGGAGTTCGTGGTCAATCCCGCGCAGCATGATGCCGGCAGCAAGACTGTGCTTGGCAAGACCGGGAATTTCGACGGCGTGCAGGTGATTGACATCATCCTGTCCAAGCCGGTCACGTCCGAGTTTGTCGCCACCAAAATCTACAAATATTTTGTCCGTGAAGAGGTCTCACCGGAGCTGCGAGTCAAGCTGGGCAAGCTGCTGCGTGATTCCCGCTACGAGATCGCGCCTTTCCTCGAAACGGTGTTCAGCTCGAGAGACTTTTACAGCGATGCCTCGGTGAGCACGCACATCAAGTCGCCGGTCGAGCTGGTGATCTCCACCTATCGCAAGATGGGCCTGAAAGAAGTGCCGGGCATCCCGGATTTCAATGACCTGACCGACTCCATGGGTCAGAAGCTGCTGTTCCCGCCGAATGTCGCCGGCTGGGCGAACGGCCGCAGCTGGATCACGCCGGGACTGTTGCTCCTGCGGGGCAATTTTGTCTATGACACCGTGTTCCCGGCGATTGATTTTGTGGCCATGGACCGCGTGCCGGGTAGTCAGTATCAGATTATCTCTGTCGCCGAGCAGCTGGCGCTGGGCAAGGATGTCACGACCGCCACCAAGCCCGAGGGCAAGGAGCTGAGCTCGATGTCGATGATGTCGGCCGATCGTGATGAAGATTTCAACACGCGTCTGGCGAGCTATCACGCATGGCGCAAGGCGATCGAGAAGGTCAAGCCGATTCCACGCGCGCCTGCGCGTCTCGATCTCTCCGGCATGGTACGTGCCGCCGGGTGCAAGACGGCGCAAGAGGCCGTCGATCATCTGCTCTTGCGCTTTATCTCTGCGCCGATTGCGCCGGGGGTGCGCGAACAAATCGCCGCACTGCTGGCCGATGATCTGGGCACTCAGGATCTCAAGGCCGCCGACACCTATATGGAAGATGCGCTGCGCAATGCGCTGCACGTGATTCTGTCGCTGCCCGCCTATCAACTCGGATAAAAAATACAGAAAAGAACAGGCATGAAACACACTTCAGAACAGCATATCAATATGACGCGCCGGCAGCTGCTGGGTGCGCTGGCGGGTGCGGGGCTCACGGCGGGGCTGCCCTGGATGCCCGCACAGGCGGCGGCGGACAGCTCGCGCCGCATCCTGGTGGTGATGGAGCTCTCAGGCGCGAATGACGGTCTGAATACCCTCGTGCCTTATGCCGAGGATGCCTACTACCGCTTGCGTCCGAATCTCGGCATCAAGGCCAACAAAGTGCGCAAGATCGACGACCGCTTCGGGTTCTCTCCCGGTATGGCCGGTTTCGAGCGTCTGTACAAGGATGGCCGCATGGCCATCGTACATGGCTGCGGCTACGACCAGCCGTCGTTCTCGCACTTCACCTCGGCCGACTTCTGGCGCACCGGCGTGCCGAATGGCGGCGAGCCGTACGGCTGGCTCGGACGCGTCGCTGATGCGATCGATCCGCAGCTGACGCCGAACTTCCTCGTCAACATCGACGAGCGCCAGTCATTGGCGGTGCGCTCGGCGCGCCATGTGCCGGTGGTGTTCGATGATCCTGAGCGTTTCATGCGCAAAGGCCTGATGAACAGCCGGCCACTGCTGGATGCGCCCGCCGCTGGCAGTTCGGCCAATGCATCCCAGCGCTTCCTGGATGAAGTCGCCGGCAGCGCGCGGCAGGCCTCCAGTCTCGTGCGCGCCGCGTGGGAAGCCTACAAGACGCCCGTCGACTACGGCATTCAGTCGGTCGACCTGCCCAAAGTCGCAGCGATGATTCATGCGAATCTGCCCACCCGTCTGTACTACGTCAGCTACCGCCACAATGCCTTTGATACCCATGTCCAGCAGGCAGAGCCGCACCAGCGCCTGCTGACCTATGTGTCGGATGCGGTCGCGGGCTTTATCAAAGATCTGGAGCGCATCGGTCGCGCGGATGATGTCACGGTGTTGGCATTTTCTGAATTCGGCCGCCGCGCTGCCGAGAACACGAGTCTGGGCACCGACCATGGCACGGCCAACCACATGTATGTGATTGGCAAGCAGGTCAAGGGCGGCCACTACGGTGGCATTCCGTCGCTGACAGATCTGGATGAGGGCGGCAACCTGAAATACACTACAGACTTCCGCCGTGTGTACGCGACGCTGATCGAGGGCTGGCTCAGGCACCCCGACAGCAAGAGCCTGCTCTCCGGTGAGTTCAAGACCTTCCCGATATTTGGATAACACCATGGCCGCGCATTTCGATCTTCCGGACATCAAGCTCTTCGTCAACATTGCTGAGGCCAACAGCCTCACGCGCGGCGCAGAGCGCTCACACATGTCACTACCGGCAGCATCGATACGCATCAAGAATCTGGAAGAAGGGCTCGGCGTCAAGCTGCTGTATCGCACCAGTCAGGGCGTGACGCTCACGCCACCGGGCCAGGCCTTCATGCATCATGCGCGGCTGGTGCTGCAACAGCTGGCCGACCTGCGCGGCGACCTCGGGGAATATGTGAAGGGTACACGCGGCCATGTGCGCATCTTTGCGAACACGACCGCGATGGCCGAGTTCCTGCCGGCGCTGCTGCCGAAGTTTCTCGCTTCGCATCCGGACGTGAATGTCGACCTCAAAGAGAGGCTCTCGCATGACATCGTACGCGCCGTCTCCGAGGGCAAGGTCGATGTGGGTATCCTTGCCGGCAATGTGCGCACTGAAGGTCTGGAGACCTTGCCATTCCGCGAGGACAGGCTCGTGCTGGTGACGTCACCGTCGCATCCGCTGGCTGATCGTGGCCGCATCGATTTCAGCGAAGCGCTGAGTCATGACTTCGTCGGCATGATCGAAGCGAGCGCGATTCATGCGTTCCTCGCGCAGAATGCGAACAGCCTCAATCGTCCGATCAAGATCCGTATTCAGGTCGGTAATTTTGAAGCGGCGTGCCGGATGATCGAAGCGAATGTCGGCATTGGCGTGGTGCCGTATTCTGCGGCCAGCCGTCATGCAAAATCCCTCGACATTCGCATGGTGGAACTCACCGACGAATGGGCCGTGCGCAAGCTGCAAGTCTGTGTGCGCAGCCTGCAGTCGCTGCCGATGTTCGCGCGTGAGCTGGTGGAATTGCTGGTCGGCGAGAGCAAGGTGCATCAGCTCGAGACCGTGGATTAACAAGTCAAATCGGTTTATCTCTGCTTATTTGCAGCAAGTCGGGCAGGGTTAATTCCCCTCGAAGCCCCGGTTACAAATTTCTGAATTGTTCACAATGGCGGGATCAGTCACACTTTATGCTGTGGCTGCTGCCGTGCAGCATGCGCTCATGCGCTTGAGTTTATGCACGCGCGTGCCTAATTCCTCCAACAGGACTTGTCATGTCAGTGTCTCAGAACGATTATCAGGACATCCGCGATGCAATTCGCGACCTGTGCGCTCAATTCCCCGCAGAGTATTTCCGTCAGGTCGATGAGGAGCGCGCCTATCCCGAGGCTTTCGTCGATGCATTGACGCAGGCCGGCTGGCTGGCCGCGCTGATCCCGGTGGAATACGGGGGCTCGGGTCTGGGCATGGTCGAGGCCTCGGTGATCATGGAAGAGATCAACCGCAATGGCGGCAACTCGGGCGCCTGCCACGGCCAGATGTACAACATGGGCACGCTGCTGCGCCATGGCTCAAAAGTCCAGAAAGATTTCTACCTGCCGAAGATCGCCAGTGGTGAGCTGCGGCTGCAATCGATGGGCGTGACCGAGCCCACCACCGGCACGGACACCACCAAGATCAAGACCACTGCGGTGAAGAAGGGCGACCGCTATGTCGTCAACGGGCAGAAAGTGTGGATCTCGCGCATTCAGCATTCTGATCTGATGATCCTGCTCGCGCGCACAACGCCGCTGGCCGAAGTGACGAAAAAATCGGAGGGCATGTCGATCTTCATCGTCGACCTGCGTGAAGCGATCGGCAAAGGGCTGGAAGTGCGCCCGATCCGCAACATGGTCAATCATGAGACCAATGAACTGTTCTTCGAAAACCTCGAAATCCCCGCCGAGAACCTGATCGGCGAAGAAGGCAAGGGCTTCAAGTACATTCTTGACGGACTCAATGCCGAGCGCGCGCTGATTGCCGCCGAGTGTATCGGCGACGGCTACTGGTTCATCGACAAGGTCACCAAGTACGTCAACGAGCGCATCGTCTTCGGTCGCCCCATCGGGCAGAATCAGGGCGTGCAGTTCCCGATCGCGAAAGCCTATGTGAACATCGAGGCCGCCAGCCTGATGCGCTACAAAGCCTGCGAGCTGTTCGATGCCGGCAAGCCCTGCGGCGCCGAGGCCAACATGGCCAAGATGCTCGCCGCTGACGCTTCCTGGGAAGCGGCGAATGCCTGCCTGCAGTATCACGGCGGCTTCGGTTTCGCGGCAGAATATGACGTCGAGCGCAAATTCCGCGAGACCCGTCTGTATCAGGTCGCGCCGATCTCGACCAACCTCATTCTTTCTTACGTAGCCGAGCATATTCTCGGCATGCCGCGCTCTTTCTAGTCCAACGGAGGACGTCTTGAAGACCAATGTCACGCCCAGCGCGCAGCTGGCCCACTTCGCCGCCGATCTGACCTACGACGACATCCCCACCGAGGTCATGCGCCGCGCCGAGGATCTGTTCCTCGACTGGTTCGGTTCTGCGCTGGCAGGCAAGGTCGGACGTCCGGTGCAGGCGATCGAGGCGTTCGCGCGCGAGATGGGCCCGCAGCAGGGCCGCGCCGAGGTGCTGATCTCCCGCCGCAAGACGTCACCGTTGTTCGCTGCCATGGTCAACGGCGCATCGTCGCACTACATCGAGCAGGATGATGTGCACAACGGCTCGGTGTTCCATCCGGCCGCAGTGATTTTCCCCGCAGTGCTGGCCATCGCGCAAGATCGCGGCCTGAGTGGTAAAGAGATGATGACGGCGGCAGTGGCGGGCTATGAGGCGGGCATACGCATTGGCGAATTCATGGGCCGCTCACACTACAAGGTGTTTCACACCACCGGCACCGTGGGCACGGTCGCTGCGGCCGTGGCCGTGGGACGCCTGATCAGCCTCACCCCGGAAAAAATGCAGCATGCGATCGGCTCGGCCGGCACGCAAGCCGCAGGATTATGGGAATTTCTCAAGGACGCCGCCGATTCCAAGCAGCTGCACACGGCCAAGGCCGCCGCTGATGGCCTGATGGCAGCGCTGCTGGCAGAAAAGGGCTTCTCCGGCGCGAAGCAGGTGCTGGAGGGCGCCAAGGGCATGGCCGCCGGCATGTCGCAGGATGCGAATGTCGCCTGCCTGACCGATCGGCTCGGCGAGCGCTGGGCGACGATCGAGACCTCGTTCAAGTTTCACGCCTCCTGCCGCCACACGCATCCGGCGGCCGATGCGTTGCTGCAGGTGATGCAGCAGCATGGGCTGAAGGCCGACCAGATCGCCTCGGTCACCACGCACGTGCATCAGGGCGCGATCGATGTGCTGGGCCCGGTGGTGGATCCGCGCACCGTGCATCAGGCGAAGTTCTCGATGGGCACGGTGCTGGGGCTGATTGCTCAGTATGGCAAGGCGGGCGTGACCGAGTTCGAGCAGTCGTTCCGCGAAACCGAAGTGCAAGACTTCCGCAAGCGCGTCAGCATGGAGCTGGATGCCGAAGTAGATGGTGCTTATCCGGCACGCTGGATCGGCAAGGTGACGGTGAAGACCGTGGACGGCCGCGAGCTGAATGGCCGCGTCGATGAGCCGAAGGGTGATCCGGGCAATACCTTGTCACGCCCAGAACTGGAGACCAAGGCGCTGGCGCTGGCACAGTTTGCCGGCGCAGCGACGGCTGACGAGATGCGTGCGTCCATGGATGGCATCTGGAATATCGCTGCGTGCAAGGCAGTCGGCGATCTGCTGCCGCCGTGGTCGCAGGATATCTAGAGGGTGTTATGCACTCATCCCGGGGTCGCGTTCGCACGAGAAGCGCTCAGCGCAAGGCGTGGCGCGCCGCTCAGGGTGGTCCCCTGCGCAAGCGCCGCAACGCGGCGATGGGCGCTTCTCG
>JACCEC012017095.1_pt1 | contig 12427 bp, 12 predicted proteins | sample 7450121 | NCBI WGS metagenome assembly JACCEC01 (sample SAMN15323455, study PRJNA562643) | freshwater metagenome | isolation source: river surface water | place: USA:Blue River Watershed | collected 2017-08-18 | reverse complement strand
TCGGACACGGACGCGCACACCGCGATGTCCTGGGCCTGCGCGCCGATCAGGCTCGCGAACTCCTGCTTGGCACCTTCCACGGCGTCCATCCAGGACCCCCAGGCCATGCCCTGCTCGCGCCACAGGCGCAGGTACTCCTCGATGGCGGCGGCCACCGGCGCGCCCAGCGCGCTCTGCGAACAGCTGGAAAGCTGGGCCTTGGTGGCCAGGAGGGGGAAATCCGCACGGGTGTGCGCGAAGGGGTGCGTGGCGATGCTCATGGCGGTGGCAGGGAGTGTGGATCGAATTATCTGCTCGTTTGATCAAACGAGCAAACATTTTGGTGATCGGGGAAGCCGGTCCGGGTTGCTGTTTCGGCAGTGAATCCATGCCCTTTCTCTGGTTGTGGCAAACGTCCCGGGTGTCTATGCTCGCAGGGCATCAACTTTTCCGGTTCGCCCCCATGCCTGAAGCCCTCCCGCGCGTGCCCGCCTCGCGCGCCACCTGCGAAGCCCTCGACCGCGACGACCCGCTCGCCCCGCTGCGCCGGCAGTTCAACCTGGCGCCGGGCATGCTGTACCTGGACGGCAATTCGCTGGGCGCGTTGCCCGCCGCCACGGCGGCCCGGGTGCAGGACGTGGTCGTGCGCGAGTGGGGCCAGGGCCTCATCGGCAGCTGGAACAGCGCCGGCTGGATCCACCAGCCGCGCCGTGTCGGCGACAAGATCGCGCAGCTGGTCGGCGCCGAGCCGGGGGAGGTGGTCGCCTGCGACACCACCTCGCTGAACTTGTACAAGGTGCTGGAGGTCGCGCTGGCCATGGCCCGCGAGGGCGACCCGGCACGCCGCGTCATCGTCTCCGAGCGGGACAACTTCCCGACCGACCTGTACATGGCGCAGAGCCTGGCGCGCCAGCACGGGTGCGAGCTGCGCCTGGTCGACGGGCCGGACGGTGTGCCCGAGGCGCTGGACGACCGCGTCGCCGTGCTGATGCTGACCCACGTGAACTACCGCACGGGCCGCATGCATCCCATGGCGGACGTGACCGCCGCCGCCCATGCGAAGGGCGCGCTCGTGGTCTGGGACCTAGCGCATTCCGCCGGAGCCGTGCCCCTGGCACTGCGCTCCTGCGACGCCGACTTTGCGGTCGGCTGCGGCTACAAGTACCTCAACGGCGGGCCCGGCGCACCCGCCTTCGTCTGGGTCCACTCGCGCCACCTGGCCCGCATGGACGCCGAGCAGCGCTGGCAACCCCTCTCTGGGTGGATGGGCCATGCGGCGCCCTTCGATTTCACCACCGACTACCACCCGGCCGCGGGCATCGCCCGCTTCACCTGCGGCACGCCGTCGCCGCTGGCCCTGGCGGCGCTGGAGTGCGGCATCGACACCGTGCTGGCGGCGCAGCCGCTGGGCGGGATGGAAGCCCTGCGACGCAAGTCGCTGGCCCTGGCCGACCTGTTCATCGCGCTGGTCGACCAGCGCTGCGCCGGCCATGGCCTGAGCCTGCAGACGCCGCGCGAGCCCGCGCTGCGGGGCAGCCAGGTCAGCTTCCTGCGCGAGGAGGGCGGCTACGCCATCATCCAGGCGCTGATCGCGCGCGGCGTGGTGGGCGACTACCGTGAGCCGGGCATCCTGCGCTTCGGCCTCACGCCGCTGACACTGCGCTACGTGGACGTGTGGGACGCAGTGGACCACCTGTCCCAGGTGCTCGAGACCCGCGAGTGGAAGCAGGCGCGGTTCCAGTCCCGCGCCAGCGTGACCTGAGCGCGGCCTCCGGGCCCCGGCCGGCCTCGCGATCCGTCCGGCCTGCCGGACCTTCCGATCTTTTTTCTCCAGGAGCCTTCATGACATCCGATACCGCACCGGCCTCCGGCCGCCCGGACGTGTCCGGCGTGCGCGGCGCCATGGTCCAGATGGGCAGCGAGACGCTGGAGCCGACGCTGTCCTTCTTCACCGGGCAGCTCGGTTTCCGCATCGACGCCATCTTTCCCGCGGACAGCCCGCGCTCCGCGCTGATCTCCGGCCATGGCGCGCGCCTGCAGCTGTCGGTGGGCGTACCCAACCCGCTGCCGTCCCTCACCCTGCTGTGCGATGACCCCGACCGGGTGGCCGGCGGCGCGCGCGAGCTGCTCGCCCCCAACGGCGTGAAGGTGCGCCTGGTCCATGCGGACCCGCCCATGAAGGAGCCGGCCACCGTGCAGTCGCTGGTCTTCAACCGCATGGAGGATTCGGCCCACTGGTCGGTAGGCCGCGCCGGCCTGCGCTATCGCGACCTGCTGCCCGACCGCCACGGGGGCGCCTTCATCGCCTCCCACATCCGCATCCTGGAGGGCGGGCCGGTGCCGGACTATGTGCATTACCACAAGGTCCGCTTCCAGATGATCTTCTGCCGCAAGGGCTGGGTGCGCGTGCTGTACGAAGGCCAGGGCGGCCCGATCCTGATGAAGGCGGGCGATTGCGTGCTGCAGCCGCCCATGATCCGCCACCGCGTGCTGGAAAGCTCCGCGGGCGCGGAGGTGGTGGAGATCGGCACGCCCGCCGAGCACATCACCATCGCCGACCACGACCTGCCGCTGCCCTCGCCGGACCTGCCCCCCGGCCACCTGTTCGGCGGCCAGCGCTTCGTGCTGCACGACGGCGGCACCGCCGCCTGGAAGGCATGGCGCAGCGCGGGCTTCGAGTACCAGGACACGGGCATCGGCGCCGCGACGGACGGCCTGGCGGGCGCGCGCGTGGTGCGGCCGGCCGCGGGCACGGTGGCCACCGCCACGCAGCAGCATGACACCGAGTTCTGCTTCTTCTTCGTGCTGGCCGGGCAGGTGGACTTCCTGCATGGCCAGGAGCGGGTGCGCCTGCGCAGCGACGACAGCGTCACGATCCCGGGCGGGATGGCCTACGCGTTCCACGACGCCTCGCCGGACCTGCAGCTGCTGGAGGTCACGTTGCCCGATGGCGTGGGGGCCGTGACGCCCGCTTGATCGACTTCGGGCCCCGCATGCGCCGGACGGCGCGGCGGGAACTCAGGCCGGCGCCGCCTGCTGCTGGAACATGTCCACCAGCCGCTGCGCCGCCAGCGACAGCGGCGCGTCCGCGCGCGAGAGGATGTGGATCGTCGTCTTCGGCAGGGTCTCCTGCAGGTCCAGGCACACCAGGCCCATGCGCGGGCCGTGCACCTCGTGGAACCGGCGCGGCACCACGGACAGGGCATTGGTGCCGGGCAGCAGGGCCAGCAGGGTGGAGAAGGACTCGCACTCCAGCGTGATCCGGGGCGGCGGCAGCCCGCGCTGCGCGAAGCCCAGGTGCATCGGGTCGCCCGGCCCCAGGCGTGGGCCGGACAGCACCCAGGAGGCCTCCAGCAGGTCTTCCAGCCTGCGCGCGCCCGCCAGCGCATGACCCTGCCGGGCCACGATCACCGAGGGGCTGTCCATCAGCGCGCGGGCCTGCAGGTCGCGGCCGATGCCGGCGGGGGGCAGGGGGCCGAGGGCCAGGTCCAGTTCCCCCGAGCGCAACTGCTCCAGCGAGCGCGGGTACAGGGCATCCACCACGCGCACGCACACCTGGGGCCAGCGGGACTGGAACGCGGAAATCGCGTGGGGCGCCAGGATCAGGGCCGCGGCCGGTGACATGCCCACGCTGAGGGTGGCCTGGGCCTGGCCGGTGAGGGCGGCCACTTCCTCCCGCGCGCGGTCGATCTCCCGCACCACGGTGGCTGCCCGCGCCGCCAGCATCTCGCCGGCCGGCGCCAGGCGCACGCCCTTGGGGGTGCGGGTCACCAGGGTCGTGCCAAACTCCTCCTCCAGCTGCTTGAGCGCCTTGGTCAGCGCCGGCTGCGTGACGTTCATGGCGGCCGCGGAAGCCCGCATGCTGCCTGTGCGCGCCAGCGTGAGCAGCAGCTGCAGTTGTTGCAAACGCATCCCGGACCTTTCCTTGATAACCCGTGGTAATCGTGTTCACTAAATGCGATTGGTCGCCCACGGTCGCGGCAGCTAGCATGCCCCGGCGATCCCTAAAAAGAGAAGGATGGAGACATGATCAAGCGCAGAACCCTGATCGGCCACATGGCCGCGGCGCCGCTCCTGGCGGGCCTGCCGGCCATGGCGCAGGCTTTCCCGGACAAGCCGCTACGGATTATCGTGCCGCTGCCCCCGGGCAGCCCGCCCGACGTGCTCGCCCGGCACCTGGCCGAGGCGGTGAGCCGCAACTGGAAGCAGCCGGTGGTGGTGGACAACCGCCCGGGCGCGACCGGCATGGTGGGCATGCAGGCCCTGGCCCGCTCGGCCCCGGACGGCTACACCGTCGGCGTCATGTTCCTCACCCACACGGTGCTGCCCGAGCTGATGGGCCCGCTCCCGTACAACACGGCCACGGACTTCGCGCCCATCGCCAACCTGGTGTGGCTGTACAACGTGCTGGTGGTCCCGGCGTCCTCCAGCATCCAGGGCGTGCAGGACCTGGTGGCCCGCGCCAAGGCGGAGCCGGGCCGCATCAACTACGGTTCCGGCGGCAACGGCTCGCCAGCGCACCTGGTGGCCGAGTCCTTCGGCCAGGCCACCGGCGCGAAGATGACGCATGTCCCTTTCAAGGGGCCTGCCGAGGCGGTGACCGCGCTCCTGGGCAACCAGATCGACGCCATGTTCGCCACCGTGCCCACGGCGGCCGCCCTGGTGCGCTCGGGCAAGCTGCGCGCGATTGCGGTGACCAGCCCGCAACGCCTGTCGGCCATGCCGTCGGTGCCCACCCTGGCGGAGGCGGGGGTATCCGGCGTCGAGCTGCGGGAGTGGGAAGGCATGGTCGCTCCGGCCGGCACGCCCAAGGCCGTCATCGACAAGTGGAACCAGGAGCTGTTCCAGGTCCTGGCTTCGCAGGACCTGCGCGCCAAGCTGGCGGAGCTGGGCATGTCGGTGGTGCCGACGCATCCTGCCGGTGATTTCGCCGACCTGATCCGCAAGGAGCTGGACCACTGGGGCCGCTTCGTGCGCAGCACCGGCCTGCGCGCGACCTGAGGCGTCGCACCCGGCAACAAGAAGGGCCCGCTTTCCAGCGGGCCCTTTTGCTTTCGTGGGAATCGGGGGCAGGAGGAGCTGGCCGCCCCCCGTTCAGCGAGCCGACGAGATGGGCGGCTCGAACACCACGCCGTACTCGGGTGAGACCTCGGTCACCTTGCGCGGGCTGGCCATGTTGTGGATGCGGCGGTACAGCGCGGGCAGCTCGCCGGCCGGCTCCGCCCAGAAGATGGCCTGCACCACCTTGCCGCTGTTGTGGTCGAAGGCATGCGGGATGCCCTTGGGCAGGTGGCCGATCTCGCCGGGCCGCACCTTGCTGCGCTTGCCGCCGATCACCACCTCCACCTCGCCGTTCAGGGGGCTGAGGTACTCGTCCTGGTCAGGGTGGGTATGCGGCGGCACGAAGGTCTCCTCCGGGAAGGTGGCGTGCCAGACGAACTGCCGGTCGTCGTACTGCTTGGGCGTGTAGACCTGGCCCATGATGTTCCAGGTCACCCCGTCGATGCCGGTGGGGGAATGGTCGCAGTCGGGCAGGGTGGGGGCGGTCATGGCAGGCTCTCCTCGGTGGGCTGGGTTGTGGAGGTCACGGGCGATTTCCCGGCGGGCTTCGGGCTGGACGCATGCTCGCCGGTCAGTCGGTCCAGCGCCTCCTTCACCAGCGGGTTGTGGCTGGCGTAGCGGGGCTTGAACTGCTGGCGCTGGGCCCGCAGGTCGTCCTCGTCGACATAGCCGATCAGGATGCCGTTCTCGGTGATGCGGGCCTGCACTTCGGTGCTCTCGATCAGTTCGTCCGACACCGTGACGCGCTGGCGCGGGCGGCGGGCCCACTGGAACAGGGCCTCGTGCAGCCGCTCGCGCTGCTGCACGTGCAGGGGGTCGGTCGAGGCGCCCAGGTCCTTGAGCTCGTTCGGGTCGGACTGCAGGTCGAACAGCATCGGCCGGAAGCCTTCGCACAGCACGTACTTCCAGCGCCCGTCGAAGGCCATGCGCATCCACGAGTCGATGGGCGGCGTCTGCAGCTCGATGCGCGCGTCCTGGAAGGCGTAATCGCATTCGCTGACCACGATCTCGCGCCAGGCCTCGGGTTTCTGCCCGAACAGCCAGGGCCGCAGCGACCGGCCGTCCATGATGTGGGGCAGGGGCGTGCCGCCGTACACGTCCAGGAAGGTGGGCGCGATGTCCACCGCCTCCACCAGCGCGGGGCAGCGCGTGCCGCGCGTGGCGTCGGCGCGGGAGTCCGGGTCGTAGATGACCAGGGGCGTGCGGATCACCGGCTGGTGGAACAGCTCCTTGTCGCCCAGCCAGTGGTCGCCCAGGAAGTCGCCATGGTCGGCGCAGAAGACGATCATGGTGTTGTCCATCAGGCCGCGCTCCTCCATGAAGGCGAACAGCCGGCCCATCTCGTCGTCGATCTGCTTGACCAGGCCCATGTAGCCCACCATCACCGCGTCGCGCACGCCGGGCTTGGCGAAGCTGCGGGACACGCGGTGGCGCGACATGGCGGCATGGACCGGGTGCGCGTTGGCCAGCTCCTCGTCCGAGCGCACCAGGGGCAGGGCGTCCTCGGGCGAGTACATGCCGGCGTAGGGCTTGGGCACCACGTAGGGCCAGTGCGGCTTGATGAAGGACAGGTGGGCCACCCAGGGCTGGTCGCCGGCCTCGCGCATGAAGTCCATGGCGCGGCGCGTCGTGTAGGGCGTCTCGGAATGCTCGTTGGGCACGCGCGCGGGCAGGTGGCTGTACTTCAGGTACCAGCCCGAGCGGTGGTTGCCGTCCTCGTCCACCACCGTGTTGGCCCATTCCTCCCAGGGGTTGTCGCCGCCGAAGCCCTGCTCGCGCAGGTAGCGGTTGTAGTTGGGGTCCGGGTCATGGCCGGAGAACGGGTGGATGCCGTCGTCGCGCTCGTAGGGGTCGAAGCCGCACTCGGCGATGCGCACGCCGATCTGCGATTCCGGGTCGATCCCCAGGCGGGACATGCCCGAGGAGTCCCCGCGCATGTGGGTCTTGCCGATCAGGACCGACTTCACCCCCAGCGGCCGCAGGTGGTCGCCCAGCGTCATCTCGCCCGCCTTGAGCGGCACGAAGTTCCAGCTCACGCCGTGCGAGTGCATGTAGCGGCCGGTGTAGTAACTCATGCGCGAGGGACCGCACACGGGCGACTGCACGTAGGCGTTCTCGAACAGCACGCCGCGCCGGGCCAGGCCGTCGATGTTCGGGGTGTGCAGCTTCGGGTGGCCGTAGCAGGACAGGTGGTCGGCCCGCAGCTGGTCACACATGATGAAGAGGATGTTCTTGGTGCGTCGGGTCATGTGGCAGTCGTCCGGGTGGGAGGGATGTGCCGGATGCTAGGAGCCGCTGCCGCGCGAATCCAATGGCTTTTTTTGAAGTCGATTACCCGGGGTTATCGGCGTGAAATCCTGTGCGTGTGCGCGGGGCCTGCGCCCGATAGACTGCCCTGCATCGTCCCCACGCCATTGCAGCCCTCACGGGCAACCTTCACGACATGGACCCGAACAGCGCCGAATTCCAGTACGTCACCGGGCAGGGACGGGAGCGCTTTCCCGCGCTGCTGGCCGGATTCGCCACCCGCAGCGAGGCCGCCCGCGCGCAGGCGGGTTGGCGCCTGGACCTCCCCTATGGGCCGCATCACCGGCAGGTGCTGGACCTCAAGCCGGCCGGGCCGGCGGCCCGGGGCACGGTGCTCTACTTCCATGCCGGCTACTGGCAGTCCCGCGACAAGTCGCAGTTCCACTTCCTGGCGCCCGCCTTCAACGCCATGGGCTGGAGCCTGGCGCTGGCCAACTACCCCCTGTGCCCCGAAGTGGGCGTACCCCAGATCGTCGAATCCGCGGCACTGGCCCTGGCGCGGGTGGCGGCCATGCATGAAAAAGGGGAACTGGGCGGACCGCTGGTGCTGTGCGGTCATTCCGCCGGGGCTCACCTGGCCGTGGAACTGGCCCTGCGGGAGCCTGCCGCCGGTGCAGGCCGCCCACGCAGGATCCTCGGCGTGATCGGCATCAGCGGCGTGTATGACCTGCGTCCGCTGTGCGACACCTCGCTCAACGAGCGCCTGCGCCTGGACGCGCAGGCTGCTGCCGCCTGTTCACCCGTTCTGCGGGCGATGCCGGGCGCAGCGCCAGCCCTGTTCGTGGCGGGCGGGGGCGAGACCTTGGCCTTCCAGGATCAGAACGCGGACATGGCGCGCCAATGGGAGTGCCTCGGCAATCACGCCCGCTGCGTGACGGTGGCGGGCGCGGACCATTTCTCGATCCTGGACGAGGTCACGGCCCCGGGCGGGCTGCTGCAAACGACCCTGCAGGCCTGGTCCGGCCCAGCCCCCTGAGCCGCGAAGGCTCAGGCCGAGCCTTGCCGGATGGCCTGGGCGATGGCTTCAGCCACATCCTGCGGGATGGCGATGGCCTGGTGGGTCTCCAGCGAGGTCACCACCAGCACCAGTCGCGCCGACATGCGCAGGACGCCGTCCTGGGCCCCGGTGCACTGGACCCGCAGCGTCAGCGAGCGCGACCCCAGGCGCTCCACGCCCAGTGACAGGACGACCCGGTCCCCCAGGTGGCTGGGCGAGGTGAAATCCGTTTCCAGCCGCACGATGGGCAGGCCCACGCGGCGGCGGGTGATCAGGCCCGCGTACTCCACCCCCAGCCCCTCGTTGAACCAGTCCTCGACCAGCCCGTTGCACATCACGAAGTACTGCGGGTAGAACACGATGCCGGCGGCATCGCAGTCGGAAAAGCGGATCAGCCGCTCGCGGGAGAAGACCGGGCGGGCCTGTGTCTCCTGTGCCATGTCCGTCATGCGTTCCATCCCTTGAGCAGTTCTCGCCCGATGATCAGCTGCTGCACCTCGGTCGCGCCCTCGTAGATACGCAGGGCGCGGATCTCACGGTACAGGCGCTCCACCGGCTGCTCGCTGACCACGCCCAGGCCGCCGAAGACCTGCACGGCGGCATCGATCACGCGCTGTGCACCCTCGGTGGCTTCCAGCTTGGCCATCGCGGCCTCGCGGGTCACGGTGCGGCCCTGGTCCCGCAGCCAGGCGGCGCGGTAGGTGAGCAGGGCGGAACTCTCCACGGTGGTGGCCATGCGGGCCAGGCTGGCCTGCGTGAGCTGGAAGTCGGCCAGCACGCCGCCGAACATCTTGCGGCTGGTGGCGCGCCCCAGCGCCTCGTGCAGCGCGCGGCGGGCGAAACCCAGGGCCGCGGCGGCCACCGAGGTGCGGAACACGTCCAGCGTGCGCATGGCGATCTTGAAACCCTCGCCCCCTGCGCCGATGCGCTGGGACAGCGGGAGGCGGCAGTTCGTGAACTTCAGCCGCGCCAGCGGGTGTGGTGCGATCACGTCGATGCGTTCGGCGATCTCCAGGCCGGGCGTGTCCGCGTCCACGATGAAGGCGGAGATGCCACGTGCCCCGGGTGCCTCCCCGGTGCGGGCGAAGACCACGTAGAAGTCGGCGATGCCGCCGTTGGAGATCCAGGTCTTCTCGCCGTCGAGGATGGCGTGGTCGCCCTCGATCCGGGCGGCGCACTGCATGGCGGCCACGTCCGATCCCGCCTGCGGCTCGCTCAGCGCGAAGGCGGCAATCGCCTCGCCGCGCACCACGCGGGGCAGGTAGGCGGCCTTCTGCTGCGGCGTACCGGCCAGCGAGATGGCGCCCGAGCCCAGGCCCTGCATGGCGAAGGCGAAGTCGGCCAGCCCGTTGTGGCGGGCCAGGGTCTCGCGCGCCAGGCAGATGGAGCGGGTCTCGATGGCATCCGCCGCGCCCCCGTATTCACGCCCGGCGACGGCCGGCGCCAGCCAGCCGCCCTGGCCCAGGGCGCGCACCAGCGCGCGGCATTCGGCATCGACATCGCTGCCGTGGTGGTCGGCCACGTTCGCCGCGGCCCAGGCATCCAGCGCGCGGGCGAACTCGCCGTGCTGCGCGTTGAAGAACGGCCAGTCCAGGTGTTCGAAAGGGTTCACCGCGCGTCCTTCCTCAGTCGCCTTCGAACTGCGGGCGCTGCTTGGCCACGAACGCGTGGTAGGCGCGCTTGAAGTCCTCGGTCAGCATGCACAGGGCCTGCGCCTGGGCTTCGGACTCGATGGCCTGGTCGATGCCCATGTCCCATTCCTGGTGCAGCATGGTCTTGGTGATGCCGTTGGCGAAGGTGGGGCCGGCAGCCAGGTCGGCGGCCAGGGCCTGGGCCTGCGCCAGCAGGTCCTCGGGCGCGGCCAGGCGGTTGAAGAAGCCCCAGCGCTCGCCTTCCTCGCCGCCCAGGGCGCGGCCCGTGTACAGCAGCTCGCTGGCGCGGCCCTGGCCGATGAGGCGCGGCAGGATGGCGCAGGCGCCCATGTCGCAGCCGGCCAGGCCCACCCGGTTGAACAGGAAGGCGGTCTTGCTGCGGGCCGTGCCCAGGCGCAGGTCCGAGGCCATGGCGATGATCGCGCCCGCGCCGGCGCACACGCCGTCGACGGCGGCCACGATGGGCTGCGGGCAGGCGCGCATCTGCTTGACCAGCTCGCCCGTCATGCGGGCGAACATCAGCAGCTCCGGCGCCGTCAGGCGCACCAGCGGCCCGATGATCTCGTGCACGTCGCCGCCGGAGCAGAAGTTGCCGCCAGACCCGGTCACCACCACCACCTTGATGTCGTCCGCCAGCTTCAGCGCGGCGAACAGGTCGCGCAGCTCGGCATAGGAGTCGAAGGTCAGCGGGTTCTTGCGGTCCGGGCGGTTGAGGGTGATGGTGGCCACGGTGCCCTCGACCTGCCACAGGAAATGCCTGGCCTGGTACCCGGCCATCGGGCGGCGGTTGCCGGCCAGCAGGGAGGGATCGACGCGTTGGGTATCGCTCACGGGTTCTCCTAGGTTTTGTCTTGGTTGCGGCCCTGGATGTCGACCAGGTGCACGCGCAGCTCGCCCAGTTCGGCGTGCAGCTGCTGGATGGTCTTGCGGTCCAGGCCGGAGAAGAGTTCGAGCACCCACTGCTCGTGTTCCTCGGCCATGGCGCGGAAGGTCTCGCGGCCGGCATCGGTCAGGCGCACGATCCAGGCCCGGCGGTCGGTGGGGCTGGCCTCGCGCACCACCAGGCCGTCACGCTCGAGTTCGTCCGTCAGGCCCGTCACGTTGCCGCCGGTCACCATCAGGTTGCTCGAAAGCTCCTTCATCCGCAGGCCCTCCGGCTTGCGATAGAGCTGGGCCAGGTAGTCGAAGCGGGGCAGGGAGATGTCGAAGCGCTCTCGCAGGCGGCGGCGGATCTCGTCCTCGATCTGCCGGGTGCAGGCCAGCATCCGCAGCCACAGCTTGAGCGTGGCATGGTCGCCGCGTTCGAGGCGCGCCTCCAGGCCGAGTTCGTCGGCCCGGTTCAGGAGGATTCGGGAAGGATCGGCTTTCATCGCGCCTCAGGTCTTTCAGTTCATCACTTCGCCGCCAGCCACGGCGATGGACTGGCCGTGGATGGACGCCGCACCGTCGCCGCACAGCCAACGGACGGTGTCGGCCACCTCCCCGGGCTGGACGATCCGGCCCTGGGGGTTGCCCGAAGCGAATTCTGCCCGTGCCTGGGCCTCGGTGCGGCCGGTGGTGGCCACCACCTTGGCGATGCTGGCGCGCAGGATCTCGGTCTCGGTGTAGCCCGGGCACACGGCGTTGACGGTCACGCCCTTGCGCGCGACCTCCAGCGCCAGCGCCCGCGTCAGGCCCACCACACCGTGCTTGGCAGCGCAGTAGGCGGTGACATAGGCATAGCCGATGAGGCCGGCCGTGCTGGCCACGTTCACCACCCGGCCCCAGCCGGCGGCCAGCATGTCGGGCAGGGCGGCCTGGGTGCACACCAGGGTGCCGGTCAGGTTGACGGACAGCATCCGCTCCCACAAGGCGATGTCCGTCTTGAGGAAGGGTGCGCTTTCGGCCTGGCCGGCGTTGTTCACCAACATGGCCACAGGCCCGAAGCGCTCGCGCGCCTGGGCGAAAGCCGCCGCCACCTGGGCAGGATCGGCCACGTCGGCCGTCACGGCCTGGATGCGGCCCGGGCGCTGGGCGGTCACCGCCTCCAGCGCCGCGGCGCGCCGGCCCAGGACCGTGACGCGCGCGCCGGCATCCGCCAGGGCCAGCGCCACGGCCTCGCCGATGCCGCTGCCGCCGCCGGTCACCAGCGCATGGCGGTCGTTGAGCCCGCCCATCTCAGGACTCCGAGCCCCGGGCCTGCGACACGGCGGCTGCCGCCTGCGCCTTCTCGCGCTGGAAGTTGGCCTCCATCTGCGACTTGGCCGAGCGGTACTGCTTGGGCCAGCTGACGGCATTGAAGCCGATCTTGGCGGCCTCGGACAGCGTCCAGGCCGGGTTGGCCAGGTGCGGGCGCGCCACGGCGCACAGGTCGGCGCGGCCGGCGGCGATGATGCTGTTGACGTGGTCGGCCTCGCTGATCGCGCCCACCGCGATGGTGGGAATGCCCGCC